>Ga0316197_10001671_pt1 | contig 15794 bp, 12 predicted proteins | sample OudBiesiAoxic_MG_FD_204939 | JGI IMG/M metagenome (GOLD analysis project Ga0316197, IMG submission 204939) | Coastal sediment microbial communities from Oude Bieten Haven, Netherlands - site A oxic | ecosystem: Environmental > Aquatic > Marine > Coastal > Sediment | place: Netherlands... | reverse complement strand
TATTTCTACCGAGGGATTTTAAGTCCCTTGCGTCTACCAATTTCGCCACCCGGGCCGCAAAAGGGAAAAATGGAGGCTAGGGTCGGAATCGAACCCGGATTCGCGCTCCGCAGCCTTTCAACAGGTCACACCTCGACCGAATCCGAAGCTTGCTGAAAAACAGCACCTACGACATTCAGCGTCCGGTGATTTCCCCTGGATTTCATTTCTTCCCGCCCAAAGGGTGGGAGGAAATGGAGGCTAGGGTCGGAATCGAACCGGCGTCCACGGCTTTGCAGGCCGCTGCATAACCACTCTGCCACCTAGCCTCCGGCAACAGGATCCTGCTGAGGCGCGCTATTCTACTACCGTACGTTTCGGTTTGCTACGCCAAAATGCATCGAATACATAAACAGCTGCAACTCCGTACAAAGTTGCCCAGCCCATCATCGCTATTCGATCTATAAATTTTACGCCTGCTGCGTCGGCATTGGCAGCATCTGTCAAGGCCGGGGCGATGATGACCAGCATGGTCAGAAAGGCATAAGACCAGACCCCTGCTCCGGCGGACATGCCCTGCCCCTGAAAAATCCGGCGGCCCATGATCAGCCCGCCCATCAAAACCAGCAAAACATACAGGGTGAGTGATGGCCAGGCATCCAGAACGTTCCACATGATCACGGCGCCGACGCCTCCGATAAATGTCGACATCAAAAGTGATTTGCCCACAGCCTTCGTGCTGTCGTTTTCCGCCTGCTGTCCCATGGAGGCCACTTTGATCATGACAACCAGGTAAGAAGCGCTACCAGCGTAAAAGAGAAAAAAAACAATCACGGGAAGGACGATAACCGTAGAACGCCAGGCGCTTTTTATGGATGCCTCGCGGGTTGGGGGCTCCTTTTTTGGCGGTGGGCCTGTCGCTGCTTCCAGGGGTTTGTCAGGTAACAGTCGATGCGCCAGCCACAAAATGACAATGGAAATGACGGCATTTAGCGTGAGTGCCTTGTTGACGGCAATCACGGCGTCAATTGAGTCTGACCCTACCGCTGCGACAATCGCCAGTCCCATGGTCAGGAAGGCGCCCAGGATGGGAGAACCGCCACTGGCGCTGTAATAAAAACACCAGAAACAACCGGCGATCAACAACAATATGCCTACCATGGGCTGATGGATAAGCAAAGGAAGCAGAATCCAACTCGTGGTCCAGACCGGTATTACCAGGGCCAGGATAAATACAATGCACTGTTTCACGCTGACCCCGGGCAAAGGAATTGCGAGCAGCATTGATAAAAGCACAGGCGTTATATAAGAGACATCCCAGTTCACTACCTGTGAAAACCACAGCGCGAAGGTGGTGACTATCGCCAGCCTGAATATCCTTCTCGCCGCTACCGGGTCCATCTCAATAGGCATAACTCAGGAAGGCGCTCAGCCGGATTTTCAGTTTTCCGAGGGCGTTGAGCAGTGCGTTATCACTCGCATAAACAATCACGGTGACCTGTGAACCTACCCGCAGACCTGAATTAGCCAGGTCATTTACATCGAAATCGATGACGACGGGAAAACGCTGCTCGTCGCGCAGCCAGTTACGGTCATTTTCAATCGTAGGAAGGGTTCCCAGCGCATTGGAATCCACCTGCACCCCAAACCCGGTTTGTCGGACTGTGCCCTTGAAAATCTTGCCCGGGCGGACGTCGAATGTCACTTCAACCTTGTCACCCACCCTAACGTTACCTAGATTGTTCTCGGTCAAATCCGCCTGGATCCACGTGTCATGAATGGCGATGAACGTCATCAAAGCCGTTCCCGCCCCGGCGTAATTTCCCTGATCGACCCGCAGGTCGGTAATCAACCCATCACGCGGCGCAAATACTTCAGTTCGTTTCAGGTCCAGTCGTGCTTTCTCCAGGGCAGCCCGGGCTTGCTGAATCTGCGCGTTGCTTTCATCGGTAGAACCCAGCGCCTGCCGGGCAGACTCCAATGATGCCCTGGCGGCTGCAAGCTTGCCCTGGGATGAGGCCAGGCTGGCCTCGGCCTGTTGTATGCGTCTTTCAGAAATGGCGCCGGCATCTTCTTTCCGGATCCGGCGCATGCGAACAGCATCCTGCTCCGCACTCCAGACGGATGCCTTGGCTGATTCCACATTCGCCTCGGATGCAGCGACATTAGAGACCCCGGCTTCTATAGATTGCTGGGTGTTCTTCAGCGTAGCTTCTGCCGAAGCAACAGCCAACTCGTAGGACCCGGGATCAATTCGGAACAGGCGTTGTCCGGCCTTGACCTCCTGGTTATTTTTGACATCAACCTCAATCAGGCGACCAGCCACCTGGGGGGCGATGGGTACGACATAGGCATGAAGCCTGGCCTGGGTTGTATACGGCGTCAACCGGTCGCCCATCAGGTAAAGAATAAATAACACAATGCTAAGGACCAGGACTATGTAGGTCCATTTACGTACCGGATCTTTCTTATTTTCACTGGTCATTCAATACATCTCCCCAATTGGTCCGTTCACGCATCATGACCACCGTATTTTCATCCACGAAGGGTTTCCCTTCCCTGACTTCCCACCCTCCGCCCAGGGCCTTATATAAGGCCACCAGACTCTGGACTTCCTGACCCTGGCTTGTTGCCAGCCGGTTTTGCTGACCGAACAGGGACTTCTGGGCATCCAGGACCCGCTGGTATCCGGAAAAGCCTTCCTTGTACCGAAGCGTGGATAAATCATTGGACCGGCGTGAGGCTTCGACAGCCTCGATCAGAATTTTCTTTTGCGCCTTGGCACCAGCCAGCGACACCATCGCATCGTCCACTTCCTGCGCCGCTTCCAATACCGTCTGCTGGTAGGCGACCAACGCCTGCTGAAGCCTGGCATCCTGCACCCGGATGTTGCTCTTGATGCGCCCGTAGTTCAAAACCGGCCAGGTGAAAGAAGCACCTGCGTTATAGGCAACGCTGTCTGAGTTGAAAAGGTTGGAACCCCCGCCGCCTCCTACATCCCTGGAAATACTGACCACCCCCAGGGAACCGCTGATCGCAATGCTCGGATAGAGGTCGGCTGTTGCAACACCCACCTGTGCGTTTTGAGCTACAGCCTGTAATTCTGCGGTACGGATATCCGGACGGCGTCGCATCAGGTCGGCCGGGATACCCACCGCAATCTGGTCGGGAACCACCGGAATCGGACCCGGACCTATCATCGTTTCGACAAATCCATTGTTCTGGCCCAGCAGCGTGTTCAACGCATTCTGTGTCAGCGCCAGTTGCTGCTCGAGTTCGGGCACAGTTGCCTCGGTGCTGAGCAGCAAAGACCTGGCCTGTTGTACATCCAGTTCCGAATCCTGCCCGTTGCGATAAAGCACCTCTGCAATATCGTAACTCCGCTGTTGCAACTTAAGATTCTCGCGAGCAATTTTCAGTTGTTCCTGCAAGATGCGTATCGTCACGTAAGTGGTGACCACCTGCGCCGTAACGATCACCATCGCCTCGTCGTAGTTGGCCACTGATGCCATCAATGCCGCATCCGCTGATTCGATACCCCGGCGGAACTTGCCCCAGAAATCCATCTCCCAGGCCAGCGAGGCACCAAGGTCATATTGACTGAAGGCCGTGTTGCCCTGCCCCGCATTTTCGCTGGGCCCGATGCGTGTCGCCCCGCCTGCTGCCAGTTGCTGCTGTGGGTACTGGGTGCCAATCGCGATGCCCAACTGGGCCCGTGACTCAAGCACCTTCAGCCCGGCCAGTTCAAGTGTGTAGTTTTGTTGATGGGCAATCTGCACCAGTTCGTTAAGAACCGGATCATCAAAAACTTCCCACCACTCGATCAGTTCATACTCCGTTGCCTTCAGACCTGCTCCTTCAGTCGACTCCCAGGCATCCGGCACCTTTGCGGGAGGTTCGGCATAGTCCGGCCCTACGGCCGCACAGGCCGACAGGATCGCGACGACCAAGCCAACCAGGGTTGAACGGGTTACTTTTCTGTAATACGGATTTTTCATTGAACGTGAAGCTTACCTGTAAATTCAGCCAGTAGCGTACGCATTCGGGTTATATCAGCGATCGACGTCCGGCAACATCCACCCAGTACTCGCGCTCCCCTCTCGTACCAATCCAAAGCGGGCATGGCGTGACACTCTTCACCGGTCCACCGGTTACCCTCCGGGTTCCATTTTTCTCCGCTGTTTGGATAAACCATCAACGGCGTGCGGGACTCGCCGACCGTTTCAAGCAACGGGGATACGAATTCCGGCGCCGTACAATTGAGCCCGACTGCCACGATCTGGTCCGATGAATCTGCCAATGACACACCGTCAGAGAAATATTCCCCATGACTGATGTGCTCGCCATCTTTGCAACTGAAGCTCAGGCAGGCAGATTCATCCGGAAATTCCTGAAGTAATTCCAACAGTGCTTCGGCTTCGAGTAAAGACGGGATGGTTTCAAAGGCGAACAGGTCGGCCCCGGTATCCGCCAATACCTGCATGCGTGGACGGTGAAAATCGATCAGCTCCTTTTTACCGAGCCCATAGTTTCCATGGTATTCAGATCCATCATGCAGGCAAGCCCCGTAAGGACCTATCGACGCAGCCACCAGGGACCGAAGCCTCAGGTGACGATTGGCATTAGCTGCCCAAAATCTTTCGCGTGCCAGCAAGGCCAGGTCCACGCTGAGGCGCATCAGGCTTTCCGCCTGCTGGCGCCCATAACCGGCTGCATCAAATCCCTCGAAACTGGCCTGATAGGTAGAGGTGGCAATCATATCAGCACCTGCATTGAGAAAAGCTGAATGGACCTGGCTGATAATTTCAGGTGCATCAATCAGCATCCGGGCAGACCACAGATCGTCGTCAAGGTCGGCTCCAAGGTTTTCCATCTCGGTGGCTAACCCACCGTCCAGCATCACGAAACCCTGCTTTTCCAGGAATTTCTGGAATGGGTTTTCATTACTCATGGCGTAAGAATAAGCAGATTTACTATTTACTGCTATAGTTAACCCGCCATTTGGCAATAAACCATTTAACCTGAGGAGTTCTACATGCGTTTGAAATACATTCTTTGTGCACTTTTGTTTTCACTCTTTTCCACGACAGCATTCGCCCAACTTCAACCCTGGACAGACTACGACGTCAGTGACGAACTATGGAACATTACGACCGTAAAAGTAGACCCCAACATGGGTGATGATTACCTGGAAGGTCTCCGTGAAACCTGGGTGGCTTCCAATAAGATTGCCAAAGAACTCGGCCAGATCGAAGATTTCATGATATTCCGTAGCCAGGTTTCTGAAAGCGGCGATGCCAATTTGTTCCTGGTGGTCAAGTACGCAAACAGCGACGCCCTGGATCCAAATCGTGCCGAGTATGACAAATTCATGAAGGCATGGGGCGAAGCCAACGTCTCCAAGTCACGGGAAATCACCAAGAACTACCCGGGAATGCGGAAAATCACCGGCGAATACATTGTCAGAAAGATAGACATCAAGTAAACATCCGGCACGTAGGGAAAAAGCCCGGTAACCCCGGGCTTTTTTTTGAGCTCGTTTCAGCTCACAATGGCCTGGCTAGAAACCCAAACACGAGGTGATCCGTTGCAACCACCAAGAAACCTTCCAGCTGTTCTTCTCGCCATTCTGTTGCTGATGTGTTGTGCATCCGCACCGGCTGCCGACGAGGAAACACCACAGAACAACGACAGCGAAAGGCTGACGCTGCTGGCGCGTGAGTTTTTTGACTGGCGGAGAGCACAGCAGCCGGTGCAGGGTGATGATATTCCGCGTGTTGAACGACCGGATGGGTGGGTACCGGATTTTTCACCCGATGCGCTGGAGGCTTACCGCCGCGACTATGCGTTTTTTATTAAATCAATAGACCAACTCGACACCAGTACCTGGACACCCCGGCAGAAAATCGATGCCCGCTTATTGAGGGCCGCCGTGCAGCGCGTGCATTGGGAACTCGACGTACTCAGGATTCCCTACCGCAACCCACTTTTTTACGTTGACCAGACGCTTGGGAGCATCTTCGAACTACTGATCCTGTCCAGCCCGATGACCCATTCACGCGCAGAGAACATCTTGCTGCGCCTGGAGCATTTCCCGAAAACCGTCAAATTCGCTAAAGCCAACCTCGATCGGCCCATCCGGCAATTCGCACAAGTCACCATTGATACGCTGGCAGATATTGACGACCGTTTACGGCGCATGGAAGCCGGCCTGACTGCAGTCTTTCCCGAAGACCTCAAAGGTCGCCTCCACAAGGATGTCGGCCGGGCTATATCCGCTCTTGAGGGTTACTCGAAATGGCTCGAGAAGCGCCTCGATAAGATGCAAACCGCATTCGCGATAGGGCCCAGGTCCTACCAGTGGTTCCTGATCAATGTCGCCCTCGTCCCGCACACGCCGGTGGAACTTCTGGCCCAGGGCAGACAAGCCTGGAACCGGGCTGTCGCCTGGGATGTGATAGAGAAAAACCGCAACAACGGACTGGATGAGCCTTCCGTATTCAAAAATATTAACCAGCAAATCCAGGCTTCATTCATCAGGGAAAATGAAATCCGGGCTTTCCTGGAAACACAGGAGTTGATGACGGTACCGGACGGGTTGATGCATTATCGGAACCGGCCGATGCCGGATTACCTGGAACCACTGTCGTTCATGGGTGTAACCGATGATTTAACTTCCGAAACCCGCCTCAATGAGGATGCCTACAGTTATATCCCTGAACCGTCCCCTGACCTGCCCTATTTCCACCTGTCAGCTGCGCGGGATCCCAGGCCGCTGATCATTCACGAAGGGATTCCCGGTCACTACTTCCAGATGGCCCAATCGTGGTCAAACCCGGACTTTATCCGCCGGCACTATATTGACTCCAGCATCAATGAAGGCATTGGTTTTTATGTTGAAGAATTATTGCTGCAAGCCGGCCTGTTCGACTTCAGCCCGAGATCACGGGAGATCATCCATAGTTTTTCACGCCTCCGGGCCCTCAGGGTTGAGATTGATATCCGCCTGGCCATCGGTGACTTTTCGATTGAACAAGCCGCTGACTTCCTGGCCCGCGCGGTCCCGATGGATCGTGACACCGCGCTGGATGAGGCCGTCTTTTTTGCTTTTAACCCCGGGCAGGCCATCTCCTACCAGGTAGGAAAACTTCAGATACTGGGTTTCCTGGCTGATGCGAAACTTGATCTGGGAGAAGATTTTTCCCTGCGGAACTTTCACGATTTCCTGATGTTGAACGGCAATGTTCCTGTCGCTCTTCAGCGCTGGGAATACCTGGGTGACGAAAGTGCCGTTCAAATGCTCGATGCGATGGGTGGAAAACCGGTCACAGTGCCTGACTGAAGAATCTTATCCGCTGAAAACCAAAAAGCCCGGCCAAAAAGGCCGGGCTTTGTCATTTGGAGCGGGAAACGAGACTCGAACTCGCGACCCCAACCTTGGCAAGGTTGTGCTCTACCAACTGAGCTATTCCCGCAGAGGTGCCGTATTGTAAGGGAACTGCCCTAAGAGTCAATACTATACTTGCATATTTGTGGCACAATACCGCTTCTTAAATTACAGGCGAGGGCCATATGGCCAAAGAAGACGTTATAGAAATGGACGGCATTGTTATGGATACGCTGCCAAATACCATGTTTAGGGTAGAGTTGGAAAACGGCCACGTGGTTACTGCACACATCTCCGGTCGCATGCGTAAGCATTACATCCGAATTCTCACCGGTGACAAGGTCAAGGTCGAACTGACCCCTTACGACCTTTCAAAGGGAAGAATTACCTACCGAACCAAGTAAAAAGCAAGACGATCTACCGGCATCTCAATCCGCAGATGCCGGCAAAGCCTTCGGTTCCACTTTATTTGCCGTTATTTCAAGAACCAGCTTCTCCTGGTCTTTTGACTTGTCCTGTTCACCCGGCGCATAGACGTTCACAACGCCACCGGCAGCCAGTTTCCCGAACAGCAGGTCATCCGCCAGTGGATGTTTGATCTGCTCCTGGATCACGCGTTTCATTGGACGTGCACCCATCTTGGGATCAAACCCCTGCTCTGCCAACCACTCACGGGCTGCCCGGCTAATCGTGATGCTGACGTCTTTCAGAGCCAATTGCTCTTCAAGTTCAAGCATAAATTTATCAACTACCAGCAGGATCACCGGCATGTCCAGTGCCTTGAAGTTGATGATGGCATCCAGACGATTTCTGAATTCCGGTGCGAACGCCTTGCGGATGACTTCCAACGAGTCGGTGGAATTATCCTGTTCTGCGAACCCAATTGACCTGCGCGCACTTTGTGCGGCACCGGCATTGGTGGTCATTACCAGGATCACGTTCCGGAAATCAGCATGCCTCCCGTTAGTATCGGTCAGCGTTCCATGATCCATAACCTGTAACAGGATGTTGAAAACATCCGGGTGCGCCTTTTCAATTTCGTCCAGGAGCAATACCGCGTGCGGGTTCCGGGTAACTGCCTCGGTCAACAAGCCGCCCTGGTCGAAACCAACATAACCCGGAGGTGCGCCTACCAGGCGGGATACTGAATGGGCTTCCATGTATTCAGACATGTCAAAACGGATCAATTCGATGCCCATGGTCATCGCCAATTGGCGCGTGACCTCGGTTTTGCCGACACCGGTTGGTCCGGCGAAGAGGAATGAGCCTATCGGCTTTTCTTCATCGCCCAGCCCGGCACGGGTCATCTTGATGGCTGAGGAAAGCGCCGTGATGGCTTCATTCTGCCCGTAAACGACCAGTTTAAGGTCTCGTTCCAGGTTCTTCAGTGCATCACGGTCCGAGAGGGAGACCTGTTTGGCCGGAATACGCGCCATGTGCGCGATGATTTGTTCAATTTCAGCCTCGTCTATAAGCTCTTTGCGCTCATCTTCCGGCAATAGCCTTTGGCGCGCCCCTGCTTCGTCAATCACATCGATGGCTTTATCCGGCAGATGACGGTCGTTTATATGCCGAGCTGACAGCTCTACAGCGGCAATGAGGGCTTCATCCGTGTATTTCACGTGGTGGTGCTCCTCGAACCGGCTTTTCAGCCCGCGAAGGATATCTACCGTCTCACCGTTACTGGGTTCAGCAATGTCGATCTTCTGGAAACGCCGCGCCAGGGCCCTGTCTTTTTCAAATACGCCGCGAAATTCCTGGAACGTGGTTGAACCGACACATCGAAGTTCGCCAGAAGCCAGCACCGGCTTGATCAGGTTGGACGCATCCATTACGCCGCCGGAAGCAGCGCCGGCCCCGATAATCGTATGAATTTCGTCGATAAACAGGATGGCATCCGGAATCTCCTGCAATTCCTTGATGACGGCTTTGAGGCGTTTCTCGAAGTCACCCCGGTACTTCGTACCCGCCAGCAATGAACCCAAATCAAGCGAATATATTGTAGATTTTTCAAGAATTTCTGGAACTTCTTTAAGGATAATTCTCCTGGCCAGGCCTTCCGCCATTGCGGTTTTACCTACTCCGGCCTCACCGACAAACAGCGGATTGTTTTTGCGCCGCCGGCACAAGACCTGAACGGTTCGCTGAATTTCCTTGTCCCGCCCGATCAATGGATCGATGCGGTCTTCCTTCGCACGCTGGTTCAGGTTGGTGGTGAACTGCTCCAGTGCGCTGGCAGTCTTTTCAACATCGCCTTCTTCCGCTTCCAGCACCGAGGCCCCGGCCTCGCCCTGGTTTTCACCGTCCAGCTTGCTCATGCCGTGGGAAATAAAATTGACGACATCCAGCCGGCTCACGCCGTAGCGATTCAAAAGGTAGGTGGCATAGGAATCTTTTTCACTGAAGATCGCGACCAGCACATTAGCGCCCAGTACTTCTTCTTTTCCGGCGGACTGAACATGGTAGAGCGCACGCTGAAGCACCCGCTGAAAACCGATGGTCGGCTGTGTATCACGGTTATCTTCGTCGCCCAACAGCGGAACGGTTTCTTCCAGAACCTTTCTCAGGTCCTTTTCCAGAGCCTCAATATCGGCGCCGCTGGCGCTGAGGATACTGAGTGCCGAGGCGTTATCGAGCAATGAAAGCAACATATGCTCGACGGTGAGAAATTCGTGGCGCCGTTCCCGGGCTTCCTGGTAGGCCTGGCTGATGGAAAGTTCAAGCTCTTTACTGAACACGGTTTTGCTTCCCTTGCTTCGGTACTGTTAATAGACCGCCCAAGCCCGAAGAAGGTTTCAAGCTTTCTCCATTGTGCACTTGAGTGGATGCTCGCTCTGTCGCGAATAGTCGTTGACCTGAACGACCTTGGTTTCGGCAATTTCGAACGTAAATACACCGCACACACCCTTGCCCTTGGTGTGCACATGCAACATGACCTGTGTGGCACGGTCGTGGCCCATGCCGAAAAACGTTTGCAGGATCTCGATTACGAAATCCATTGGCGTGTAATCGTCGTTGAGCAGGATGACGCGGTACATCGGCGGAGGTTTGAGCTCCGGCCTCGCTTCCTCGAGCGCTAGTCCGTGTTCCTTGTGTGATTCCATATCCTGTCCCATGGCGCGATTCTATCCCAGATCATTTTGTTCGGGTAGTGCCCCGGGATATTGATGCAACGATCAACACTTTTTTGATTGCCCAATCGTCCCCACTTATTCGGGTATGCCAGAGAACACTAAGAAGCAGGGATTGATCATGGTTGCCATGTCGGGCGGCGTGGATTCTTCGGTGTCTGCATTGCTGTTAAAAGCCCAGGGCAAGCCCATTGCCGGCATGTTCATGAAAAACTGGGAAGAAGACGACCGCCTCGGGGCCTGCACCGCTGAAGACGACGCCGCCGACGCACAGGCGGTTGCAGATTCTATTGATATGCCCCTGCACCGACGAAATTTTGCCGCTGAGTACTGGGATTACGTTTTTGAGGAATTTCTCGACGAGTACCGTGCCGGGCGCACACCCAACCCGGACATCCTGTGTAACCGCGAAATCAAGTTTAAAACCTTCCTGGAGCACGCGTCAGATCTCGGGGCGGAATTCATCGCCACCGGCCATTACGTGCGGACCGACTGCAAAGACGGGGTTCACCGCCTGCTGAAGGGCCTCGACCCGAACAAGGACCAGAGCTACTTTCTGTATACCATTGGACAGGAGCAACTCGCCCGCACACTGTTCCCGGTTGGCGAATTACTCAAACCCGCCGTACGCGAGGCCGCTGAACAGGCAATGCTGCCGGTACATGACAAGAAAGACAGCACCGGGATCTGCTTTATTGGCGAACGCAATTTCAGGGAATTTCTCAGTGAGTACATACCGCCCTGCCCCGGAGAAATCCGGACGACCGATGAGAACGTGATCGCAGAGCACTCCGGTTTAATGTACTACACCCTTGGCCAACGCCAGGGGCTGGGTATCGGGGGCCTGCGCGGTTACAGTGATGAGCCCTGGTATGTATTGCACAAGGAGCAGGACAGCAACGTTCTTTATGCCGGCCAGGGCCACGACCACCCCTGGCTGTTTTCGCAGACGCTGCGTGCGGAACAACTCAGTTGGGTGTCAGGCACGGCACCGGCAGTCGGCGCAGAGTTAACCGCGAAGGTCCGTTACCGCCAGGCTGACCAGGCCTGCATCGTGCGCAAAATCAACGACCAGGAACTGACACTGGAATTTGACCAGCGCCAAAGAGCCGTTACCGCCGGGCAGTCGGTTGTGCTGTACGATGGCGGGAACTGCCTTGGCGGGGGTATTATTTCGTGGGCGGATACACCGCCGGCAACCCGTAACTGGGAAACAACAAAAGGTGATTGAATGAAAGAACGAACCCTGGCCCTGGCCGGCGTGTTCCAGGCCACAGAACTGGTGCGCCAGGCGGCAAACCATGGAACCTGGTCTGGTTATGCAGCCAGCGCCAGCCTGCACACGCTGTTTCAATTCGAAGCTGATTCCCTGGCCGAAATCTACGGTGGACATGGCCAGATGAAACTCGGTGTGGAAACCATGCTCGCTGTTTTACAGGGGGACAGCAATTACGCTGAATCCCTCCGTTACACTGTTGGCCTGCTGCAGATCGAGAAAAAATTCCGCCGGGCCGGGAAACTGCAGGAACAGGTAGGAACCCGCCTGGAAGACATCGCCCGGGTCGACCCGGAACTCCCGCAGCATGAGCGAGAGGACCTCCAGGCGCATGATATTTCGGGCCTTTACAGCGAAACGGTCAGTAAAATCTCTCCTAGAATTGTCGTCAACGGCAGACCGCAGTACCTGCAAAACGAGCGAACCGTGGACTGGGTAAGGACTTTACTAATGGCCGGACTGCGTTCCGCGATTCTCTGGAACCAGTTGGGCGGCGGGCGTTTCGAACTGATGTTCGGGCGAAAGAAAATCATCCGCGAAGCCCAGTCCTTGCTGATGGGTTAGCTGACTCGACTCAAATTAACAACATTAAACGAAAGTCTTAATGATTATCACTGTGAAGCACCCGCGATTTCGGCGATAATTGGTGGTTCACTTAACCACCCAGTCGAATAACGGAGAACAGCATGGGAGATACCTTCTCGACCGCCTCCAGCCTTAATGTTAACGGTGAGAACTACCGCTACTACAGCCTGGAAAAACTCGGCCGGCAGCACGACATTTCACGCCTGCCTTTCAGCCTGAAGATTTTGCTCGAAAATCTGCTACGTCATGAAGACGGCGTAGACGTCACGCGCAGCGACATCGAAGCCCTGTGCAACTGGGACCCGAATGCTGAACCCAGTACCGAGATCGCCTTTACACCTTCACGCGTGGTCCTGCAGGACTTTACCGGTGTGCCTGCCGTTGTCGACCTGGCAGCCATGCGCGATGCAATGACCGCATTGGGTGGTGAAGCAAACCAGATTAACCCGCTTTCTCCCGCGGAACTGGTCATCGACCATTCCGTACAGGTTGATAGCTACGGCCAGACGAACTCACTTGATCTGAATAACCAGATTGAATTCAAACGCAATAACGAGCGTTACAGTTTCCTGCGCTGGGGGCAGTCGGCATTCAGTAATTTCCGGGTGGTGCCGCCCAATACCGGCATCGTGCACCAGGTTAACCTGGAGCACCTGGCCCGCGTGGTGTTTGGCTCCAACGGTGTTGCCTACCCCGATACGGTGGTCGGAACCGACTCACACACGACCATGATCAACGGCATCGGCGTTCTTGGCTGGGGCGTTGGTGGCATCGAGGCTGAAGCAGCGATGCTCGGCCAGGCCATCACCATGTTGATCCCGCAGGTTGTCGGCTTCAAGCTCACCGGCGAATTGCCCGAGGGCGCAACAGCCACGGACCTGGTCCTGACCATTGTAGAGATGTTGCGGGAGCTCGGCGTAGTTGGGAAGTTTGTCGAATTCTATGGCGACGGCCTGCAATCCCTACCGCTGGCCGACCGTGCAACGATCGCCAACATGGCGCCCGAATACGGCGCTACCTGCGGCATCTTCCCTATCGACAACGAGAGCCTGCGTTACCTGACGCTTTCCGGCCGCTCTGACGAGCAGGTCGCCCTGGTCGAGGCCTATACCAAGGCACAGGGCATGTTCCATACCGTCGATCAGCCGGATGCAGAATACAGCGCCGTGCTGGAACTGGACATGTCAACGGTACTGCCCAGCCTCGCCGGCCCGAAACGCCCACAGGACCGCGTACTGCTGAGCGACATGCGCAAGAACTACGAAGAAAATGTCGGCCCATTGGTCGCAGGGCGCGCGGGAACCGGTTCCGCGGAAGTTGAGTACAAAGACGAGGCCTTTGACCTGGAAGACGGCGCGGTTGTCATTGCCGCCATCACTTCCTGCACCAATACTTCTAATCCTGCCGTGATGCTGGGTGCCGGCCTGCTGGCGCGCAACGCCGTGGCCAAGGGGCTAAGGGTCAAGCCCTGGGTGAAAACGTCCCTCGGCCCGGGCTCACGCGTGGTAACTGACTATTTCGAAAAAGCCGGCCTGATGGACGACCTGGATGCACTGGGCTTCAATGTCGTGGGCTATGGTTGCACCACCTGTATCGGTAATTCAGGCCCGCTTCCAGAGCCGGTAGGCAATGCCATTCGTTCAAATGACCTGGTCGCCTGCTCGGTGCTTTCCGGTAACCGGAATTTTGAGGGCCGCGTACATGCTGACGTCAAGATGAACTACCTGGCGTCACCCCCGCTGGTGGTAGCCTATGCACTCGCGGGCAACCTTAAAGTTGATCTGACCAAGGATCCCCTGGGTGAAGACAGTGACGGTAACCCCGTCTACCTGAGGGACATCTGGCCCAGCAGCCATGAAATTCAGCAAGTTGTCGGCGCCAGCGTGACTTCGGAAATGTTCCGCAGCAGTTATGCAAACGCCTTCAAGGGTGACGAACGCTGGAACAGCATCGATTCACCGCAAGGTGAGATTTTCGACTGGCAGGATAACTCCACCTACGTTCAGAATCCGCCTTACTTCAAAGGCATGACGCTGGAACTGCCGGGAGTGCCGGTTATCAAAGGCGCCCGCTGCCTGGCCAAACTCGGAGATTCAATCACAACCGACCACATTTCACCGGCCGGTGCGATCAAGGAAGACTCTCCCGCAGGCGAATACCTGAAAGATTGCGGCGTTCAGAAGGCAGACTTCAATTCCTATGGTTCAAGGCGCGGAAATCACCAGGTGATGATGCGTGGCACGTTCGCCAATGTGCGACTGCGCAACCAACTGGCCCCGGGTACCGAAGGCGGATGGACCACTTTCCAGCCGGGTGGCGAGCAGATGAGCATCTATGATGCCGCGATGAAATACCAGGCGACAGATACTCCGTTGATTGTGCTGGCAGGCAAGGAATACGGCACCGGTTCATCGCGTGACTGGGCAGCCAAAGGCACCAACCTGTTGGGCGTAAAGGCCGTCATTACCGAGAGCTTTGAACGAATTCACCGTTCAAACCTGGTCGGCATGGGTGTTCTTCCGCTGAACTTCATGCCTGGTGAAAGCGCTGACTCACTCGGGTTAACTGGGAAGGAAAGCTATGATATTGAGGAACTTAGCGATAACTCTTCAGAAACTATTGCAGTTACTGCAACTGCCGAAGACGGCGCTGTAACCACTTTCCAGGCGCGGGTTCGTATCGATACACCGAAGGAAGCGGAGTACTACCGCCATGGCGGTATTCTCCATTACGTCCTGAGGCAACTTGCTGCGGCCTGATAACTCCTGGTCTGAAACAGAAAACCCCGGCACCAGCCGGGGTTTTTTTATCGGGATTGGGAAAAAGGCAAACTTCGCACAACTCTTAAATAGTGTTCGGCTTCGGCTGAGTTGATTTTCTGCGACTTGCCCAGCAAGTCCAGTTCATCTCCCTGTATTCGCGCCACGGGTACACCATTAAGCAATAAAATACGGTTTCCCGGCTTGGCAGGCGTCTTGACTCCGGGCGTTATGATTCCCCCCAGGTTCAATGGGTCTGTGGCATTAATCACCTTGAACTGGCGATCGCCGGGTTCCACGGCGTTGCGGCGCAACAGGCCGATGGCCTCCGGTAAAGCAAACTGCTCGCCTGAAAAGCCATCGACAAACCGCCCGCCGTGCACTTCGCCACGATCCTCCATGCGGCGCAGATACCGCAGCAGGTACCTCCACGGTGGTACCAGTGACTCCCGTTCAAGCACAGCGCGGAATACAACACCATAGCGCCGCAGAAGCGCTTCGCAGATGGTTGCCATCCTGGCCTGGTCGAGAAATAACTCACTCTCGTCTTGCGTGACGCGCTTGCCGGGGAACTCAACGGTTGTGCTCCAGCGACCGACCAGGGCAGGCTGTGCTGGCCCCCTTCGCCTGCGTAACGATTTTTGTTTGCGGCGCTTGTCCGCCTCGGTTCTGATCAG
>Ga0316197_10001670_pt1 | contig 15798 bp, 11 predicted proteins | sample OudBiesiAoxic_MG_FD_204939 | JGI IMG/M metagenome (GOLD analysis project Ga0316197, IMG submission 204939) | Coastal sediment microbial communities from Oude Bieten Haven, Netherlands - site A oxic | ecosystem: Environmental > Aquatic > Marine > Coastal > Sediment | place: Netherlands... | reverse complement strand
CCTCGGGAGAGCGTCGACGATACGAAATTCTTTCGGAATCTTGTAACGCGCCAGACGGGCACCAACGAATTGACCCAGATCATCAGGAGTCACCGCTGCTCCTTCGGCAGCCACGACGAACGCAACGCCGACCTCGCCCCAGGTGGCGTGCGGCACCCCGATCACCGAAGCATCGGCGAGCGACGCGTGCTGAAGGAGGACGTTCTCGATCTCCGCCGGGTAGACGTTGACCCCGCCCGAGATAAACATGTCCTTCGCGCGACCTGCAATGTAGAAGAAGCCATCCTCGTCACACCTGGCCATGTCTCCAGTGTGAAACCAGCCCTCTTTATCGACAGACGCAGCGGTCGCCTCGGGGTTGTTCCAGTATCCGGCGCTGACGTGCGGGCCGCGAAAGCAGAGCTCGCCAACCTCGTTTGCCGGCAGCAGCTGGCCGCCCTCGTCAACGACCCGCGCCTCCGTGAACATCAGCGGCCGGCCGATCGATCCGGCTCTGGTCCAGGCCTCATCGTCCGACATTGCGAAGCAATTCACCCCAACTTCGGTCAGGCCGTAGCCCTGACGCATGACGATGCCGCATTCGCGGTAGATATCGACCAGGTGGCGCGGCATCGGGGCACCGCCGGAGATAAACCAGCGAACGCGGCCGAGCCCAGCCGTTTTGAACTCTGGCGCATCGGCAAGCATTTTCCAGATCGTCGGCACTCCAAGCACGACCGTACAGCGTTCTTCCTCGATGACACGCCACACCTCGGAGGCGTCGAACTCCCTGTGCAGAACGATAGTGCCACCGGCAAGGAGAATCGGCATCAGGAAAGCCCCGAGCCCACCCGCGTGATAGAGCGGGGTGAAAATCGGGCTCACGTCATCCTCCGACAGCTGCCAGCAGGCGACCGTGTTGTAAGCGTTCCACGCCACCATGCGGTGTGGAGTGATCACTCCCTTGGGCCGGCCGGTCGTACCGGAGGTGTAAAGAAGACAGTAGGGGTCGTCGGGTCGGCATAACGGCGGTACGTACTCGCCTTCGCCAATCGAGGCCAAGACCGTCTCCCAGGTCAAGTCTTCGCCCTCCCCGTCAAGAGCTACCAGTCGACCCACGCCTACCTCCGCGGTCAACTCGCGCACAGTCTCCGCGTGCTCGGCGCCATACATCAGGGCCGATAGATTGCAGTCGGAGACGACGACCGCCAGCTCCGCCGCCGTCAGCCGGGTGCCAAGCGGCACCAGAATGACACCGGATTTGGCGGCCGCGAAGAACGCGTCCAGGAACTCGAGGCGATTCTCGGAAAGGATGCCGATGCGATCGCCGTGCTTGAGGCCAAGCTCGTAAAGCCACGCCCGTGCGCAGGTCGCTGCCCGGTGATCCATCTCGCGATAGCTGAGGCGGGCGCCGGTCGCCACATCGATCACCGCGGTACGGTCGGGCGACAGGCGGCTGCGCTCACCGATGATGTCGGCGCAGATCACGGCTCGGCCTCGTCCGATGAAACCTCCTCGACAGTCATTTCTGGAGGAGGCATCGCCAAAGCAGTTTCGATAGCTTCGAGCGTCTTGTCCGGGCACTCGCGATGCGGCACGTGTCCACAGCCCTTCACCACGTGCAGCCGCGCCCTCGGCATTCCGTCAAGCAGGCGTTGTGCGTAGTCGAGGGTCATGAGAGCGTCGGAATCGCCCCACACCAGCTCGACCGGCACCACCACCTCGTCGAGGCGACCATCGAGCAGGTAGGGTCCCCACTCTCCAATGGTTTGCACGAATCGACCTGCAGGACCGACTCGCGCATGGCGGATGATGTCATCGAGGACGAAGTCGGGCACCGGCAACGTCGCCGGGCCCATGAGCCCTTTCATGGTCTCGCGCGCCTCTTCGCGGTTGGCCGGGAAAACACTAACCGCAGGATCTTCGTTCGTGATCGCACCACCGTTGATCGCCACCAGCCGCGTCACATTCGCAGGATAGTCGTGGGCGAAGAGCATCGCCAACCAAGCGCCGAGCGAGTTGCCGACCAGCACCGCTTCTTCGCCGGCGCAAATCGAGTCCATCACCAGCTCGACCCCGGACAGCAACTGGTCGACTCCTATCGGACCTTTGCGCGGATCGCTCTTCCAGTGGCCGGGGAGATCAGGGATCACGAGCTTATAGTCTTCAAGAAGTGGCGGTACCATCCGTGCCCAGGCCCCGCCCTGATCGCCGGCGCCGTGGAGCAACACCATACATGGCCCCTCGCCGGCAACCCACACCGTCATCTGGCCGTCCGGGGAAGCAATCGACGTCTTCTCGAAGCCCAGCTTGCCGAGCGCCATACGACTGAACATGGCATCGACCTTGAGTGGCCGTTTCCAGACCATCCACACCGTCGCGATGATGGCCACGACCAGCAATATTCCTATCGCCAAGAGAACCTTCGGCAGCATCTTGCTCATAGACAACTTCCAATCATCGCGAGTTATGAGTTTTGAGTTATGAGTTTTGAGTTTTCCCCAGCCCGCCCCTCGAGTTCGGGAGGGTGGCCGGAAACTCAAAACTAAAAACTAAGAACTCACAACTGACTCCCCGCAGGCACTCATTTCATCCTGAACGCGACTCCTGCTTGGTTATACCCTACCCCGGAGCCGACCAACACGAGCAGGTCGCCCGAGGAGATCTTCCCCTGCTCGATCGCGTCGTCCAATGCAATCGGCACACAGGCAGACCCCGTATAGCCCCACTTCTCCATCACCGTGTGCGTCCGATCCATCGGCAGGCCGAGGTCCGACATCACGAGCTCGATCGAGGGCTTTCGCACCTGGGTGAAGATGGTGAAGTCGATATCCGAGACCTCAAAACCACCGTTGGCCGCCAACGACCGCACGACCTTCGGCCAGCCCTCATGGTTGACCTCGGGCGGATAGCGCTCGACCATCTTGACCGTCGTCCGACCTTCTCGCACGGCCTCCTCGGTGGCCGGCTCAAAGGTCGCGCCGGCGTAGATCCCCCAGTGGCCGTGATAGCTGCCATCGGCACGCATCGCCGAGGAGACGAAGCCCGGTTCGTCGGCCGGCTCCAGCACCGCAGCGCCGGCGCCGTCGCCGTAGAAGAAGACCATCGGATCGCCATCCGCGGCCAGCTTCTGCATGTTGTAGACACCCACCACGAGCACCGTTTTCAGCGCCGGGTTGGAGGCAATCAGACCGGCTGCTATGGATGCGCCGGTTGGAAACGAAGCGCACGCGCAGCCAACGTCAAAAGTACCGGCGTTGACCGCGCCCAGTTTGTGCTGGAGAACGACCGAGGTCGCCGGTGTGATGTAGTCGGGTGAATCGGTGCCGAGAATGATGAGGTCGACATCCTCGGGCTTTCGGCCCGCCTTCTCCAACGCCTGCTGGGCCGCTGGCAAGGCGATATCCGACGTGCACCAATCCTCGGGTGCCCACCAGCGGGTTCGGATTTCGGATGACTCCTCCATCTTGTCGACGAAGTCTGGAATGTGCGCAAAGCGTTTGCGCAGCTCGTCGTTCGAGACCTCGATCTCAGGGATGTATCTGCCGGTCGCAACAATGGTTGCGTAACGTTTCATGTGCGCTCCTTACTTCGGTGCGATCTCCTTTGAACGCGCTCCCCGAGAGGATGCCAGGCACGCCGATTCGCGGCGAATCGGGATGCCAGGCACCTCCGGTCAACGCACCCGCGCCCTCCCGGCTTTCGTCGGGGTGGGTGGCGGCAAATCCGAAATTCGAAATCCGAAATCCGAAATCTACGTGCCAATGACCAGCCCACCATCAACACTCAATGTCGTTCCTGTCACGAAATTGGCGGCATCGGATGCCAGCCACAGATAGGCCTCGGCGATGTCCGCGGTATCGCCAATCCGGCCCATCGGTGTGTGGCCGACCATCGCGTCGAGGATCTTGTCGGGCATCGCGCCAAGGATCTCTGTCTTGATGAAGCCGGGAGCCACCGCGTTGACCCGGATACCGAACTTCCCGAGCTCCCTGGCCCAGGTCTTCGTCATGCCGATGACACCTGCCTTCGTCGCCACGTAGTTGGTCTGACCGAAGTTACCGTTGAGGCAAGCCACCGATGACGCGTTGAGGACCGCTCCGCCGCCGCCCGCAATGAGATGGGGCGCCACTGCGCGGGTGCAGTTAAAGACCCCTCGCAGGTTGACACCGATCACGGCTTCCCAGGCCTCGTCGGTCATCTGCGAGACGACCTCGCCGTTCTTGTACTTGACGAGCTGGGAGTCGCGGACGATGCCGGCGTTGTTGACCAGCACAAAGATCGAGCCCCAGCGATCCACCACCTCGGCAACCGCAGCCTCGACTTCGCTCGCGTCGGCAACATTCACCTTTTGAAAGACGCCCGCGCTCTCCGGCGCCTCGTTGACGTCCCACGCCGCAACCTTGCACCCCTCGGCAACGAAGCGTTCGGCCGTTGCTCTTCCGATACCGGCCGCCGCGCCGGTGACGACGACAACCTTGTCCTTGAGTCCAGTTTCGATCATGGTTCCTCCGCAAATCTGGAAACGAGCAGGGCGGGGCACGGTGACGCGCCCGCCCAGCCGGAAAAATCAAAAACAGGGTGCGCCGCGTGGCGCCCCCGTGAAAAACATCAGAAGAAGCGCCACTCCAAGGTCGCAATGAAGGTGCGCGGCATACCGTACGAACCCTGGAAAACTCCGAGCACCGGGATGTTATAGCCGTTAGTCAGATACTCCTCGTCGAGGAGATTCTTTCCGCTGACACCAAATCGCCACTTGCCATTGCTGGACAACCACGCAATCCAGGCGTCCATCAGGCCGAATGCCGGCTGGATGATCGGATTGACCCCCTCGTTGGTCAGCATCGAGTCGTCGCGATAGCTGTAGCCAAGGCTACCGGTGATCAGGCCCCCGAAGGCCGGGAAGTCGATGTTCGCGCGGATCGCGCCGGTCAACTCGGGGGCGTTGGTGATCACCTGAGTGTCAACGATGCCGTCCCCGTTTTCGTCCAGGAAGGAGTCGGGGGTAGCGTCAAGGTAGGCGAGGAAACCCGACAGTCCGAACCAGGATTTTGAAGCCCAGTTGTACTCCACCTCAAGGCCCTTTATGGTGGCATCCCCCGCGTTGAGGAAATCTCCGAAAAAGGAATCGTCTACGCCGTCGCCATCCGAGTCGTAGGCGGTGAAGGTGCTGACCTGGATGTCGGTGTAGTCGCCGTAGAAGGCGGCGACGTTGAGGACGAGCGACCGATTCGCGAGCACCGACTTGACCCCGATTTCGGCCACCGTCATGACCTCGTCATCGACGACCACAGAGGGAACAGGGTTGAGATTGTTTTGGGCACGGACGTTAAAACCGCCACTCTTGAAACCGCGATTGACCTTGAAATAGCCCATCACGTCCGGGTTGAATTGATAGTCGAAACCGATTTTGGGAGCCCAGGAGGTGAAGGTCGCGCTTTCGTCGAATTCTCCTGCAACAAAGTAGTAATCGGTGAAGTCGTTGTCGGTGTTGAAAACGTTGAAGGCCCGTCCGTCCTTAGTCTCCCGGGTCGGCCGCAAGCCCACGTTGAGGGTCAGACGGTCAGTGAGCTTGAAGGCGCCGTCTGCGTACAGGGCGTACGATTTGGTCTTCGTGTCTCCAGTCGTCGTGTTCGGGAAGTTCGTGAAGAAGATGGCCTCGACCTCGCCTCCCGCCGTGCCGTCGAAGTAATAAAACCCGACGACACCGCTCCATTTCTCGGAGCCGGTGTAGACGAGTTGAAACTCCTGCGTGGTCTGGTCGTCGAAATAGGTCGCCTCCGAGTCGGCGATCGCCGCAGGCGTTGTGTCGAAATCAATCCAGTTTCTGGCATCGGTTTCTCGGCGGGCCGTGATGGACTTGAACTGCAACGCGGGGTTGACGTCCCATGTCAGCGTCAGCGAGTACCCCGTGGAATCCACATCATTAACAGGATCGATTCCGCTCTCGGTGTCAAAGAGGTTGTCATACGGCGGGCAGCCCCCGGGAACGTAAAACGCGCACAGTGTATTTTCAGCGAGGCGGGTTAGACCGATTGGTTCGGCATCGTCCTTGGTTTTGTCAAAGTCCGCTCGCAGCGTCACCTTGTCCGATGGCAGCCACTCCAGGGCGAGGCGATAGGCGGTGCTGTTTTTGTCCGAGACGTCCCTGTTCTGGTAGAGGTTCGTACCGTAGCCGTCACGCGTCAGCTTGGCAAAGGACGCCTTGCCGCGTAGCTTGCCAGTGACAATCGGCCCGGCGATCGTCGCCCGGATTTCCTGGGTGCCAAAGGTCCCGGGGTTCCAGGTGACGCGGCCCTCGGGCGTGTCCGACAGAGGCTTGGTCACATACTTGATCGCGCCGCCGATCGTATTCTTTCCGTAGAGGGTCCCCTGCGGGCCGCGCAAAACCTCGACCCGTGAGACGTCATATACGTCTAGTAAAGCACCCTGAGCGCGGGCAATATAGACGTCGTCGATATAGAGACCAACGCCGGGATCCACGCCCCACAGCGGATCCGCTTGACCGACACCACGGATGAATGCTGTCAACGTGGACGACTGGTTGCGCCCCTGGTAGATGGACAGATTGGGAACATAGCCCTCGAGCTCGCGGATGGTGGACGCGGCTAGGTCCTCGAGCTGGTCACCCGCGACCACCGAGACGGCAATCGGGATTTCCTGCAGTGCCTCCTCGCGCCGCCGCGAAGTGACCGTGATCTCGCCGGCAAACGGCTGCCGCGCGAGGGCCTCTTCAATGGCCTTTTCTTCTTCGGTCTGGGCCTCATCAGGCGCCTCTTCGGCCTCTTGGGCGAGAGCCGGACCGGCGCAGACCAGCACCACGGCGATGGCTGCTACCAGCAGCACCCTCTGGATCCATCGATCACTCATGAAGTCCTCCCCTTCTATCTCTGTATTGTGGATGGAACGCCGCTCACATCGCGACGAAGCAACCCGTTACGCAAAATGCGGATAAAGCCATCGACTGCCTGTTGCGCGTCCATGCCCAAATGCATGGGCACTCCAAAACACTTTTCGACTGTGTAGAACCAGAAGAGCCAGCGGGTGGCGACCATCACCGCCACCATCGGGTCGGCATCGGCGAGCCGGCCCTCGCGTTCGAGCTCCTCGAAGTGGGCGCCGTATCTCTCCCGGAAACGGTCGGCCATGGTTTCGTAGAACCAGCGGATGTGGCGTCCCTGGTGTTCGATGACATCTACGAACACGAGCAGGATGGAGGCCTTGTTTTCCTCGACCGTCTGCTCGATCGCGGCCGCTAACTCCTCCAGATCGTCCGGGAAATTGGCCTTTGTGAAGACCTTTTCCATGAGGTTCTCTGGATCGAGGAGGCGCTCCCAGTAGTCATCGATCAGACGCTGGAAGATCACCTCCTTGGAGCCGAAGTGGTGGTAGAGATTGCCGGTCGACTGATCGCAGGCCTCGGCGATCTGGCGCATCGAGGTCGCGCCGTAACCGTGGGTCGAGAAGAGTTCCAGCGCCACCTCCAAGACCTTGGTGGTGGCGACCTCAGACCTTTCGGCCTGGCGTCCGTTGGTTCCCCTCGGCATTCTTTTGTTACAAACCGAACGTTCGTTTTGTAACTTAATGCCGAAATTGAGACTTGTCAAGGCAATTCGCTACGCGAATTGCTGAAAGAGGAACCCAGTCGAGCAAGAGTTTTGCTGGCTCATCAGAAAGCAGGTGCCCAAAAACATAGGTCACTCTCACAACCAGCGGTGTCAGTTTTCGATAAGCCAATAAAACACTGAGAGAATACTCGGCCGGTTTCCGGTCGTCCCACCTTCAGCGAGCGCCGTAGGCGCGCCTCATTCGGTAGTGTGCGGAGTTCATTCTTCTCGGGCGGGTGGACGGAAATCCGAAATTCGAAATCCGAAATCGACGCGCGCGACCTCTACCGTCTGGACCTTCTACCGCGACCCGCGCGCGCTGCTCTTGCGTCCGGCTTCATGTCCACCGGGACCAGCTGCAGCTGCATGGCGTCGAGATCGACCCTCACCAGCCGCACTTCGATCGGATCACCGAGCCGCCACACCCTTCCCTTACGCTCCCCCACCAGCCGGTGGCTGCCATCGTCGAAGTTGTAGTAATCGTCATTGAGCTCCGAGATGTGAACCATACCGTCGACCGCAAGCTCGTCGAGGCGGACGAAGAGCCCAAAGTCGGTGACCCCCGAAATGTGGCCGGCGAAGACCTCGCCCTGACGCTCATGCAGATAGATCACAGTCTTCCACTCGACTGCCGCCCGCTCGGCAGCTTCGGCGCGTCGCTCGGCCGATGAGCAGGTCTCACCGAGCGCGACCAGCTCGGTCTCCAGCGCCTCGCGTTCCTCGCCTTCGGAAAGTGCCCCCTCTTCCCGTAACCGGCGCAGCATACGGTGGACCACCAGGTCGGGATAGCGACGGATTGGCGAAGTGAAGTGCAGATACTCGTCGGTGGCCAGGGCATAGTGACCGCGCGGCTCCGGGGTGTAGAGAGCTCGGGCAAGAGTTCGCAGCACCAGCATGTCGACCAGCCGTTCCTCGGGCCGGCCGTCGGCAGCCTCGAGCAAGGCCTGCAACGCCTCGGGCGGCATGGATTTCGGGTCGCCTTTCAACCGCAGGCCGAGATCGGCCACAACGCTTTTGAGCTCCTCGACCCGCGTCGGCTCCGGTTCGTCGTGGACCCGGTAGAGCGCCGGCTGGTCGGCAGCCATCAGAATTTCAGCCACCGAACGATTGGCTGCCACCATCAACTCCTCGATCAGACGATGGGCACGGTTGCGGGCCGCCGGTTGGATCGACACCACCCGCCCTTCGGGATCGAGGAGCAACTCGGGTTCGGCGAGATCGAAATCGAGGCTTCCCTGCTCGCGCCGTTTCCCTCCAAGGCGGTCAGCGGCCTCCGCCAGCAGCTCCAGGGAATCCGCAAACGGTTCGACCTCGGCCGGCCACTGACCTCGCGGATGCTCGAGCCACTCCGCGACCTCGGCGTAGGTGCAGCGGCGACGGGAACGGATCACCGTCGGCGCCGCCCTTCGGCCCGTCAGCTTTCCGTCCGGAGTCACCGAGAACCAGACAGTCCAGGTGAGACGGTCCTCGGCCTCGCGCAGCGAGCAGAGATCGTTCGAGAGTTGCTCGGGCAGCATCGGCACGCAAAGCCCTGGCAGGTAGACCGACGTCCCACGCGCTCTTGCAGCCCCGTCGAGAGTCGAGCCGGGACGTACGTAGTGGCTGACATCGGCGATGTGCACCGCAACCTCGATCGCGCCCTTCTTGCCTCGCTTCGCACTCACTGCGTCGTCGAAGTCACGTGCCGTGCGCCCATCGATCGTGATCGCCGGCTCCGATCTCAGGTCCTCCCGGCGGCCGATCTCCTCGGTTGAGATCTCACTCGGCAGCGTGTCAGCGTCAGCCAAGGCCTGAGCGGGGAACTCCACCGGAATGCCGTGCGCCCTGAGGACCGCCTGTTCGACCACGCCCGGATCGGTGGGTTGTCCGAGTCGTTCGAGGAGCACGCCCTTCGCGTGACGGCCGCGGGCATCCACCGAGTCGATCGAGATCACCACCAGCTCACCCTCCTCGGGCTCGCCCTCGACCTTGGACCCGGTCGGCACCACCGTGAACCGCAGCTTTCGTTCGAACGGGCGCACGTGGGGCCGGCCGCTACTCACGACCCAACGGCCGAGGACCTCGCGCCGGGCGCGTTCGAGCACCCGCACCACCACACCCTCGCGAACGCCGTCGGCCCGGGCCCGCTTGCGCGGCTTCTCCAGCCGTACGAGCACCGTGTCGCCTTCTAACGCTCCCCGGACCGCCTGCGGCGGCACCCGCACCGGCGCATCGTGTGTTCCCTCCACGGCGACCTCGATCTTTCCACCGGCCACGCGACGCAATCGCCCGGTCAACAGATCCGAAACCTCGGGCACGAAGTAGCGCTTGCCACGGCCGAGCACAAGCTGGCCGTCGCGCTGCAGCGACTTCAGAACCGGGCGCAGTTTATGCCTGACCTCCGACCTTCCGATCCTCCACTCAGCTGCGAGCTGGTTGACGAGTTGTTGGACGGTCAGACCACGCGGCCCGCGCTTGCGAATCGCGGAAAGGAGGTCGGTGGGGTTCAATTCGTTGTGAGCAGAGTTCTTCGTCATTAGTGGTATTGAAACACAGCCACTCGAATTAGGAATGAGGAATTATGAATTAGGAATGACACCACCCGCCCTCGGTTTTCTTGGGGGGTTGGGCGAAAATTCCGAAATCCGAAATCCGAAATCCGAAATTTCCGGCGCGCTATTGCGCGCCGGAAAGCTTATTGTACAGCCACGCGAAGACAAACCCACCAATCGCACCATCGACGAATCCCCAGATTCCACCGATCACCGCACCGAAATAGGTGAAGCTATAACCGAAGTAGAAATGATCGAGGTTGCTCATCACCTGACCCTCGTATCCGAAGATCAGCAACCACACGGTGGCAAACAAAACCGCCGCCCCCCAGAGAATCCCACAGGTCAACGCGAACGCCTTGGTGTTCATGCGCATTTCCATTCCCCCTATCATTATTTGTCGCAGAAATGTTCTCGGCGTCAGCCTACCAGCACCACGGCCCAGAAATGAACTGTTCTTCAGCGATTCGTGAAACGAATCGCCTTGACACCCGTCCGGCCTGGATCTAACATTCACGTCCCGCTGTGTGCGAAAGTGGCGGAATTGGTAGACGCGCAAGACTCAGGATCTTGTGGACTTCGGTCTGTGGGGGTTCGAGTCCCCCCTTTCGCACCATTATTAAACTCCCCAGCTTTCGAAGAGTCTCGGGTGCGCTTCTGACGAAAGCGCCAGGGAACTCGTCTCACCCCCGCCTGCGCGCTCATCATAACCTCCTCCTTCAGACGAGGCCTGATTCGCATTGCGCAGTCGTGCGCGAGGTCGAGCCCCCCTTTCGCACCAACAACTTAGCTTCAATCCCACGACAACACGCTCGTCCCGGGACAACACCGGGACAATCTCAGCCGAGGTCAATCTGCGAGAGCTGTGTCATCCGCTTTAACTGCCGGATGGCCAGGAGGGGATGTGTATGACACCGCCAGAAGATACTCAGGGCAAAGGAAATACTGATCTCAACGTCCAACACCGCACCATGGAACAGATCATGCTCGACCACATGAAACTGTGTCACCCCGAGTGGCTGGACGAACTCACTGAGAGCGGGGAACTGGACGACTTCATCGCGGACCACGTGGAGAGGGCGGGGGACCAGTATGGGAGGTCGGTAGAGAGCGGCACCCAGCCTCTCCTGGCGCTCGAAATTGCCGTCCGTGACCACATACTCATCGACCCATTGGGCGACTGTCAGAAGTACTACTACGGCTCTGACAACCATGATGAATCTGTGACCGAGGACGGCGATGTCGAAACCGCCGAGGTGATCCAGGCAAGGGCCGAGCGGGTAGAGGCGACCGGCAATGTCTATTTCATTGTCGAAGGCTTCTGTATCGATTGGAACTCCGAACGACTGCGAGTTCAAGCTGTCGAATACCATCCGGAGGTACTGGTCCTCGGGTGGGATTACCTGCGAAAGATAGCTTCTGCGGCACAGCGTGGCCCAAGCGAGTAATCCACTCGTTGCGATGAACACAGCAAAGCCTCAACTGAACACGGTGAGGAAATCCTCGACGGAAGCGCAACACTCAAATCCGGTTTTCTGAAAGGCGCGGGGATGCGCGATCTGCCGGTTCAGGGTTTTTGTGTGTATTGGGGGATGCCGGGGCTGACCGTCGAAGCCATTGATTACCACTCAACGGAGTTGTTGCTGGGGTGGGACTACATCGAGGGGCTTGCGAAGGCTGTGCAGGAAGAGCGGGGCGCAACCCCACGAGATCATAAATTTTGATTGCGCTCCTTGAAACCCTCGATGACCCAGCGCAACCCCTCTGAAGGCACTATATTCATTAGGAGACACCCTGAAGGAGGCCCCCGATGAGGTCACTGTTGTATGGAGTTGTCTTTCTGGCGCTCACGGTCGTCCCCTGCCTGAACGTGTTTGCACAAAGCGCAATCATGCGTACGCAAGATTTGTTGAAGTTCAGCAGGGTATGCGGCCTAGCGATCATCTTCTTGATGTCGTTTAGAGTGAGTGCTGCAGCGGACAGAATAGAGAAACTTGATTGGGGACATATTGAGCCATGCAGGATTGTTTTACCAGAAGGTGACCGTGGTGTTTACGTTCCTGAACTCTGGACTGATGGCATTGTGCCCTATGATTTTGATGCAGATGTTAGTGACTTGATGAGAGACAGCGTACGCGATGCGATGGATGAACTGGAACTCTTGACGGATATCCAGTTCATTCCTCGTACTGATGAACCAAACTACGTGCACATCCTTGAGGGATATGGAAACTATTCATCAGTCGGTATGGTCGGTGGCATGCAGGAACTCAGTATCAATATAAGTACCAATTACATCATCATTCATGAACTGATACACGCGCTCGGATGCTGGCATGAACATCAACGCCCAGATCGTGATACATACGTCCAAATCAATTGGGAGAATATCGAATCCGGTTGGGAATATGCTTTCGAAATGGTCACCGGTGTGACGATGACCGGCGAATACGATTTCGACTCCGTCATGCATTATTTTCAATATGCGTTCCGTGATCCTGACTGTGATCCTGATCCGGATGGTTGCGAGACGATCATCGTTCTGCCTCCCAATGAAGAATGGCAGGACCTAATCGGGCAATTAACGCACCTGAGCGATCTTGACATTGTTGGATTGGTGGATATGTACGGGAGCGGCTGTGATCTTCAGCCACAACGAATCGCCAAGCTCACTGCAGATGATGCTGCGGTTGATGACTGGTTCGGCGTTTCTGTTTCGATCAGCGGGGATGTCGCCATCATCGGTGCTGACAGGGATGATGATGCGGGATCGGCTTCAGGATCAGCATACATATTCGATGTGATAACAGGCGAGCAATTGCACAAGCTCACTGCTGATGATGCTGAGGCTGTTGACTGGTTCGGCTATTCTGTTTCTACCAGCGGAGATCTCGCCATCATCGGCGCCCATGGTGATGGTGGAGGATTAGATTCAGGGTCAGCATACATATTCAATGTGACAACCGGCGAGCAATTACACAAACTCACTGCCGATGATACTGCTGCTTTTGACTGGTTCGGCCGTTCTGTTTCGATCAGCGGGGATGTCGCCATCATCGGTGCCTATGGTGACGATGCTGGGGGATCAAATTCAGGATCAGCATACGTATTTAATGTGACTACAGGAGAGCAACTACACAAACTCACTGCTGGTGATGCTGAGGTTCTTGACTTTTTCGGCGTATCTGTTTCTATCAGTGGGGATTTAGCCATCATCGGTGCTGACGGAGGCGATGATGGAGGATCGAATTCAGGATCAGCATACGTATTCAATGTGGCAACAGGAGAGCAGCTACATAAGCTCATAGCTGATGATGGTGCGGCTGATGATCGGTTCGGCCGTTCTGTTTCGATCAGCGGAGATGTAGCCATCATCGGTGCTGACTGGGATGATGATGGGGGATCAGGTTCAGGGTCGGCATACTTATTCGATGTGACAACAGGAGAGCAACTACACAAACTCACTGCTGATGATGCTGCTGCCGGTGACTGGTTCGGCTATTCTGTTTCTATCAGCGGGGACGTCGCCATCATCGGCGCTATCCGGGATGAAGATGGGGGACTGGATTCAGGATCAGCATACATATTCAATGTGATAACAGGTAATCAACGGCACAAGATCACTGCTGGTGATGCTGAGGTTTATGACTATTTCGGCTATTCCGTTTCTATCAACGGGGATATCGTCATCACCGGTGCTTACGGGGATGATGATGGGGGATCAACTTCAGGATCAGCATACGTATTCGATGTGAAAGGTTTGGACTGCAACGATAACCGTATCGACGATGGTTGCGACATCTACTTCGAAACAAGCGAAGACACAAACGAAAACGGCATACCCGATGAATGCGAGGAACCGCTGGTGGATCCGCCGTTGTTCGCCGACGGCTTTGAGTCCGGCGACACCTCGGCTTGGTCGAGCACGGTTCCCTAACCTGCTCCGCCCGCTCCTTAAAGGTGCCAGGTACGGGGGTAGTGATGTTATCTGCTCCCAGCCCTATCCCCCCCCTCTGCAATGAGAGAATCGACGCGGTGAACTCGGTCGGCAAATTCCCGGTCGACCGATCTTCGCTGGGCCGCCCTGCTGACAAGCCGGCTGGTCGTTTCTCGGTACTTCTCGAATCCCTCGGCGAGCTCTTTCACCGTGAAACCGTAAAGCTCTACGCCCAACCATGCCAGAATCTCTCGCGCTTCAACTATTGGTGTGCGCCGCTTCCGACTGGTGAGATCCGATACTGCTGCATTACATGCCGCTGCCCCACGTTCAAAAAATCCGTTGACCTCCATTTTCGGTCTCGGACTGACGTTGCTGAGCCCGTCCATCTGAATTCGTGGTCGCTTCTTGTCCAAGGCGATATCGGACTCTTTTTCACCTTTCTGCGGACGACCGATCCTCCACCAGGGAAGCCGACCGGGCCCTTCAGAGCGCCAATCTTCACCGAGCCCAAGCGACATCGCGGAACGGTACCCAGCCAACGCGTTTCTTCGTTTCGGGTGAAATGCCAAGAGCGTTTCATCAACATCGACCAAACGACGCCCTACAGCTTTACCCAAGACCTCTCGATGCCCACACCACCGATACTTTGAAGCGTCCTTCACGATTCCGGCTGCCACCGGATTGAGGTGGATGTAGGCGATGAGTTGCCTCAGATAATTTTGGTGATCTACAAATTTCGACCGATAGCGACCTTGCCAAAACGGTCCGAACACCCGATTCCGACCGTTAAAGCTCTGGGAATACCTGTGATGCATTGTCCGCATCGATCGCGACAACGAAACTTCTCCCATCCGTACAGCAAGGTGGTAGTGATTCGACATAACGCACCAGGCCAGAATCTGGAAGTCGTCCCTTTTCTTGGTCGCTGCAAGGAGACCTTCTAGCCTGTCGGCCTCTTCGTCATTAAGAAAAACGTGTGCGCCGTGAGACACGCGGTTGTACACGTGATAGATACCACCCGCTACAAGGATCCTCGGCCGACGACCCATCTCCTATCTCCACCTCTGTCGGTGAAAACAACATAACATCACTACCACCGTACCTGGCACCTTTATTGAGGACGTCCAGCCGAACACGCAGCTCTGCGACGGTGAGGCTGGGGATGGTTAGGTCAGGTGTTCTGTCGGCCATGGGTTGAAGGTAGCATGGGCTGTTCACCGCCTTGACAGTCGTGACATCAAGCACCATATTTAATGAAATGTCTCAACATCGGGAGGAGATCATGAGAAGACTCGTTTTTTGTCTCTGTGTCGGGTGTGTTGTATTTGGCTTCGCGTTCCAAGCGGACACCAGCTTCGCAGCCAAGCCACAGCTTGCTGTGTTAAGTGCTGAAGCGGACCTTGGTTCCGGTTTGCTGGCCATCAATGGTGAGAATTTCTATTTGACCGGCAAAGAGGATTTGACTGTTTTCTTAATGGACGAGCAACTAGCAGTCACCTACAGTTCCGAAACAGAAATCGAAGCAATCTTGCCGAGTGGTATAGGGCCAGGCTCGTATTTGCTGACCGTTGCAAGGGGACCGGGCTCAGTGAAGATGGATGTATTCGTGGTAACGATTGGCGCTGTTGGGCCGCAGGGTGAACCTGGACCACAGGGTGAGCCTGGACCACAGGGCGAACAAGGCATCCAGGGAATACCCGGCGAAAAGGGTGACAAGGGAGACAAGGGGGACCAAGGTATA
>Ga0316197_10001669_pt1 | contig 15799 bp, 9 predicted proteins | sample OudBiesiAoxic_MG_FD_204939 | JGI IMG/M metagenome (GOLD analysis project Ga0316197, IMG submission 204939) | Coastal sediment microbial communities from Oude Bieten Haven, Netherlands - site A oxic | ecosystem: Environmental > Aquatic > Marine > Coastal > Sediment | place: Netherlands... | reverse complement strand
ATTGGAAGAATAATAGTATCCGTAAAGTGGGAATAGATGGCATTATCACAACCGTAGCGGGTAATGGCAATGGTGCATATGGTGCTAGCGGTGACGGCAGGCTGGCGACAGAGGCAACGTTACATAACCCAAGGGGCATTGCTATTGCAGAGGACGGCAGTTTCTATATTGCTGATACTTATAATCATAGAATTCGTAAAGTGGATCCTGATGGCATCATTACCACAGTAGCAGGAAAGGACAGTAGTTATTATGGTGGTGATGGTGGCTTAGCCACAATCGCGGTTTTAAACCACCCGTATGATATCGCCCTTGGCGTGGATGGCACTCTATATATAGCTGATTCACAAAATAGGCGAATCCGTAAAGTGGATCCTGGTGGCATAATCACCACGGTTGCGGGTAGTGGTGATTATCATGTAGATAGTGTCGACGGTGGTTTGGCAACAGAAGCGTCATTAAAGTATCCTAGAAGCATCGCTATATCTAAAGAAGGTAATCTTTACATTATTGATGATAACCGTGTCCGTATGGTAAACCCTAATGGTATTATCAGTACCGTTGCAGGTGGAGGGGCTTGTGATAATAGCTTTGTGGGTGACGGTGGTCTCGCTACCGCAGCATGTTTAGTTGACCCCTTAGATATTACTTTGACAGCAGATGGAGGTTTTTATCTAATGGAAAGATTGTATACAACTGACTGGGAACCCTATGGTATCGTACGTAGGGTTGGTACTGACGGTATCATCACTACGGTTGCTGGCTCCCGTATTTACGGAAAACTCGTCGATGGGCAGCTCGCGAAAGAAGCGTATATTCCTGACTTAACCAGTATTGCTTTAGCAGAAGATGGCAGTTTGTATCTGAACATAGATACACGTATTATGCAGATAACTCCTGTTTTCACTGGGATTGATTCTGGAGAAATTGTCATACCATCGCGCGGTGGTAATACACTCTCTGTATTCAATCCACAAGGTCGTCATCTACGTACCGTCAATGCCGCTACAGGTAGCACAATTTTCAACTTTGCCTATACAGAAGCAGGCTTACTCAGCAGTGTGACCGATAGCGACGGCGACATCACCTCCATTGAACGATTAGACGATGGGACACCGACAGCTATTGTTGCAGCAGTTGGTCAACGTACCGAGCTAACGGTAGATAGTAACGGCTATTTAGACAGTATTACTAACCCGGCCGGTGAATCTCACTCATTTATTTATAGTGATGAGGGTTTGATGACCCAATACAGCGATCCAAAAAACAACCTTAACCACTATCAGTATGATGAGATGGGATTATTGCTTAAAGATACCGATCCTGCGGGGGGGGGCTGGACAATTAAGCGCACAGAACAAGAAAAAGGTTACAGCGTGTCGATGACCAGCGGTGAAGGGATCGAACGTACTTTCACAATAACGCCATTATCGACAGGTGGAATAGTTCAGACCAATACTGCACCAGATGGCACGCAACAAACTAAACTGTTTGGCGCTGATAGCAGTGAGACCATCAGCACAGCCGATGGTGCTATTGTTACGATTAAACAAGGCCCGGATCCAAGATTTGGTATGCTCTCGGCAGTGCCTGTGGAAGTAAAAATTAGCACGCCATTAGGGCTCTCTTATTTACAACGAACAAGTCGCACTGCTGAATTGTCTGTTGCAAATGATCCTTTAAGTCATACTCAATTAACGGAAAAGGTAACCATCAACGGGAAGGTCGCAACAACTGTTTTTGATCGAGAGACGCTGACCTACACCATGACCACGCCCGAAGGAAGACAAACGAGCAGCCTAATTGATAATGAGGGCCGATTAGTCCAATCCAACCTGTCGGGGTTGAATTCAGTCAATTATTTATATGATATGCGCGGACGTATGAGTGAAATCATCATGGGCGATCGCAGTAGTAGCTTTAATTACGACGGTGATGGAAATCTCGCGTCAGTGGTTGATGCGACTAATCGCGAAGTCTCTTATCTGTATGACGGTGCTGGTCGTGTGACACAACAAACTCAACCAAATGGACAGGAAATTGTCTTTAATTATGATGCCAATAGTAATATCACCTCGATTACGCCTGCAAACAGTGAAACTCATAGCTTTGCTTATAACCAAGTAGATAAAGGCAGTGATTATACGCCCCCTAATGTGACAGGCATATCGGATGTAAGCACTCAATATAGTTATAACCTTGATAAACAGCTGACCTTGTTGACGCTACCTGACGGGCAAAAAGTTGAGCATATTTACCATCCAACAACAGGTAAAAAATCACAAACTAAAATCCCACGTGGAAACTACGACTATCTGTATAAAAGCGCGACAGGGCAACTTGAGCAAATATCTGCACCAGACGGCACAGCGACCAAGTTCACTTACGATGGTAGTTTAGTCTTAAGTGCAGAGCTAACAGGTACGGTCAGCGGTAAAGTGAATCAAGTTTACAATAATGATTTCAGCATCACTAAACGTTGTGTAAATAGCAGTGATTGTACTGATTTTGTTTATGATAATGATCTGTTACTCACCCAAGCTGGCAGTTTGTCGATTAGCCGTTACGCGCAAAAAGGGGGGCTAATCAACACCACTACGTTAGGCGGTATTAGCACTACTAATAGTTACAATAACTTTGGCGAAATCTTAACCAGTGGTACCAGTGATAGCAAAACCTACTCAACGGACTACAAACGCGATAAGTTAGGCCGTATTACACAATTAGTAGAAACCGTTGAAGACAAAACCACCACCTTTGATTACAGTTACGACCTGCTGGGGCAACTCTCAACAGTAAAAACGGATAACGTACTGACGGCAAGTTATGATTTTGATGATAACGGTAACCGCACTCATGTTAACGGTATCGCTATTGCCACCATTGATGCACAAGATAGATTAAAGCAATACGGCACTAATCAATATATCTATTCTGATAACGGTGATTTAGTCAGTAAAACAGACACAGCATTCAATAAAACCAGCCTCTTTCATTATGATGTCTTAGGCAATTTAATCAGTGCAGCTATTCCTGATGAGCTTTCTAGCGCGACTACACAATTAGAATATGTAATTGATGGTCAAAACAGACGTATCGGTAAAAAAGTTAACGGCACATTACAACAAGGTTTTTTATATAAAGACCAGTTGAATGTGATTGCTGAGTTAGATGGCACAGGCGAGATTGTTAGCCGTTTTGTTTATGGTAGCAAGGCTTTCGTACCTGACTATATGGAAAAAGGCGGCAAAACGTATCGCATATTATCAAATCACTTAGGCAGCCCACGATTAGTGATTGATACTAGCGATAACAGTATTGCGCAACGTATCGATTATGATGTGTGGGGAAATATCACCCTCGACACTAACCCCGGCTTTCAGCCATTTGGTTTTGCTGGTGGACTGTATGACCAACACACCAAATTAACTAGATTTGGTGCAAGAGACTACGACGCACAAACAGGCAGATGGACAACTAAAGATCCTATTGGGCTGAATGGAGGGCTGAATGTTTATGGTTATGTGGGTGGGGATCCGGTTAATTATGTTGATCCGAATGGAGAGATAGGGCTACCTGGTGCTGTTATTGGGGGCTTGATTGGTGGGATATCAGCTTTTACTGGTGCTATCGCTACAGGGGCAAGTTTTGAAGATGCAATGTGGGCAAGTGCTGTAGGTGCAGGTACTGGTGCTTTGGTTGGCGCGACAGGTGGCCTCGGGGTTTTAGGATCTAGCGCATTGAGTGCAGCGACAAATTTATTAGGACAAATTTACAGTAATAATATGGATAATGACCCATGTAATAATCATAATCTTAATTTGTGGTCGATAGCAGGGTCGGCAATAGGGAGTGGTTGGGCTAGCGCTATTACTCGTGGTGCGGGACCGATTGCTGGTGCTATCATTGGTTGGGGGCCTTCAACAGCTTCAGGTGCAGTTGGCTCTGCAATAGGAAAATAAATTATGAATGAAAATATAGAATATCCCAATAAACTTCTTGGTAAAAATGGTTGGTTTTATTGGTTTATATTTCCTTTGTTAGCCGGGCCTATTATCATTATTTCTATATTTATTTTTTCAATAATAAATCATGGGTATGATGATTTCGCTAAAGGATTGATGTTTTTAGGTGCGCTATATTTTAGTTACTATTTGCTATTAGGTATCCAAATACTAGTCCTTGGTGCTAAAACCGCTAAACAAATATGTGCAAAAAATGGCTACTTGCTATTTACAACCTATTCAGGAAAAAAAATTATCGTAGAAGACATTTCTAAGGTAAAAAACATTTCGAATAAGCATACATTTACTAAAAAGCACCATGCATTATTATACCCAACTGGTTGTTATCTTTATATTTTGGTTGTAAAGGATAATAAATATTATTTACCTACCCTAAACAAAATAACAGACATTGATATAAGCTAAAAAAAGATCTGCAAAAGATCTGTATCCCCCATAAACTTTACCCGAGCTTTAAGCTTAACCTATGGTTAATTAATAACCATAGGTTAATCCTTGGAGGCAATAATAAGATTCACTCATTTCACTTTCCGATACCCCTTATTACCATTGTATTTCTCGTTACGTTTGTCGTACACAAAAGATCGGGATCTACAATGCAAAAGATCGGGACACCCGTAAACTTTGACTGAGCTTTAAGCTTCCCAAGTTCAACTAGGTTTTCACTTGTTATGTTTTTTTTGAAGTATCACTTATTTGACTAAAGTGGGCATATAAAGATTGGGATGTCCTATTAAATCATTTTATTTCTAACCCTATTAGTCACTTCGATAATCAAACGCTTCAAGCAGCCTTTATTGATTCGTGTGCGGCGACTGCTCGGTTTATATAGTTTTGCTTGGGTGTGCTTGCACCTGCTTGTCTTTGTTTGGTTGGAGCTGGATTGGCATCTATTGCTATTTATTGATGAAGTGATAAAGCGCCCCTATTTAAGCCTAGGAGCAATTGCATGGATTATTCTCCTATTACTCAGTATTACCTCTATTGATCTTTTTAAGCGCATCATGAAGCGCAATTGGCTTACCTTGCATCGTTTTGTTTATTGGGCGGTATTGTTTGCCACGATCCATTACTATTGGTCGGTAAAATCGGGGCTGATTGAGGCAACTATCTATTTAGCTATTTGCATATTTTTGCTTGTTGAACGAAAGTCCTATTTTTTATCTTTATTTAAACGCAGATAATTTGTAATAAACAAAAAGGCCCGATAACAGAAACTGTCATCGGGCCTTTTATTATGCTTTAGTCTACTTAAAATTAAGCAACTTGCATCGGCACATCTTTACTTGTGCGAACGATATTGTTATCCGCATCTAAATAAACCAAGCTTGGTTTATGCACTGCAATCTCTTCTTCATTCATACTTGCGTAAGCACAAATAATGACACGATCGCCTACTGCTGCCATACGTGCCGCTGCACCATTAACAGAGATGATTTTTGAGCCACGTTCGCCAGAAATTGCGTAAGTAGAGAAACGGCCGCCTGTTTCGATATTATAGATTTCGATTTTCTCGTATTCTAAAATACCCGATTGATCAAGAAAGTCTTGGTCAATTGCACATGATCCTTCGTAGTTTAATTCAGCATGTGTCACGCGCGCTTGGTGAAGCTTGCCAGTCAACAATGTTTTTTGCATACAAAACCTTTCTTTTTCATTTTAAATATTTGCTGATTTTTTCAGCAAGAATGCGACTATAAAGTAAAACCTTTAAGGGTGCAAATGCTAGTTTAGCGTACAGCTAAAACTCAGCACTCATTATTTAAAGTGATTACTTTATTATCAATTAAACGGGTTGAGCCTAAAAAAGCAGCCATCAATATCACTGCCTGCTTTGTTTCTGATGTTACTGCTTGTAAAGTCGCCGTATCAACAATATGAATAGCATCGGTATCAAAACCGCCAGCTTCTAACTCGCGACAAGCATCGTGAATTAACAACGAATGTTGCGTGGTATGATTGATAACATCATTACCCAGTTTATCCATTATCTTTGCTAATAACGGTGCTTTTATTTTTTCTGCTTTAGTGAGCTTATTATTACGTGAGCTCATTGCTAAACCACTTGTTTCACGCACTGTCGCAACAGGAATAATCTTGATTGGCATTGCCATATCACTAACCATCTGTTTTACAATTACTAATTGTTGAAAGTCTTTTTCTCCAAAACAAGCATAATCGGGTTGCACTAGATTAAACAACTTATTTACGATAGTGCTCATACCTCGAAAGTGCCCAGGGCGGAGCTGTCCCTCTAAACAATCGGATAAGCCAGGGACTTCAACATAGGTTTGTGCAGCTAATCCATTTGGATAGATAACATCACTAGTAGGTGTGAATACAATATCTACCCCCGCTTTTTCAAGTGCTTGGCAGTCAGCCTCAAGTGTTTTTGGGTAATTATTAAGGTCATCTGCATTATTAAATTGCATTGGATTAACAAATATACTGACTACAGTAATAGGCGCTATTTTTTGTCCTTGTTTGACTAGTTCAATATGTCCGTGGTGAAGGTTGCCCATCGTTGGGATAAAACTGATCGCTTTATCCTGCTGTTTAAATTTTTTAATTGCTGCGCGCAATTCAGCTGGGGATTCAATGATTAACATCTATCTTTACCTAATAAATCTATAGTGTATTAATTAATAAAAACTATGCTCATCTGCAGGAAATGTTCCTGCTTCTACTTCATCTTTGTAAAGTGCAACGGCACGTCGAATATCACCCGTTTCAACTAAAAAGTTTTTAGAAAATTTAGGACAAAAACCTGCAGAAATACCGAATGCATCATGCATAACTAATATTTGTCCGTCAGTTTTAGCGCCTGCACCGATACCAATAACTGGGATAGTTAATGCTTTGCTAATACGTTCAGCAAGTTGAACAGGAACACATTCAAGTACGATTAGTTGCACACCAGATTTTTCTAAGAGTAGTGCATCGTTGAGTAATTTTTCTGCTTTGTCTTCTTCACGGCCTTGTACTCGGTAACCGCCTAATACGTTCACTGACTGTGGTGTTAAACCTAAATGTCCACAAACAGGAATACCTCTTTCAATGAGTCCTTTAACCGACTCTGCAACCCATTCACCGCCTTCAAGTTTTACCATATTGGCACCAGCGCGCATTAATATTGCTGCATTATCATAGGTTTGTGCTGGAGTGCTGTAACTCATAAAAGGAAGATCAGCAATAATAAGTGAATTTTTAGCTGTGCTAGCTACTGCAGCGGTATGATATTTTACATCTTCAACCGTTACCGGGAGTGTTGATTCATGACCTTGTAAAACCATACCTAGCGAGTCTCCAATCAAAAGAACTTGGATTCCTGCTTGATCAAAAATAGCTGCAAAACTCGCATCGTAAGCGGTTATACAGGTGATTTTTTGATTGTTAGTTTTCATTTTAGCTAAATGAGAAACGCTAATTCGAGCCATGTTAACTCCGTCATTGGAAAATTTTTATGTTTTATTAAAAGTGATCAGTGTCACTTATCGTGGTCAGACCATTTTTATCACATAATGCGGTTAATTGCGATATGTGAGTGCCATTTGGTAGCGTTAAATTTGGTGCTATTTCTAGGAGGGGGTAGAGGACAAATTCTCTTTCCTGCATACCGTAGTGAGGAATAGTAAGTCGTTCACATTGTATCTGTTGATCATTGTATAAAATAATATCTAGATCTAACGTACGTGGTCCCCAGCGATTATCTTTGCGAATACGGCCTTGGTTTTGTTCGATTGCTTGTAGAGCATCTAATAATTCAAGTGCAGTAAGCTGGGTTTTTATTTCTGCCACTGCATTAATATAATCTGGCTGATCCTGTGGTCCCATCGGTGTACTGCAATACAGAGCGCTACAACTCGTCAACTGGCTATTTGGGAGTGCTTTTAGCGCTTCAATGGCTTGTCGAGCTTGTTTGATAGGTTGTTGTTGATTACTGCCTATACCGATATAACTGATCATTACTGCTGCTACTTATTATATGTGGTTTAATATTTTCATTGGGCTAACGGCAATGCAATTGGCCCAATGTATCTAAAGAGAATTTAAAATTCTTTTATTCGCTCGTTTTTGCTGCCGGTTTTGTGTAGCGACGTTTTTTATAGGGCTTTTTAGCTGCTCTATTTTGATCGTCTGGCTTCTGTTCGGTTGAGCGGTTATTACGTTTACGGCTATGATCATGTTGCGGCAGTTCATTGTGCAATTGATATTCTTGCCACCACGCAGTTAGCTCAGCAAGTTCTTCGCTTTGTTCTATTTTTGCGCGTAGCTCCAAGAAGTCAAATGCTGCTCGGAATTTAATATGATGATAAACACGTTGTGCACGTTTGCCGCCATAACGAGGTAGGCGTAATTGTAAACTCCAGATATCACGAATAGTGGCTGTAAAACGTTTAGGAATGGCGATCGTTTTAACTTGAATCGATAATACTTCGTTCATCGCTAGCAAAAATGCATCGTGATATTCCATTCCACTTTCAAAGCTAATTGCATGTGCACGTTGTTCAACTGGGTACCAAAGCATAATTGCATATATGTAAGCAGGTGTAACACGTTTACCCTCTCGAATACGTTGGTCACTGTCTTTTAAGGCTTGCTCAATCATGCTATTTGCCTTGTCATCTTCTCCATCTTTAAAGAGCACTGGAAACAGCATTTGAATTAGTTTGTACTCTTTCAATAAGCGATAAGTATCTAGTCCTTGCCCTGATAATAGTAATTTTATCACTTCATCAAAGTGTCGTGCCGCAGGAATATCTTGTAATAACGGTGCTAAACGTCGAATCGGTTCCGCACATTCGGCACTTATCTCAAGGTCTAGTTTTCCAGCAAATCGAATAGCGCGCAGCATACGTACGGGATCTTCTCGATAGCGCACTTCAGGATCTCCAATCAGCGTCAGCTTTCTTTCTGCAAGATCCTGCATACCACCACAAAAATCATACAATGAGAAATCGGCAATGTCGTAATAGAGGGCATTAACAGTAAAATCACGACGTTCTGCATCTTCTTCAAGAGAGCCATAAACGTTATCACGAAGTAGCATACCACCCTGTGATTGCTTCACTTTTTGCTTATCCTGGCCATTATCATCGTCGTGATGGCCGCGGAAAGTTGCAACTTCAATAATTTCACGTCCAAATAGAATATGCGCTAAACGGAACCTACGACCAATTAAACGACAGTTACGAAATAGTGCTTTAACTTCTTCTGGTGTTGCATTGGTAGTGATATCAAAATCTTTTGGTTTTAAGCCTAATAGTAGATCACGCACACCACCGCCTACCAATAGCGCACGAAAGCCTGCATTGTGTAAACGGTAAAGTACTTTTAAAGCATTATCATCAATATCGTTACGCGAAATAGAGTGTTGGCTTCGCGGTATTTTGTAAGCGTCGTATGTTTCTACTAGGACTTTTTTAGTGTTTTTTTCATTGGACTTTTTATCGCCTTTTTTAAACACTCTGTTAACGAATTTTTTTAATCGTTTGATGATCTTATCCTCGATATGATGATTGAAAAATGAAGCGCCTATTTTATGTGCACGCCTCGTGAAACACAAATTAATTTATATCAGGATCTCTGTTTGTTTAGGTACATTTTTTAAGGACCAGTTTTCTATTGACCATTTTAGGATCGCTGAACAGCTATTTCTATTCGCTAAGCCCGGTAATGGTTGACCTAAAAAAGAGAGTGCATGTAACAATGTGGGTATAGGGTTTTGCTTATCTATCGCCAATGCATGATTCTGTTTTGAAAGCTTAAATCCTGGTTCTGTTACTGCTAATGGTAAATGCAGGTAAGTAGGAGCTTTTTTACCTAAAAATTGATACAAAGAAAGTTGCTTTCCTGTTGTTGGTAGGAGGTCCGCTCCCCTTACAATTTCTGTAATGCCTTGATTAATATCATCGATCACAACCGCTAAATTATAGGCATATAATCCATCTTTACGCTTAATAATGAAATCTTCATTAACAAATTGTTTATCTAATGTGATATCGCCCTGTAATTGATCGTAAAAATGTCTGATGGGTGCTGATAATTTGGATACATTAATACGCAGTGCATTATTGTTATGACTGAGTTTTTTTTCACGGCACGTGCCTAAATATAACCCGTTCTGTTGTTTTATCATCCTGCGTGTACAAGTGCAGGCATAACTGAGTTGTTGCTGATCAAATCTTGCTAATACATTTTCATAAAAAGCACTTTGTTGGCTCTGATAAACCACACTATTGTCCCAATTTAGCCCATAGGCAGCTAATGTTTTAAGAATATCTTCACTTGCACCTGCTACTTCACGAGGTGGATCGATATCTTCAATACGAACTAACCATTTTCCGTGCTGAGATTTAGCTTGCAGATAACTACCAAGAGCTGCAATAAGAGATCCAAAATGCAGGGGACCTGATGGTGATGGGGCAAAGCGACCAATATAAGAGGTAAATTGGGACAAATAAAACTCCATAAACAAAAACGGCTAGCACTTGGCTAACCGTTTATTATCAAAGCGGGCAGAATTAACCTATGTTTTGCTTCTCTTTGATTTCAGCAAGTGTTTTACAATCGATACATAAATCAGCTGTTGGACGTGCTTCTAAACGACGGATACCAATTTCGATACCGCATGAATCACAGAAACCAAAATCATCTTCTTCTAATTTCTTAAGTGTCTTAGAGATCTTTTTAATTAAACGACGTTCACGATCTCGAGCTCGAAGCTCTAAGCTGAACTCTTCTTCTTGTGTTGCACGATCCACTGGATCTGGAAAATTAGACGCTTCATCTTTCATATGATCAACAGTACGGTCAACTTCTTCACGAAGCTGTGTGCGCCATGCATCAAGAATCGTTGTAAAGTGATCCATTTGTTCTTGGCTCATGTACTCTTCGTTTTTTGTTACTTGATATGGCTCAACACCAGCAATGGCTAGAATGCCTAATGTTTTTTTTGTTTTTGTTGCGGGCATAGTATTTTCCTTTAATCAAAGCGTATAAATATTGGCACTCTAATTCAGTTAGTAATTAACAGAGAAGCTGCCGTTATTTGGTGTTAAAATTGCCTCTGCATATTTCGGCGGCTATCTATAACAAATATATAGTGTAGAGTCAAATATGCTAATTTGTTTTGTTATGCTGAATCTTAGTTTTTGAGTCTAAATGGCGAGCATTTAACCATCTCATTGTTTTTAACTTTTGCGGGAGCAGTTGTTTATTTTGTCTAATTTACCTATCCAATCGGTGCTTAGTGATATACAAAAAAGTTTAACCGTTGCACCTCAAGTTATTCTGCAAGCGCCTCCTGGAGCCGGTAAATCGACATTTTTACCCTATAAAATGGTTCTCGATAATTGGTTTGGCGGTAAAATAGTGATGCTCGAGCCGCGCCGCCTTGCTGCAAAGAATATTGCCTATTACATTGCCTCATTACTAAATGAAGAGGTTGGTAAATCAATTGGCTATCGAATGCGAGGTGAAAGTAGAGTCGGTAAAGGCTGTAAATTAGAGATAGTTACGGAAGGTGTACTTACGCGTTTATTGCAGAACGATCCTGAATTAATGGGCGTGGATCTGTTGATCTTTGATGAATTTCACGAACGTAATCTGCAGGGTGATTTAGGCCTTGCGTTAGCCTTGGATGTTCAAGCGGGATTGCGCGACTCGCTAAAGTTACTGATTATGTCTGCTACCCTTGATAATAGTCAACTGCAAGAAAAGTTACCCGATGCGCATTTTATTAGCTCGCAGGGACGAAACTATCCAATAGAAATCGTTTATCAAAACGATTTAAAAATCAATAAGCATAACATAGTGGCTGAGCTAGTTAAGCTAACCGAGCGAGCTTTCAATGAACAAAGTGGTAACATTCTGGTATTTGTTGCTGGTATTAAAGAAATTAAACAGTGTCAGGCACAGCTCACAGCTCGCCTTTCAGAGCGAGCGATTATTGCACCGTTATATGGCGCACTGACACTTGCCGAACAGCAACTTGCTATTAATAATTGTGCAAAGAATAGGCGCAAAATCGTGATCGCAACCAATATAGCAGAGACCAGTTTAACCATTGATGGGATTAGCGTGGTTGTCGACTCTGGCTTTGAACGCAGTATGAGTTACCAAGCTCAATCGGGCATCGGAAAATTGCATACCCAGCGAATTAGTGAAGCTAGCGCAACGCAGCGAGCAGGACGAGCTGGGCGTTTGAGTGCGGGGTCTTGTTACCGTTTATGGTCTTCTGAGACGCGTTTAAATATACAGAGTGAACCAGAAATCAAACGCAGTGAATTAACTTCATTGATGTTAGAGCTACTTAATTGGGGTGTAAGTTGTCCACAAGCAGTTACTTTTATTAACCAACCACCACAGATACATATCGAGACCGCTAAGGCACTATTAGCAACCTTTAATGCAATCGATGATAAAGGACGTATAACCAGACATGGTCAAGCAATTAGTGCATTGGGTGTCAATCCCCGCTTAGGTCATCTGTTAATTTGTGCACAACAATTGCCCGTTGATGGTATTGTTGAGCTTGCTTGTTTGCTCGTTGCACAGTTAGAAAGTAATGAAAAAGCGGGAGATGACCTAGAAGGATTATTACTGAAACCGAGTTATGCGGTTAAACAGCAGCAAAAGCAACTATTAAAAAAATTAAACTTGCACAGTACTCGCTCAACACTAGCTATAGAACATTGTGGCTTATTACTCGCTATCGGTTTTCCCGACCGAATCGCATTGTCTCGCGATAATAAAGAAAACTATCAACTTAGCTGTGGTATTGGTGCCTCTTTGTGGTTTGATTCACCCTTAATAGGGCAAAAAATGTTGGTAGTGGCAGATCTCGCCTTCTCAGAACGATCGGTGAACAGTGTTATCTATAAAGCGGCTGCGGTTTCTTTGGCGACACTGCAACAGCACCTTGGGAATTATTTTCAAGAGGTTGAAACCTTATATTGGTCGTTTGTTGGCAAGCCCAAATTGATTGCTGAAAAACGGCTAATGCTCAACAAGCTAACAATCACTAAACAGCCCCTTAATAATGTGGCTAATAGTAAAAAAAATGCGGCCTTAATTGCAGGTATAAAAAAAGCAGGGCTGTCGGTATTAACATGGTCAGATGAAAATCAGCAATTAATAGTACGTTTGCAAACGGCTTACCAACAGTATCAAAAGCATAATTATAAAATTGAATTTGCTGATTTTAGTACAGAAATATTGCTGCAAGACCTTGATGAGTGGCTTACTCCATTTCTAATAGGTATTACTAATCCAGACCAATTAAAGCGGTTAGATTTAAAGGCTGCTTTGCTTGCTCGTTTAAGCTGGTCAACTTTAAAACAGTTTGAAAATCATTTTCCAACTCATGCCGTCGTGCCGACTGGATCAAAAATTAAAATAAATTATCGTGAAAATGAAAGTCCGGTTTTATCGGTGCGTCTACAGGAGTTATTTGGACAACAGGAGACACCTTGCATTTTTGACGGGCGCATTAAGTTACAATTAGCGTTATTATCGCCAGCAAGAAGACCGTTGCAATTAACACAGGATTTAACCACTTTTTGGCAAGGGGCCTATGAAGAGGTTAAAAAAGAGATGCGTGGCCGTTATCCGAAGCATTATTGGCCTGATGATCCGTTACAGGCCCAAGCCACCAAACGCACTAAAAAGTATATGTAAGTAGAAAATAAATGGCACAAACTAAAAAAACAACCACTGAAAAAACAACTAAAAAGAAAACCGCCAAAAAGAAAACGGTTAAAAATAAAAAAGTAGTTGCAAAAGATAAAAAAAGATCAATAAAACAACGTGTACTAAGTTTTATCTGGTCCTTCTTTTGGAAAAGTAGCCTCGTGATCATCGCTTTTATGGTGATTGCGGGTATTTACTTTGATAAAAAAATTGAACGAAGATTAGATGGGTCTGCCTGGACGCTACCTGCACAGGTATATGCTCGTCCATTATTGCTTGATATTAATCAGTCGTTGACTCAGAAAACCTTGATTAAAGAACTTCGATTATTGAACTATCGGCCCGTAGAGTTGGTAAATAGTGCTGGTCAGTTCTCTGTTAAGGATAACCAAGTTACTATTTTTCGAAGAGCATTTGATTTTCCAGATGCAATGGTAAGTAAAGAAAAAGTCGATGTGACTTTTGATAGCGAAAAGATTAAAACGATCAAAAGCAGTATGGGTGACGATCTTCAGTACTTTCGCTTAGATCCTCTGCTTTTATCACGTTTACATTCAGATCAAATAGAGGATCGTGTATTTGTTCCCTTTGAAAAGATCCCGGATCTTTTTATCGATACATTATTACTCATGGAGGATAGAAATTATTATCACCATCAAGGTATTTCACCCTTTGCAATTCTGCGTGCATTTATTGTTAATTTTAAAGCTGGTTATACGGTGCAGGGCGGGAGTACACTGACTCAGCAGCTTGCCAAGAATCTTTTTTTGACGCAAGAGCGTAGTTTGTGGCGTAAGTTTCAAGAGGCCTATATGGCAGTCTTGATGGACCATAAATACAGCAAAGATAAGTTATTAGAGGCTTACCTCAACGAGGTTTACCTTGCGCAAAATGGTAAAAGTGGAGTGTATGGAATAGGTCTTGCGAGTGACTTTTATTTTGCTCGGCCTATTAATGAATTACGTATTGAACAGATCGCATTGCTAGTGGCTATTATCAAAGGGCCATCCTATTACAATCCAAGACGTAATCCTGAACGTGCTCTAGCAAGACGAGATCTAGTCTTACGCATGATGGTCGAAAATGGTTTGATTAATAGCAATGATTATAAATATGCCGTTTCAGATTCTTTAATGCTGAGTAAAAAGTCGGCATTAAATCATCGTGCAAATCCTGCCTTTATTAGTTTTTTACATCGAGAATTACGCGAGCAGGTACCAGCATCAGTGAGGCATAAAAGTGGTTTGCATATTTTTACCTCTATTGATCCTGTTGCCCAGCTGGGAGCTGAATCTGCGGTTACAAAAGGCTTAGAAAAGGTAGATGAGAATAACCAAAAAGAGCTGCAAGGTGCGATGGTTATCAGCGATAGAAAAGAAGCGGAGTTACTTGCTATTGTTTCAGGGCGTGATGTTAAATTTAGTGGTTTTAATCGAGCTTTAGATGCAGTACGTCCTATCGGCTCTTTAGTTAAACCCGCTGTTTATTTAACCGCATTAGAAGCGGGTTATAATTTAGCTGATAAACTGAACGATAAACCCATCGTATTAAAAAATAGTACCGGGCAGCGTTGGCAACCTAATAATTATGATCGGAAATTCCGAGGGGAAGTGAGTTTTGAGGAAGCATTATATCGTTCCTTAAATGTGCCGACGGTTAATCTTGGTATGCAAGTGGGGCTAAATCATGTGATAAATAGCCTGCATAATATGGGCATTAAAGAAAAAATTAAAGCTTACCCGTCATTGGTTTTGGGCAGTGTTTCCCTCTCCCCTTTCCAAGTGGCGCAGATGTATCAACCAATAACCATGCAGGGAAGTTATCAATCGCTGCAGATGATTCGAAGTATTACTGCTAAACAAGGAGATCTTTTGTATCAACGAAGCCACAGTGCTGAACAACGATTCTCCAGAAAGGCAGTAAAGCAACTTACAGATACGTTACACAAAGTGATAACTGAAGGGACTGCACGGAGTTTACGTTGGCGTAATCCGGGACAAACTTTTGCTGGGGGGAAAACAGGCACCACGAATAACTTAAAGGATAGTTGGTTTGTTGGTTTTGACGATCAAGAAGTTGTA
>Ga0316197_10001668_pt1 | contig 15815 bp, 12 predicted proteins | sample OudBiesiAoxic_MG_FD_204939 | JGI IMG/M metagenome (GOLD analysis project Ga0316197, IMG submission 204939) | Coastal sediment microbial communities from Oude Bieten Haven, Netherlands - site A oxic | ecosystem: Environmental > Aquatic > Marine > Coastal > Sediment | place: Netherlands... | reverse complement strand
CAGGGATCTCGAAAAAAGCCGATACTACGAAGAGGCCCGCCGACTGGCCAGTCTGGTTTCAACCAATTCTCCCCGCGATAAACTGGTGGTCATCACGGGAGGGGGGCCGGGGATTATGGAAGCGGCCAACCTTGGTGCCCACGAATGCGGCTGCCAAAGCATCGGCCTTAATATCGTCCTTCCTTTTGAGCAAATGCCGAACCCATATATCACCCCCGAGCTCTGTTTCCAGTTTCATTATTTCGCCATCAGAAAAATGCACTTTCTAATGCGGGCCAAGGGCTTGGTGGCTTTTCCGGGCGGGTACGGAACGCTGGACGAATTGTTCGAAACCTTGACTTTGATCCAGACGGGTAAAATAAAACCGATACCGGTGCTCCTTTTCGGGCGCTCATTCTGGGAGAAGGTCATCAACTTTCAGGCCCTGTTGGATGAAGGAAATATCAGTCCGAATGACCTGAAAATTTTTCAATATATCGATACCGCCGAAGAGGCGTGGGAAATTATTTCCACCGCTAACGGTCTGGAATGAAACCCAACCCGGTTCATCGTTCCTCTCGCTTGCATTTCCAAATGTCAAACTTATACTATACAGAGATACTCTTATATGTTCGAGCGGTGAATATTGCCGGCACAAAGGAGCTTACAATCCAGCTTGGATAGAAATTCTGGTAAAGGCGCCAGCCTCCGCGGGCAGCTCAAGTAGATGCAGACAACCGTTGAGGATTGTCTGTGGACGCTGCATACCGCCCAAACAGGTTGCCGATGAATATGAGGGGTAAGTGACCAGAGACCTTGACGGCAAGAGTGGGTCGATCCGGAAATGGGCGCTACCGAGGCTCTGATCATCGACACACGCCGCGACGGCCTGCAGTGGAAATCGTAACGATGGATGAAGCGTTAACACCGAAAATTTTCATCGAGGCGTATGCTGTTGGGCGCCACATGATGGTGTCCGGCAAGAAATATACCCACGATCTCAAAATCATTGGAAATTCGGTCAAAGGTGACTGGTGGCGCCGAGAAGGTCACTGCCTGGCGGCCGAAGACATATCGGACATCCTGGCCACCTCGCCCGACCTGCTCGTCGTAGGTACGGGCTACGCCAGCGGTATGCGCATACCAAACACTCTCCAGAAACAACTGAAAACACGGCATATCCGGCTTGTTTACAAACCCACCACCGAAGCCGTTCAAACCTTCAACCGAATGCGGGCGGAAGGTTTGAACGTTGCCGGCGCGTTTCACCTCACTTGTTAATCAGCGACCGATCGTGTCCGACTGATCCACGCCCGATAACGACAGCAAAACGGTCGGCGAAGTTGGTGGTCAGATTTCGGGCGCAGAATTTCAACAACCCGACATTAACCCTCACCATTCTCCAAGATCTTTTTGAGCTTCTGTAAATCGTTTCTGACCTGCCGGCGCGCTCTGCGCCGGGTTAGTAATCCGAAGGCTTTGAAGATTTTCAATTCGATAACGCCGCGGGTAATAAAGCGCGTGCCGCCATTTACGGGTTCAAAGATGAAGCTGCTTTCGCCACCGACCGGTCCGGAGACGAAACGGTATGAACAAACATGATTGGGGACATATTCCGATATGACGCCCTCAGAATCGAAACGCTTCCCCATGAAACGGTTCACCAACCGGTAAGTTGTCCCCTCCCCCAAGGGACCATCGGAAGTCTGCTCGGTTAATATAACATCGGTCTGCCACCGGGTATTGTTCTGCAAATCTGTTGCGAAAGCAAACACCCTTTCCACCGGTCGGGCAATGGTAACGCTCTCTTCAATATCGATCATGTCAACATCCGTTCCGCGTTCGACTCAATTCGGTGCGATTGGGAGCACCGCATCATTGCGACAGCATCGATCTCTACCCCCTGCGGCAATTCTGAGCCATTCAGGCAATGGAATAAAGTCGCGTAGCTTTTCATGGGACCATATAATCTAATTTCACTATGCATCATTTTCAATACCCCCGGCGGTTACTGAACCGCCTGGTTGTATCCCCGGAAGGGTCCCCGGCATGATTCGCCGGGGTTGACAAAACTGATTTTACACGCATTATATGCCCCGAAAACAGGACATTCAGCGCAAATGCAGCTATCGTCTTTTAACCTGAAAGTTTCATGAAAACTTTTCTCAGAATGAATAAAATGAAACAATTTCATTGTATGGTCAAGCATTTCGTCCATCCGATAAGTAGAAGCTATCTCAAAATTAGGATTTTCGGTCGAGATCAAGGCGAGACCGAGGATCCCCGCTGTGCGGCATTTCCCGCCTGATCGATTCTTATTTGTGGGTTGCAACCCGCAGGCATACTCAAGTATGTCGAGGACTTGAGACGAGGGCTCAACGCTGATATCGGGCGAAAAGACTTTTTCGGGATGGCTTCTATATAAATTTTACCGCTCAGTATACGATAAAAAGTCAGAAAAGTTTTCATCCGCCGGTCCAACGAGTTTAATATTTTGAAAAACCGATCAGAGAACGAGGAGTGATAATGGTTGCAAAAAAAGAAACACATCAGTTTAAAACCGAGGTACAGCAATTGCTTAACCTCATCATCAACTCCCTCTATTCCAACAAGGAGATTTTTCTGCGGGAGCTGATATCCAACGCTTCAGATGCCATCGACCGATTAAGATTCAAAGCCCAAATGGAACCGGACATCCTTGGCGATGACGCCGAATTCAAGATTAAGCTCAGTACCGATGGCATCAAAAATACGCTGACGGTGTCAGACAATGGTATCGGCATGTCACGCGAAGAGGTCATGGAAAACATCGGTACAATAGCCCGGAGTGGAACGACGGCATTTCTCGAAGCCCTCGAGCAGGTCAATGACACAACCATAATATCACCGGAGCTGATCGGTCAATTCGGCGTCGGATTTTATAGCGCCTTCATTGTCGCCGACTCAGTGACGCTGATCTCCCGACCGGCAGGATCGAATACCGCCACTCGTTGGGAATCCACCGGCGACGGCACTTACACAATTGAGGACGCCACAAAAGAAACTCGCGGTACCAGCATCATATTGAACCTGAAAAAACGCGAAAAGGACGAACTCGATTTCACCGACGAATGGACTGTTCGCCAAATCGTCAAGCGTCACTCTGATTTTGTGAATTATCCTATTGTCATGGATGTGGAACGGGAGGAACCAATCCCGGAAGAAGAGCAGATAAAAGACAAATCCGGCAAACCGATAGGAAAGACCAGCCGCCCTGTCGTCAGTGAAGAAACACTGAACTCCATGAATGCCATTTGGGCCAGAGACAAACGCGAAGTCGATGCCACCGAATATGAAGAATTCTACAAGCATATCAGTCACGACTGGAATGCACCGTTATCTCACCTGCACCTGAAATTCGAGGGAACCACCGAATACCAAGCGCTTCTCTATATTCCGGCCCGGGCCCCCCTCGATCTCTTCAATCCGGACATGAAGCATGGCATTCATCTATACTGCAAACGCGTATTCATAATGGAAAACTGCAGTGAGCTGATCCCGGAGTATTTCCGCTTCGTGCGGGGAGTGGTGGATGCCCCGGACTTGAATCTCAATATCAGCCGCGAGATTCTTCAACAGGACCGTCTGGTGAGGAACATCCGTCGCAATCTGGTCAAGAAAATCTTTGAGCATTTGGAAGCGATGGAAGACGATGCCTATGAAACATTCTGGAAAGAATTCGGCCAGGTGTTTAAAGCGGGCATCCACACTGATCCTGAGAACCGCAAGAAAATAGCCGATCTGCTTCGCTATGAATCCACCCTGTCGGATGGAAAATTGATCGCACTCAAACAATATGTTGATCGCATGCCGCCGGAGCAGAAAGATATCTACTACTTGACGGGAGACAACCTGGCTGCCATTGCCGACAGCCCGCTGCTTGAACGGTTGAAAGACAAGGGATATGAAGTGCTGTTGATGAGCGATCCTGTGGATGAGTGGGTTGTGCAATCGCTCACAGAATACGATGGCAAGCCCCTTAAAAGCGCCGAGAAAGGAGACCTTGAACTGGGGGATGTTGATGTTGAAAAGGAAAAATCCTACGCCCCGCTGTTTGGCTTCATCAAATCGAAACTGCAAGACAAAATCAAAGATGTTAAGCCATCCAAACGCCTGAAGGATTCGCTGGCCTGTCTTTCCGGCGACGCCCAGGATATGAGTGCCTATATGGAGAAAATCCTCAAGGCCTCAGGCCAGAACCCACCTCACGCCAAAAGGGTCCTGGAACTCAATCCGGATCATCCGGCATTGGATCGGATTAGAAACCTGTACGATAAAGACCAGAGCAATCCCATTCTTGCGGATTATAGCGAACTGTTGCTCGACATGGCTGTCATCAGCGAGGATGGCAAACTCGACAATCCCGCCCGGTTTTCAAAGCTGCTGGGTCAGCTTATGGCCGAAGCGATCAAAGAATAGAGCTGACAGAATAAAGACTGCCCGGGGTACCAAAGCGCCGGGCAGACTTTATTGATTGAATTGATGTAACGACTATTCGCTGGCATACTTAAAAGACAGCTTGACTCGGGCCCGGTAGGCGGTAACCTTCCCGTTTTCAACCTTCATATCCAGCTTGGTGACTTCAGCAACGCGCAGATCCCTGAGACTTTTCCCTGCAGTTTCCACCGCGTTTTTAGTGGCTTCTTCCCAGGAAGTGGGACTGCTTCCTACCAGATCGATAATTTTGTAAACACTGTCAGACATCTTTGCCTCCTTTCCTTTTGTCTTCGTTTCAGGGTAATTCCGGTGCGGCCATTTCGACATCCAGCTTTACAAGTATCCGCTTGATCAAACGCCGCCGAGTCTGAAGTCGCCGGCGCACAGCGCAACGGAAGGTGTGTGGCGTTTATTGTGGAATTGCCAGAACGCTACCTGACAACTCCCCTGCCAATGAAAAGGGTCTTTGAGGAGATTCAACGATTTCGTTCGGTCAGACATAGAGCTTCGCACTCCGGTGGCACGGTCGTATAAAGGAAGTAAGTTTGAGCGAAAAGAAGAAGACGACCTGTTATATCAAAGTCACCGTTTCCTTTAATAGACAACCGAACGAACCCGGATATATCATATATTGGGACTATAAGATTAGCTAATCAATGTCCGGTGGAAAGTCAAGCGGCAATCAGAATCCGTGGCGCAATACGTCTTTCCCGTTTGGTGGCTCAGCGGCCGCGAACGGCAATTCCGGCCTCGGCGTCTGGCACTCCTTTGTCTGTACCGAAGAACCCCAGCAGGCTGCGCGTCATGGACTCTAGTAGACTGTAGAGGACCGGAACGACCAGCAGCGTCAGGAAAGTAGCGATAACCAGGCCAAAAATAACAACGATGGCCATGTTCTGCCACAACTGGGTCGATTCGCTGATAAAAGAGACGGTCAAATTGTGGAAGTCAATAGAGACCCCGGTCACCATTGGCAGCAGACCGAGAACCGTTGTTACGGCCGTCAGGAGCACGGGCCGCAACCGGGTGGCACCGGCCGCAATCACGGCCTCCTGAAGCACCATCCCCCGTTGCCGCAGTTTGTTGGTGTAGTCGATCAGGACGATGGCATTGTTCACCACGACGCCGGCCAGAGAGATAACGCCGACACCTGACATGATGATACCGAATGGTGCCCTCAAAACCGTAAGGCCGACGAAAGCGCCGCCCAGAGACAGAATGACCGATGTTAGGATGATAAGGGGTTGGAAAACAGAATTGAAAAGTGTCACGAGAATAAAAAATATCAGAAATATGGCAATGATAAACGCCTTGGTCAGAAAAGTTTCCGCCTCCTGTTGGAACTCGAATTCACCGGTGAATGCCATTCGATAGCCGGCTGGCAGGGGAAATTTCGCAAGAAGGTCTTCAGCCTGTTTTCGGGCCACTGGTCCCGGAATTCGGTTCTCATCGACATTGGCTTTGACGGTGACAACACGGTTGTGATTGATCCGTACAATGTCACCCATGGTTCCCGCGTAATCGATACGCGCAATTGTGGTGAGCGGCACCAGTTGGCCGACCGGTGTGGGAATCATCAATTTATGGAGGACATCGACCATACGTCGGTCGGCATCGGTGAGCGTCACGGTAATATCAAAATCCTGGTCGCCTTCGCGGTACGTCGAAATCTCCAATCCGTTGTAAGCGGTTTTCAAGGCGAATCCGATCGTGTTGGTATTCAGGTCGAAAAGCGCGGCCTTCTGACGGTCAACCCGTACACGAACCGCCGGGATGCCCTCCACATAATCGTCCTGTACATCTTCAACAAGAGGGACACGGGAAACAATTTCCGCCACTTGACGTGCCAAGCCGCCGAGAACCCGGAAGTCGTCACCGGATATCTCGATATTGACAGGTGCACCGGTAGGCGGCCCGCCCTGTTCTTCAGCCACGGTAATCCGAGCCCCCGGGATCGCCTGCACTCTTCGTCGAATCTCTTCTACACTTTCGGCTGAAGGCCGACGGCGGTCTTTCAGGTCGATGAACTGAACGCCGATGTGGTTGGGGAGGTTCGGATCGAAAGACACGGACCGCGCGTTTTCAACCGCTTTGGCATAGATATGTTCTATGTTATCCAGATCACTGGGACCGTTAAACGTCTGCCCGCCTGCCTTGAGGTGTTCCCGGGAGATGTAAGATGATTCATAGAGGCTGAGGGGCAGCTCAGGGTCCCCCAAAATGGTACCGTTTACCCCCATTTCAACTTTCTTAATTATGCGGTCGATGTAACTCAGGTCAGCACCTTCAGGCGGTTCGACGTTGACATACATACTCTTGGGATCGATTTTTGGAAAAAATTCAACTGGTCTTTCAAGCCCGACCATCAACAACCAGATCTGGACAAATATCACCAGGAGGGCAAAAGACGAGATCAGAACAACTCCACGATGCAAAAGGCAGCTTTGCAGCAGACGCACATAGCTGGTGAGCAAACGGCCTTTGACCGCAACCGGTTGTTCCTCGGCTGCAGCGGTCTCCTGAACGTTTTTCTTTTTGACAATCTGCTGCGACCGATCATTTTTTACGCGTGCAAATAAGGCCGCCAGAGCCGGGTTTATCACCAGGGCCACGAACAGGCTGGAAGTCAACGTGACCACCAGGGTGATCGGCAGATACTTCATAAACTCACCCATTATGCCGGGCCAGAATATCAGGGGTAGAAAGGCCGCCAAAGTGGTCAGTGTGGAACCGATAACCGGATAGGCGACTTCGCTCGTGGCTTTCATGGCCGCTTGAATGCGCGGAACACCCTGTTCCATGTAGCGGTAGACATTCTCGATGATCACGATAGCGTTGTCCACCAACATACCGAGTGCCAGGGTCAGCGAAAACAACACGACCACGTTGAGTGTAATTCCCAGAACATAAAGAACCATAAAGGAAATTAGCATAGAGAAGGGAATTGCCAAACTGACCAGCACTGCGTTGCGAATTCCGAGAGCAACGAACAGAACCACAATTACAAGCAAAAGGCCCGATATGATGTTGTTCTCCAGATCGGCCACCATCATACGGACGTCTTTGGCACGATCCATGAGTTTGACGATGCGCACCTCTTGCGGCCAGCCGTTTTGTTCCTGCTCAATGAGGGTGTCAATCTGGTCGGTGATAGCGATGATGTTTTCGCCCACACGCTTTTTGACCATAATATTTACGGCTTCTCGACCGTTGAGGCGCGACCGGCTGGTCTCGTCCTTGAATCCGTCGGTGACCCGCGCCATGTCTTTCAGGTATACCGGTCGTCCGTCGAAGGTACCGATGACCAGATTGAGCAGTTCACCGGGTGCTTCGAATTCACCGGGAACCCGCAGCTGGTAGCGGCCATCACCCAGTCGAATTGAACCGCCGGAGGTGTTCTGGTTTTCATTGTATACCGCGTTTTGGAAGGCGGTAATCGGTAATCGGTAGTAAGCCAGTTTATCCGGATCAACCTCAATGCGGATTTCGCGCTCCCTGCCGCCGCTGACATCCGCCTCAAGTACGCCTGGAATGGCTTCTATCGCCTCTTCCAGATCATCGGCGATCCGCTTCAGGGTGGTAAGGCCGCTGGTACCGGACAAGGAAAACACGACAATTGGAAGTTCTGAAAAGTTGACTTCGAATACCGACGGATCTTCTTCCAGGTCCCCAGGCAGATCCTTTTTGGCCTCATCAACCTTGTCCTTGACCTTCTGGAGCACCTCATCGATGTCGGTACCGGGGAGAAACTCGATGTTGATCTGGGAAATTCCTTCCGAGCTGACGGAATGAATTTTTTTTACCCGATCAAGCCCTTTGAGTTTGTTTTCGATTTTGATGGTGATGGTGGATTCGATATCCTCGGAGGATACCCCCCTATAAGGGGTCGAGACAAATACGTTTGGTATAGTGATATCAGGCTCGTTTTCCCGCGGCAGAGCGCTGTAACAGTATACACCGATCGCCAGTATAATCACGGCCAACACCATCACACTGGTACGGTTCTTCACCGCTGTATCGGAAACGATCATTGTACTATTTCCTCCGGGTCTTCAACACTGCGGATCACGCGGACAGGGTCACCGTCTTTGACACTTCGATGTCCCACAATGATCACGCGATCTTCCGGTTGCAGCCCGTGTTTCACTTCCACACGCCAGCCGTCAAGCAATCCCAGTGTGACTGACCGCGCGTTGGCCGATTTATCATTCACAACATATACCGCTTGGCCACCATTGTGATTAACCACTGCATAGAGCGGGACAGAGAGACTCTGCAGTACTTCTCTTTTGACAATCTCAACCCGCACGAACATGTCGGGCAAAATCGCACCATCGGCATTGTCTAAAGAAAGGTCCAGAGAGTAGAGTCGGGCGGACGAATCCGCGGTGCGGGACAGAAAGTGTTTATGGGCAACAAAACTTCGATTGTTCAGGGCATCAACCGTTACATTGAACTCTCTGAGTTTACGGACAGCGTCAACGTCCGACTCCGGAATTCCGACGCGCACTTTGAGTCGCTTCATCTGCAGCACCTCTGCCACCGGATCGCCATCCTTCAGATACTGACCTTCTTCAACGAACACCCTGTTGACAATTCCGTCGAAAGGGGCCTTGATCGTGCAGCGCTCAACTTCCAGAGCGGCCGTATTCATGGCTGCACGGGTGGTTTCTACCTTTGCCTTGGCAGCGTCCAGCTGTGAAAGGGGAATCGCTTTGAGACCATAAAGGTTTTCCAGGCGTTTGAAATCGGAAAGGGCCAATTCATATGCGGCTTTGTCCGACTGATGAGCGTTGCGGTAATCACGGAGATCGACATTGGCTATGATTTGGTCTTTAACAACGGCGGTACCTTCCGGTATCGCCTTGCGGGTCACTCGTCCGCTAACTTCAGCCAGGATTTGCATCTCTATCCATGATTTCGTCACTCCAGGCAATACGAGACGATCGCAAATGGTACCGGGTCGCATGGTGAGTGCCACCACATTGACGGCCTCGCGATCCGATTTTAAGCCGGCTTGATTGCGCTCCCGAATGACTTCTCCCTCTGACCGGATCCAGAAAAAAAGCAGTCCGGTCAACCCCATGAGTATCACCACCAGTCCCGTCGGCAATAATCGGCGCAACCGCCTGTCGGAAGCCATGCCTGAAGAAATTCCGGTTTCTGAACTCTCCGTCTTCATTTCAAACCCTTCCTCAGTGACAATTCGGTTCTTTGTTCTCTATTCGGACAGCCGCTTGATCTCTTGTGATCAGTTGCAAAATGCTTTCCAGGGAAAATTCGATCTGCTCTCTAAGGTTGAAATCACCCTCGGAAATCAGGCTGTGAAGGCTGATGCCGTCTAAATATCCGAGCAGGTTTATTGCCAGTTTTTCAGCATCCCGCGCGATTTCCGGACGAAATACCCCTCTGGAAATCCCTTCCAGCAGAATATTGATCACAATCCGACGCATACCGGTATGGATTTCCTTCATCAGGTGCCGTCGGTTGTAAAGCGCACCATCTTGCAGAAGCGTGTGTCGCAAGACATCGATCGACAGCCGGGCAAGCCCCGGATCGATGGGATCGACCATCGCCACGCTCAGCTCTGTAAAAAGCCGCAAACGGTCAACAGGATCTTCGACCGTGTCCAGGTGTTCCGAGAATTGGTCCTCCAGCCGTTTCATCCATTCGAGTACAGCGGCAAAAAAAATATCGGCCTTCGTGTCAAAATACTCATAAATGGTTCCCTTGCCGATACCAGCGGCCTGGGCTATTAGACCGACACTCGTCGCCCCGTATCCGTGGCTTGTAAAAAGCTCCAGAGCAACCCGGGCAATGTCAGCAACCTTTTTTTCCCGATCGATGAATTTAGGGCTCATATTTTTCGTCCATTGGTTAACACCGACCCCAGAAACCGACCCTACCGTTGCCGTGGCAACAACCAGTTTACTAATTATAACCGACCGACGAGTTCTATCACAAATAAATTTTTTGTCAAACAGAATAAATCCGAAAATAATACTTTATATATCATTGTTATTATTAATTAAAATCAATACGAGATTCTTATTTAGAAAATATTGAGAAACTGCTATATCCGACTCATCGGTCAATTCGTTTCCTGTTAGCCACCTTATAGCGGGAATGCGCTCATCTGAACGAGATGGCACCGAAGGAATTTATTCTTGCAAGCCAGCCGAAACCACAGTAATGAATTCACTCTCCCGCATACCCTGAAGAGATTAAAGCAAACGGTAAGGCAGAGGCACATGATGCCGGAGGTTTTTCATAAAAAACAATCCCGGGCACTGGATGTTGGTACGACCGCAGCTTGCATTGCGGCCGTTCAACGGCAGAACGGCGATATTCCCTGGTGTGACGAATACAAGACGGACCCCTGGGATATGGTGGAAGCGGCTATGGGCCTGAGCATCGGTGGATACAAGACCGGAGCGGAAAAAGCTTATGCATGGTTGGCCCACCACCAAAACACCGATGGCAGCTGGTATACCGCGTACCACAACGGATTGCCGGAAGACACGACCCGGGATGCGAACTTGTCGGCGTACATCGCCGTGGGAGTGCTTCACAGCTATCTTATCAACCGCGACCGCAGGTTTTTAAAACGGATGTGGGAAAGTATCCGGTCCGCCATCGATTTTGCGCTCAGCCTTCAAGCTCCCCATGGTGAAATATATTGGGCCATCAGTCCCGAGGGCGGCGTGGACAAGATGGCCCTGCTGACGGGGTCCTGCTCCATATACATGAGCATCCGCTGTGCCCTGGCAGCCGCCCGGATATTAGGCTACCGGAAGGAAAACTGGGAACAGGGGCTTTCCCGTCTGCAGCATGCGATTGTCTTCCAACCGCACCGGTTCAACATGACCAAAGCGCGTTATGCCATGGACTGGTATTATCCGGTTCTCTGTGGGGTTATCACCGGGGCAGAAGCCCACAAACGTATCGATTACTTCTGGAAGAAATTCGTCATTGAAGGTCGGGGGGTCCGATGTGTCTCGGACCGGCCCTGGGTAACGATTGCAGAAACATCCGAACTCTGCCTGGCCCTTTCCGCAGCGGGCCGCAGAACGTTGGCGGAAATCGTATTCAACTGGGCGGTCGATAAGCGGTATGAAGACGGTTGGTATTGGGCCGGTTTTACTTCTCCGGATATGACTGTCTGGCCGGAGGAGAAACTATCATGGACCAATGCCGCTGTCCTGTTGGCCGCCGACGCCCTCTACGCCCTAACACCGGCAAGCCGGCTTTTCTCGCATGCGTTCTGGACGCCGGAGGGAGCAGAAAGGTGAGCCCGCTAGCATACCTCATTATCAGGCGACAAGGCCACTCTTTCGCGCAGTGCCCCATCACGAATTCCGTTCTGACGATCGAAAATGGTGCCCCTGGTGCGGCGAGTGATTCGCCACCGCCGCTGCGGCACAGGGAATCCATGTCGATCTATCATGGAGTTAAAAAATGAGGCGTGATCACCGCCCCTATTTTGTCAAAAAGGCCTACTTGAATTTCCAGGCGTGCTACACCCGCCGGTTTCTGGAACCCCAAATGAAACGCGTGGGAAAACGCCTCCAGGTCATCAAGCCGTGGCATGTCGAAATTTTTGGCGGCCCGGTGGAAATAGGGAATTGCGCCACAATCATCGCTGCGCCGGACGGTAAAGTCCGGCTCTCGGTCTGGCCGGCATCTGCAGGCAAAGGCGGTATTCGGATCGGCAGTTACGGCCTGATCTGTCCCGGTGTGCGCATTGGTTCAGCGCAGAAGGTTGTGATCGAGGACAACTGTATGGTTGCAAGCCGGGCCTATATCACCGACTGCGACTGGCACGGTGTGTATGACCGCCTATCCATCGGACAGTCGGAACCGGTGCGACTCGGTCCCAATGTGTGGATCGGAGACAGCGCCATCGTCTGCAAGGGTGTCCGCGTGGGTGAAAACAGTATTGTCGGCGCCGGGGCTGTCGTCGTGAGCGATATACCGCCGAATACGGTCGCCGTCGGAAATCCAGCTCGCGTGGTCAAGCAGCTGGACCCGTCCCGGCCGATGACCACTCGCTCGCAGTGGTACAGCGACCCGCAAAAACTGTTTGAACAGATCGACCGTCTGGACCGATCGATCCTGGGCGGCAATAGCTTAAGCGGTTGGATTGGACATCTTCTCGCTCCCAAACGGGAATAACCCAAAGAAGCGGGTGCTATAACACCATCTAAATCTTTATGGCTGAGTTACCGAGAGGACCACTGGTCCCTTTCACCCCGCACGCACTCACTCACCCGTATGCACAGTTTATCAAACGCTGTGCTCTTCTCGGGGTCAATCCCTAACACTTAATAAGTGGTTGTAGAAAAAAACGTTCGCATAGCGAAACGCTTTTTTGACAACCACTATAAAGCGCCGCCACCATCACCGTCAACGGGTACGGCCAAATCTGGCGTATCCCCAGAATATCGCCCCCCCGGTAGCGGCAATGCCGGCACTCACCAAAAAAAGAACGGCAGAACCGGTCCGTTCGTACAGAAAACCGTTAAGGAAAAAACCGGTCATCAAACCCAACCCGTATTGAACCGCATTATTGGCGACCTGGCCGATAGTTTTGGTCTTTTCGTTTGTCAGACGGTCGATGTAAAGGATGCCGGCCATATGGAATGTCCCGTAAGTTACCGCGTGCAGCAGTTGGGCGAGAAGCACCAGAGCGGGTGAGTGAACGATGCAGAGAATGAGCCATCGAAGGACAGCCACGGCAAATGAAAATACGATCACCCTTTCAAGGGTGAAGCGCTTGAATACAAATTCCGACTTGATCATGACGATAATCTCTGCCATCGATGCCACAGCCCACGTCAGACCGATAAATGTTCTGGAATAGCCGAGGTTTTCAAGGTGGATAGAAAAAAATCCGTAGTATGTGCCGTGGCTCACCAACATGAGAAACCCGCACAGGAGAAATATGGCCACATGCCGGTTCAGCAAATACCCGCCGGCCTGCGGAATCAATGAGCGGTCGGCGGAATCAAAGCGGGGCATGCGTAAGGATCCCAGAGCTTGCAGCAGGGAACCGACAAGAATAAGCAGGAGAATCAAGCGGATGGAAAACAGATCGATAGCCCGGCCCAGAAAAATCACAACCAGGATAAAGCTAACCGACCCCCAGGCCCTGATCCGTCCATAGGATTCCTTGCGGAATTCCAGTTGATCCATGGTGAAGGCTTCCAGAAAGGCGATAATGGGCGCGTAAAAACAAACGTAAATTACGGTGAAGAGCAGCATCAACCAAAAATCAGTGGTCGTAAAAAATAATAGCCACGTCAGTGCACTGGCGGCACTGCATATAATGTAGATTCGTCGCCGTAAGTGAAATCGGTCGGCGAGAAGCCCCCAAATTATGGACGAAACAACCATTACAAGGGATCTGACAGCCGACAAAGCACCAATTTGAGCCCCGCTGAATCCCAAATTGTAACAGTAGAGGTTGAAGTAGGGTAGGAATATACCGAGAACGGCAAAATAGAAAAAATACTGAAAGCGGATAGCCAGAAATGAAGGTCGGGGGCTCATAGGGTTGCTATTCGCCTACGTCGCAGCAGTGGATGAAATCGGCCGGTTTAGCCTCTGGGGTTGTTTATAAAAAACTCACGCTATCGTTGCATTTCGATAGGCTCGCAAACCTTGACACCGTATTTCAGTGTCTCAAAGCTAATGTGCCGCGCATGCTAAGACCGAAAGCATGATTAGATGCAATCTCCTATGTGGTTAGGCCCGATCTTTAAGCGCAACGCCCCGCAAACCGAAATGATTCTCTTTTTTATTGTCATATGCCATTTTTCATATAATGGCAAATCACGCCCGATTGGAACCGGCAGATAAAGAAAACCCGGCACGGCTGGCCGGGTTCGGACGAACGGAGTGGGATGTAACCGGGGAAGCGTACCCCCGTTGAGAATGTCAATCAACGTTAACTGTCACCTGTTTTGGTTTTTCTTCTTCCGGTTTCGGCACCTCGATCCGGAGCACACCATCGTTGAATCTGGCTCTTATCTTCTCAGGTTTTACGACGTAATGAAGGTTGAACGCCCGCCTGAATGATCCGTATGCCCTTTCCCGGCGGTAATAATTTTCCTCCTGCCCTTCATTTCCGACCTTACGCTCGCCCCTGATGGTCAGTATATTGTCTTTCACCTCGACCGACACATCCGCCTTGATGACCCCTGGGAGTTCCACCTCTAATACCACGCCGGTCTCTGTCTCGAAGATGTCAACGGCTGGCCGCCAACCGGTCAGATTCGGATCGTCAGCCGGGTCACTTTTTTGTGGGAAAGCGTCATCAAAAAGCCTGTTGATACGATCCTGAAGTGTGGCCACTTCTCTGAACGGATCCCAGCTGACAATCGTCATTTTTTTCCTCCCTTGTGGATTAGATAGGTAGTGAAAAGATTAAGCACGGCGCGCATCCTGTCAAGCAAATCGGCAACGGTTACGCTCACCGATATCGTCACCCATTTGCCGCTAAGCATCTGTATGTTCACCCCTGAAATGTTTAATTTATCGGTTGCTGGCCGGATTTGGTTCTATTTACAAATCCGACTTTCGGTGTTAGGTTTCGACACCTTTTTCCGATGACTGACCGCCATCGTCGAGATGATATTTGACGTTGACGGCTTACAATTATGATTCATTGCGAACAGGAGAACTAAGATATGGATTATATCAAAATCCGATTCGGCAATGATCTCGAAAAGATCGCATCTCAACTGGAGAAAACGTTCGAGGACATGTTTCGGCCGCGTCCGGTTAGCCCGATGTTCGCTTCATCGAAGTCCGCATGGAACCCACAAATGGATATCTACGAGACTCCCGAAGAAATCATTGTGCGCGCCGAAATTGCCGGGGTCGATGAAGACGAACTCGAAGTTGAAATCGACAGTCGCGCAGTAAAGATCAAAGGCCGGCGCGCACCAATGCAGAAAATCGACAAGGCCACCTATCGGCTGGCCGAAATTCAATACGGAAAGTTCGAAAGAGTCTTGTACCTTCCGGTGCCCATCGACACCGAGGTGATCTCGTCTTCCTATGTCAACGGCTTTCTGCAACTGAGATTGGCAAAGCAGCCAAAAGAAAAATCATATTCGATCCCGATTGAAGAGGGATGAGGTGCCGGCACGCTAATTCTCGGCACCATTGGTAACGACAGACCCGCTTAACCATGAGTTGCAATTTCTGGAGGGAAACATGACAGAACCGCAGGCCCCCAAGCCCAAGAGCCCGGAAGATCTTCCTGACATTCTACCCATTATGCCCTTATTCGATGCCGCACTCTTTCCAAAGATGGTCCTGCCACTGGCTGTCCTGCAGGAAGAATCCATCCA
>Ga0316197_10001667_pt1 | contig 15821 bp, 13 predicted proteins | sample OudBiesiAoxic_MG_FD_204939 | JGI IMG/M metagenome (GOLD analysis project Ga0316197, IMG submission 204939) | Coastal sediment microbial communities from Oude Bieten Haven, Netherlands - site A oxic | ecosystem: Environmental > Aquatic > Marine > Coastal > Sediment | place: Netherlands... | reverse complement strand
TTATGTCCTCCGTTGGCAACTACCCGATATTGCTTTGTGGCTTGATTGGACATTAATGGAGCGAGTGATGGTACTCGCTGCCTTGATCGGGGCAGGGGGGATAACGTACCTACTTACGGCAGTGTTATTGGGTGTTCGTATGAGTCAATTATCACCCATTAAATAGCTGTTTTTTTCTTTAAAAGGCACGCTCCTAAGAATATTCTTGGATATTAAGGGAAATGTGTTACGTTGCTTAGCTATAAAAGCAGTTACGGACAAAGGATGTTTGGTATATAATCCGTCGGTTTCGCACTAATGATATTAATAAATTTGAGTTTGTAATTGATCCAATGGAACTGATTCGAGGCATTCACAATATAAAAGCGCATCATAAAGGGTGCGTTCTGACTATTGGTAATTTTGATGGGGTTCATTTAGGACACTCGAAAGTATTAAGTCAGGTTGCTCACCAAGCTAAGCTTCTGGATCTTGTCTCAACCGTCATGACTTTTGAGCCTCAGCCGATGGAGCTTTTTGCCAGAGATAAGGCGCCAGCAAGGCTCAGTCGATTACGCGATAAGTATGTTCAACTGAAGAAGCTGAACGTTGGCCGATTGCTATGTGTTAACTTTAACAAGCGTTTTGCTGAATGGTCAGCTGAGTCGTTTATCCGTGACTTGTTAGTCAAGCGGTTGGGTGTTAAGTTTTTGGTTGTAGGCGATGATTTTTGCTTTGGTAAAGATAGAGCAGGAAACTTCTCTATGCTTCAAGAAGCGGGCATAAAATATGGCTTTGAAGTCGTGAGTACACAAAGCTTTTGTGTGCAAGAACAAAGAGTCAGTAGTACGGCTATTAGAAAAGCGCTTAGCGACAATGACTTAGCGGCGGCGGAAATGCTGCTTGGCCGAGCATACAGTATTAATGGTCGTGTGTCTCATGGACAAAAACTAGGCAGAACCATCGGCTTTCCAACGGCTAATATACCGTTAAAACGTTGTGTTTCACCTGTATCCGGTGTGTATGTAGTACAAGTACATGGTATCGGTAATAAGCCTATTGGTGGTGTTGCGAATATAGGTCAGCGACCTACGGTAAATGGTGTCCGTCAACAGTTAGAAGTACACCTATTTGATTTTAGTGATAACTTATATGGAAAGCAGCTCGAAGTTGCTCTATTGAAGAAACTTCGAGATGAAAAACGTTTCGACTCGTTCGAAGCACTGAAACAACAAATTAAATTAGATGCTGAAGCAGCAAGGGTGTGGTTGCATCAGCTAGAGAATTAGCCGAAATGTCGGTTAAATAATGTCTAACGCTCGCCCAAGATAACGGAATTAAGAATCAATGACAGACTATAAAGATACCCTGAATTTACCAGAAACAGGGTTTCCAATGCGCGGTAACTTGGCCAATCGTGAGCCAGAAATGCTTAAGCGTTGGTATAAAGAAGATCTTTACGGTGAAATCCGTAAAGCTAAGAAAGGCAAAAAATCTTTTATATTGCACGATGGCCCTCCTTACGCCAATGGTGATATTCATATCGGTCATGCATTAAATAAGATTCTTAAAGACATTATTATTAAATCTAAAACCCTTGCTGGATACGATGCACCTTACGTTCCTGGTTGGGATTGCCACGGCCTACCTATAGAATTAATGGTAGAGAAGAAAGTAGGCAAACCAGGACAAAAAGTAACGGCAGCAGAGTTTCGTGAGAAATGCCGCCAATATGCTGCGGTGCAAGTTGAAGGGCAAAAAGAGAGCTTTAAACGTCTCGGAATATTGGGCGAGTGGGATAAACCTTATCGCACAATGGACTTTGGCACAGAAGCTAACATCATTAGAGCACTAGGAAAAATTGCAGATCAAGGCCATCTATTGAAGGGGTTCAAACCTGTTCATTGGTGTACAGATTGTGGTTCTGCTCTTGCAGAAGCAGAAGTGGAGTATAAAGATAAAATTTCCCCATCTATTGATGTGAAATTTGCAGCGAAAGATGAAGCAACGGTTGTTGAAAAGTTTGCTTTAATTAAAGATCACGAAGGTCAAGGTGACGTATCTATTGTTATCTGGACGACAACTCCATGGACATTACCGGCTAACCGTGCGGTAACTGTTAGATCGGATCTAGAATATGTTCTAATTCAAGTAGAAGGTGATAAGCCACAACGCCTCATCGTTGCATCTGAGTTAGCAAAAGAAGTGATGGATCGTACTGGTATCGAACACTACCACAACCTTGGTTTTGCGACTGGTGAAGATCTAGAGCTTGTTCGTTTTAAGCACCCGTTTTACGATTTTGATGTCCCTGTTATCCTTGGTGATCACGTAACGACCGAAGCGGGCACCGGTGTTGTACATACTGCACCTGGCCATGGCCAAGAAGATTTCGTTGTTGGCCAACAATATGGACTTGAAACTGCCAACCCTGTTGGTTCAAACGGTGTATTTTTACCAGATACAGAATTTTTTGCAGGTCAACATGTATTCAAAGCCAACGATTCTGTTTTAGAGGTTCTAAAAGAGCATGGTGCTTTATTGCATCATCATGCGTATGAGCACAGCTACCCACATTGTTGGCGTCATAAAACACCAATCATTTTCCGTGCCACGCCACAATGGTTTGTGTCTATGGATCAAGCCGGTCTACGTGCAAAAGCACTAGAAGCGGTTAAAGGTGTTCAGTGGATCCCTGATTGGGGTCAAAGTCGCATTGAAGGGATGATAGAAGGCCGCCCAGAATGGTGTATTTCACGTCAGCGTACTTGGGGTGTTCCGATTGCTTTGTTTGTTCATAAAGAGACGGCAGAACTTCATCCTAATTCCCCAGAACTTATTGAAAAAGTAGCTAAGCTGGTAGAAGAGAAAGGCATTCAAGCATGGTGGGATGTTGATCCTGCCGAACTGCTTGGTGACGACGACGCAACTAAATACGAAAAAGTACTCGATACTTTGGATGTTTGGTTTGATTCTGGTGTCACTCACTATTCGGTTGTAGACAATAGAGAAGAGTTTAACGGCCATAGTGCAGATATGTACCTAGAGGGCTCAGATCAGCATCGTGGTTGGTTCCAGTCATCAATGATATCTGCTGTTGCTATGAAAGGTGTTGCGCCTTATAAGCAAGTGCTAACTCACGGCTTTGTGGTAGATGGTAATGGCCGCAAGATGTCTAAATCTATTGGTAACGTTGTGGCTCCGAAGGATGTCACTAACCGATTAGGTGCGGATATTCTCCGTTTGTGGGTTGCTTCAACGGATTACACTGGTGAAGTGGCCGTGTCTGATGAGATCTTAAAACGTAGTGCAGATGCCTATCGCCGCATTCGCAATACCGCTCGCTTTTTCCTAGCGAATCTAAATGGGTTCAATCCGGAAACAGATCTTGTGTCAGTAGAAGATATGGTTGCAATCGATCGTTGGGCTGTCGGTCGTGCAAAAGCAGCACAAGATGAAATTGAGAAAGCGTACGATGAATATAATACACATGGAGTAACGCAACGTTTGATGCAGTTCTGCTCTATCGAAATGGGCTCGTTCTATCTCGATGTGATCAAGGATCGCCAGTATACCGCTAAACATGGTGGTAACGCTCAACGTAGCTGTCAGACTGCATTGTATTACATTGTAGAAGCATTGGTTCGTTGGATGGCTCCAATCATGTCATTCACTGCTGATGAGATATGGAATGAAATGCCTGGCAAGCGTAATCAATACGTGTTCACAGAAGAGTGGTTTGACGGGCTATTTGGAATATCAGATGGCGAAGAGCTAAATGATGAGTTCTGGAATGACGTTCAAGCTGTCCGCGGGGCGGTGAACAAACTTCTGGAAGTTGCTCGTAAAGAAAAAGTGATTGGTGGTGCTCTGCAAGCCGAAGTAACCTTGTATGTTGATAGTGCGTTAGCACAGAAATTAAACAAACTTGAAGATGAATTACGTTTCGTTTTATTGACTTCAAAAGCAGCCGTTAAATCAATTGATGAAAAATCAAATGAAGCACAGGCGACGGAAGTCGAAGGCCTCTACGTAGAAGTTAAAGCTTCTGAAGCTGAGAAATGTGAGCGCTGCTGGCACCATGTTGCAGATGTAGGCACGGTTAATGGTCACGAGAATATCTGTGGTCGCTGTGTTACAAACGTTGAAGGTGACGGAGAAGAGCGTCATTTCGTTTAATTAAAGGTAGATATGAACGTTAAATCACTGACAATTAGACAATCTGGAGTGCGTTGGCTTTGGCTGGCGGCTCTGGTGTTTGTTGTTGATATCGGTATCAAGTTATTGGTGATGGATAAAATGGATTACGGTTGGGCAAATCGAATAGAGATAACGCCTTTCTTTAACCTACTTTATGTACATAACTATGGTGCTGCATTTAGTTTTCTGAGTGAAGAAGCAGGTTGGCAAAGATGGTTTTTTGCCAGTATTGCTTTCTTTGTCAGTGGATTGCTTATTTTTTGGATGAGCAAACTACCTGCAAAAGAGAAATGGAATAACATTGCTTATGCAATGATAATTGGTGGTGCGATTGGTAATGTTTTTGACAGAATCGTTCACGGCTTTGTAATTGACTATCTTGATCTGTTTTGGGGTACCTATCACTGGCCTGCATTTAATCTAGCGGATAGCACTATTTGCATCGGTGCGGCAATGATTATATTAGATGGGTTTAGGAGCAGAAAAAGCGATTAGTCAGTAAGGAATTGCTTAACTAATTTTTAAAAACACCAGAGATTAATCCTCTGGTGTTTTTTTTATGTATTTTAAAATGTGATTTGGTTCTCTTTTTATTACATAAAATATTCTTAATTAGGTGGATAGATCCAACCTAGAAGGCTTCTAACGCCTTACTTCTTGTGTTATTTTTAGTTATTCTTAAAATTGAGACAATTGCCCTAGTGTAATTTATCTTATTTGATGGTATAGGATTCTGTGTTAATTCAAGCTAGAATGGGATAAATGACAGAATGATTAATGAGAGGGGCCGTGACATGCGTAACGATAATCTAAAATTGAGTCCTGTTGATAACAAGACAAAAGCGGCTTTTGCAAAAGTATGTCAGGACGCAGGCCTTACTCCACGCGAGGCTTTAACATTGTTTACTGAATCTGTTGTTGAGCAGGGCGATATCCCCTTTCATCTAAAGGCGAAGCAACTAGAGTCATGTATGTATGGAAATAATGCTTCTTCTCAAATCCGAGTTCCAACGCAAGATCTTCAGAAAGAAGATATGTTGTTTGCCGATACTGAAAGCCGTTTCTTCAATGAATTGATGGGCATCTAACGCTGCTCTTTCTCACAACTCTTACGTCCTGAATAAACTTGTGGTTTTTTATATCTTCACTTGGTGGTTAAATAGAGAAATGGAAAGTCTTTATTTTCACTAAGGAATGCCTTAACCCATGTCTCAAATTCAAACTAATGCCACTTTAGACAACTCAACTATTGCATCCAACAGCACGGTCACTCTGCATTTTACAATCAAGCTAAGTAATGGCTCGGTTGCAGACTCAACTCATAATATGGGTAAACCGGCTCAACTAGCTATTGGTGATGGTAGCCTTAGCGAAAATTTCGAGAGTCATCTTATCGGTTTATCTCCTGGTGATACTAAAGTAGTCGAGCTGAAGGCTGCAGATGCATTCGGTTCAGCAAACCCAGATAATATACATCATATGGACAAAGCAAAATTTGTTGGTGATGCAGCCGTTGAAGTTGGTACGATAATGGCCTTTTCTGGACCAGATGGAATGGAAATTCCCGGTATAATAACCGATATAGCAGGTAATTCCGTTACCGTTGACTTTAATCACCCTTTAGCTGGACAAGATGTTACCTTTGAAGTTGAAATATTATCGGTAGAATAAACGCTAAAGATATATCAAGAGCAAATTAATGAAAGTATTACTCGCTAATCCTAGAGGATTTTGTGCCGGAGTTGATCGTGCAATCAGCATCGTAGAGCGCGCATTAGATTTATATCAAACACCAATCTATGTAAGACATGAGGTGGTACATAACCGTTTCGTCGTTGAAGGGCTTAAACAGCGAGGTGCCGTCTTTGTTGAAGAACTCAGTGAAGTGCCAGATGATAACATCGTTATTTTTTCTGCTCATGGCGTATCGCAAGCAGTTCGGGAAGAGGCAAAATCTCGTGATTTAACGGTCTTTGACGCGACATGCCCATTGGTTACCAAGGTGCATATGGAAGTCGCGAGAGCGAGCAAAAAAAATATGGAAGTGGTTCTAATTGGTCATGCGGGTCATCCCGAAGTTGAAGGGACAATGGGGCAGTATGCGAGTGACAATGGTGGCATGTACCTCGTGGAGAGGCCTGAAGATGTAGATAAGCTTGTGGTTAAGAATCCGAGTGAGCTGCATTATGTAAGCCAAACTACGTTGTCGGTTGATGAAACAGCCAGTGTGATAGACAGGTTGAGAGAAGTCTATCCCAATATTCAAGGTCCTCGAAAAGACGATATTTGTTATGCAACACAAAACAGACAAGATGCTGTTCGCGGTTTATCTTTGGAGGTGGATGCATTGGTTGTTGTTGGTTCAAAAAACTCATCGAACTCTACGCGGTTAAAAGAGTTGGCAGAAAAACTGGGCACAAAAGGATACTTAACAGATTGTCCGGAGGACATTCGAGCCGAGTGGTTTGAAAATGTGACCAAAATTGGTGTGACCGCTGGTGCATCTGCACCTGAAGAGCTTGTAGACCAAATTCTGAATAAAATAAGAGAACTGGGAGCAACGGAAGTAGAAGAAGTTCAAGGCAGGAAAGAGAATATGTTCTTTGAAGTGCCCAAGGAGTTACAAATTAAAAATGTGACTTGATAAATAATTTATGAGCTAAAGCGGTTTCATCAAAAAGGGTTCCCATTGGGAACCCTTTTTAATTAATGCTTAACCCTTTTATTCAATGCTCAGGTTATGTGTTGAGCTAAAGTGATTATGCAGTTTTAACCGGAGAGTCGGGTTCCTCTTCATCTGCTAAGTCTGTTTCACCCTTGCCTTTCGATACGGTAATAACGTAAGCAGCAGCGCCTAGAGCGGATACAACGCCGATTACAGTAGAGATGGTAATTGGCAAGCCAAAGCCTAACTTAGCGCTGCTCATGATGAATGAGATACATACTGTTGTCATGAACATCGCGGGGATAGTAGCAATCCAGTGTAATTTATTGTGGCGAAGTAGGTAAGCCGCCGCGGTCCAAAGCATGATAGTTGCTGTAGATTGGTTTGCGAACCCGAAGTAGCGCCAGATAATACCGAAGTCAACTTGAGTTAATATACCGCCAACCACGAATAGTGGAAGCGCCATAAGAAGACGTTTTGGCAATGTTTTTTGCTCAACATTAAAGTATTCAGCAAGGATGAGGCGGCTTGAACGAAATGCGGTGTCACCTGATGTGATAGGTAGAATGACCACGCCTAGGAAAGCTAAGATACCACCAAATACACCAAGAAGACCAAATGAAGCACTATATACTACGTTACCTGGACCACCAGCTTTAACCGCTTCTTGAAGACCTTCAACTGAACCGAAGAAAGAGAGCGCAAGTGTACACCAGATAATAGCGATAATGCCTTCACCAATCATTGCACCGAAGAATACGAAACGACCATTCTTTTCATTTTCCATGCATCGAGCCATCAGTGGAGACTGCGTTGCGTGAAAACCTGAGATAGCACCACACGCGATAGTGATAAACAGCGCTGGCCATAGAGGCATATTGTTCGGGTTCATGTTATTGAATAGGTCACTGATAACAAAGCCACCCATTACCGTGTGCTCACTAGAGAAAGCAACCGCAGCCATCAAGCCAACAGACATGAATACAAGTAATGCACCAAAGAACGGATAGAAACGACCAATGATCTTATCAACAGGGACAATCGTTGCGATTATATAGTATGCAAAGATGAGTACGACCATACTCACTTTAGACATTTCGAAAGATGTTTGCTCATTCACAAGGTTTGTGATCATGCCAGCTGGTGCAGAAACAAACACAACGCCGACTAAAAGTAAAAGAACGATAGCAAAAACATTCATAAAATGACGTGCACCGTTACCTAAGTAACGACCAGTTATCGCAGGTACAGATGCCCCTTTATTACGAATTGATAGCATTCCAGAGAAGTAATCATGGACCGCACCAGCGAATATACAACCAAGTACAATCCATAACAGAGCCGCTGGTCCATATAATGCACCCATGATTGGACCAAAAATTGGACCCACACCTGCAATATTGAGTAACTGTACAAGGTAAACCTTAGGTGTTGACATCGGTACAAAATCGACACCATCTTGCATTGTGTGCGCTGGAGTTTTACGTTTTTCATTAATACCGAAAACTTTTTCAACAAACGCACCGTAGATAACGTATCCGCCAATTAAGGCCGCGACACAAAAGAGAAACCACATCATAATATTCGTCCCAGTGTTATTAGTAATTTGTATAATTCAGTGTCAATACTAAAACGAGTGAATGCTAGCTGCATCCGATTCTTGAATGAGTGGTACTATTCAACATTAAGTGGTTTCTGTGTAAATTTAATGGTTTTATTACTTCGATTGATCGAGTTTGATGTTTGGTTTCTAATTAACAGTCAATAGTGGCAGCTGAAATTATAGGTGTTTGACTTTCAAGATAAAATAGACCATTTTTGTATTGCATATATTTATATTAAGGGGTTTCTGATGTTGTTTAACAAAATGGTCGTGTTAACACTTTCATTTTTGGTCGTGGCTTGTTCATCTAGTAATGTCGATCTTGCCCAAAAAGGAGATTGGCACGAAATTGGTTTTTCCGATGGTATTAAAGGGCATCATTCTCGCTCTTTTAGCGAGCTACAACAACTAGGTCAAGCAAATCAAGCTGAATATGATCAAGGTTACCTTAAAGGCGTTGAAGAGTACTGCAATCCTGATTTTGCCTACCAAATAGGCCTTTCCGGACAATACTATGAAGGTGTGTGTGAAGGTACTGAAGAGTCTCAGCGGTTTCGCATGGAGTGGCAAAGAGGTTGGAACGAGTCAAACTAAAACATATTCGCATGTTAATGGTTTGCTATTAGTAGAAACTGGGAAGGGATGATCACCCTTCCTATATCAATTGCGATAAGGCAGAGATCAGTGCTTCAGCGCTTCATTGGTCATTAGAGTACTCCTATTACTCAGATGGGTAGATAACACCTAAAGATGCGTATCTAGAGGCTCCGGTGACGTCCGGTAAATTGCTTGGTAACCCCTTCACTCGTCGATAAGCCAACCAAGCAAATGCGATGGCCTCCATATAATCACTGCTTACTCCTCTATCATCCGTAGTGCAAACCGTCCAAGCGGGAAGATAATCATTGAGTTTCTGCATTAACAAAGGGTTGCTTGCCCCACCACCACATACTAGTAACTCTGGATTAGTTCCTATCGTATGATTTTCTATTTCCTGACATATAGTGACGGCGGTAAATTCTGTTAGCGTTGCTTGAACATCTTGTGGTAAAAATTGGCTATCAAAATGCTCGAGTATCTCGGTTAACCAAGCTAGATTAAAAAGCTCTCGTCCAGTGCTTTTAGGGGCACTTAGAGAGAAATAATCTTCGGTGCATAGACGCTTTAGTAATTTAGGTATAATTTTTCCAGACGTGGCATATAAGCCATCTTCGTCAAACTTCTTACCTGTCTGCTCATATATCCAAGCGTCTAATAACATATTTCCTGGACCAGTATCATAGCCGATGGTGGGCATTTCAGGTCTAAGTACTGAGATGTTGGCGATTCCACCAATATTTAAAACCACGACGGTAGAATGAGTGGGGTGAAAAATTGTTCGATGAAAAGCAGGAACTAAAGGCGCGCCTTGCCCTCCTAGTGCCATATCTTTACGTCTAAAGTCGGCAATAGTCGTAATACCTGTTTTAGCAGATATGATATTGGCATCGCCAAGTTGCATGGTAAATGGATTGTCACCAATGGGTTGGTGGTATACCGTTTGGCCATGGTTACCAATTGCGACGACATCTGAAGCGTTGGTTCCGGTCTTGTTTAAAAGTTGTATCACGGCATCGGCATATAAAATACCGAGCGATGTCTCGAGCTGCCCTATGGTAACAATATCGGTAGACTGTCCTGTTGCGAAGCTGAGAATACTTTTTTTAATGGATTCAGGTATGGCATAGCAATCAAAATCAATGAGTGTCGTTTCATTATCGTTAATTTCTACTAGTGCAGTATCAATACCATCTAAGCTGGTCCCTGACATGACGCCAATATAGAGTTCTTTTTTATTCATAAAAAATGACTACCCTCAGTAGAAAGTGAATTGTTTAGATAACGTATTGGAAATTGATTATATCTAAGGTACTTAAGGTTATAATCATTTTTTGATTGTACATCAACATTTTCGGGAGATTATAGATGGGGCCACTTTGGATTGATATTTCAGGATACGAGCTAGACGCAGAAGATAGAGAGATCCTGCAACACCCAACGGTAGGTGGGTTAATTTTATTCTCTAGAAACTTCCACGATAATGAACAGTTATTGGCCCTGTGTGATGACATCCGAAAAGTAAGTAAAGGTCGCGCCCTTATTGGTGTGGATCAAGAAGGAGGCTTGGTTCAGCGATTTCGACAAGGCTTTACCCTTATTCCTTCGGCGCAAGCACTCTCACAATATGAAAATAGTGAAAAATTAGCTCATCAAGCCGGTTGGTTGATGGCGGCAGAATTGATAGCGCATAACATAGATCTTAGCTTTGCTCCTGTATTGGATAAAGGACACGAATGCAAAGCGATAAGAAGTCGCGCATTCGGTAATGACATCCAGACTATATTGAAGAATAGTACCGCTTACATGAAGGGTATGAAACGGGTAGGCATGGCGACCACTGGAAAGCATTTTCCCGGGCACGGCGGTGTTATTGCTGATTCCCACTTGGAGACGCCTTATGACCATAGAGATACTATTTTTGAAACCGATATGGCTATTTTTAAAGCACAGATCGAGGCGGGTATTTTAGATGCGATGATGCCAGCTCATGTTATCTACCCTCATTACGATTCGGAACCTGCAAGTGGTTCTAAGTATTGGTTGCAAGACGTTTTGCGTGAAAAGTTAGGCTTTTCAGGTGTTGTCTTTTCGGACGATTTGAATATGGAAGGGGCATCGGTAATGGGTAGTGCCGCAGAACGAGCAGAGCAGGCGCTAGCCGCTGGTTGTGATATGTTGTTACTTTGTAATAATCGCAACCGTAGTGTGGAAGTTTTAGACAGACTTCCAATCGTGCAGACCCCAATAGCAGGAACGTTGTTTAAGACGCAAAGCTTTACATTGTCAGATCTAAAGCGATCGAGGGAGTGGACTGAGGCTAGTGAAGCAATGAAAAGAGTTGTTGGTTAACTCATTGTTAATCTAATATCTAGATGATTTAGACAATACCTAATTTCTCTTTTAGTGATTTTAGGTATCGACGGCTAACCGGAACCGGATAATCATTTCGCGTTATAATTTCGGCTAAGCCATTTTCTAACAATTTTATTTCTTTGATAGCCTTAGTGTTTATTAAGTACTGTCGGTGGCATCGAAGAAGATCGGTCTTTTCTTCTAATACCTTTAATGTCAACTGACTGGATGCGATTTGGTCTGCGCTTCGGATATGTACACCGCTGATATCACTGAATGCATACTCGATGTCTCGAGTTGGAATAATCATGATTCTATTTAAGCCTATACATGGGACTTGTTCTAATGATGCGGGGGCCAGTATAGACAAATCTTGTGTTTCAATTTGTTTGTTATGTTGTTTTACTAAACGACAAACCGTCTTTTCTAGTCGTTTTATTTCGATAGGCTTTAACAGGTAATCAAATGCATTGTCTTCAAATGCTTGAATCGCGTATTGATCAAAAGCAGTAACAAATACAACCATTGGCATGGTATCGGGATCAAGCATTGCAAGCAGTTCAATGCCTGATATTTGAGGCATCTGAATGTCTAAGAAAATAACGTCAGGTTTCAATGCATTGATCTTTTTCAGCCCTTCAATTGCATTGCTGGCTTGGTCTATGACTTCAATGTTATTCGTGTCATGCAATAGATTTGCGAGTTCTTCGCGAGCTAGCTGTTCGTCATCGATGACTAATGCAGTAAGCATTATGATCCCTTATTGTGTTATTTCTCATTAGGAATGATAAAACTCATTCGTGTTATTTGGTCTTTTTCGACGTGAGTTTTTAGCTCCCCGTCACGGCCAAAGTAATTAGATAAGCGCTTGCTCACAATTTGCATACCTAAACCTTTATGATCTTTCCTTGGTTCTAGATAGCTTCCAGCGTTATCTTCAACAATTATTTCACAGCCCATGTCGTTACATTGACTGTAAATCTTAACTTTTCCACCTTCTAACATGTGGGACACACCATGCTTAATCGCGTTTTCAACAAGAGGTTGTAGCGTAAAACTCGGTACTTTTCTATCCTGTAATTCAGAGCTAATACTCATCTCTACTTCTAATCGATCACTGAAGCGAGCCTTCTCGATAGTTAGATAGGCATTTACGTGAGCTAACTCCTCTTTTAAGCTAACCGTTTCAATATTTTGTTTAAGATTACTGCGGAAAAAATGAGAAAGATGTTGAATAAGCTCTCTTGCCTTGTCAGGATTTTTACGAATAACAGCACTAATTGTGTTGAGTGCGTTGAATAAAAAATGAGGGTTAACTTGAGCGTGGAGAAGCTTTATTTCAGACTGAGATAACAACATCTGTTGTTGTTGATAGTCACCATAAAGAATTTGGCTTGAAAGCAGTTGGGCTATTCCTTCAGCCATGGACATATTGATAGTAGAGAATAGTTTTCGCTTGGGTTCGTAGAGCTTTATTGTTCCGACGACCTTATCACCAGCCCTTAAAGGAATAATGAGTGCTGACCCCAATTTGCAGTTTTCGGAAATAGAACATTGATAAGGGTTGTCTTTACCATTTAAGTAAATGATGTCATTTTTTTCAATGGCATCCAATGTACATTGAGACGAGATAGGGGTGTCCGGTTTATGATGATCATCCCCAATACCGACAAACGCCAGTATCTTATTTGTGTCGGTTATTGCGACGGCTCCCACATTCGTTTCTTCATAAACAATTCGCACTATTCTTGCCGCATTTTTAGAGTTAAACCCAGAATTCAAAATACCGACAGATCGTTCCGCAATATTAAGAGCTCTTCGGGAAAAGGTGGCTGAATATTTTTCGAAAATGGTTTTTCTGTCTTGTAGAATACTCATAAAGAGTGCAGCACCAATTGAGTTGGCAATAATCATAGGTGCCGCGATGGCGGAGACGAGGGTATAAGCTTGGTCAAAAGGTTTTGCCACAATAAGAAGAATGAACATCTGAATGATTTCAGCGAAGAGCGTGATAGAAAAAACGACGCTAGGATTAAACAGTTGTTCCTGCTTATTTCTTTTTATTAAGTAACTATGAAGTACACCACCAATTACGCCCTCGGCTGTTGTTGATATCGCGCATGCGATGTCAGTAAAACCACCCAAGGTATAACGATGTATACCTCCGGTGAAGCCCACCGCAAAACCAACAATAGGTCCGCCAAAAATGCCGCCCATGACAGCTCCGATTGCACGAGTGTTAGCGATGGCATCATTAATTTGCAGCCCGAAGTAGGTTCCCATTATACAAAATAGCGAGAAAATTACGTAACAGTTAAGCTTGTTTTCAAGACGGTTCGAAATATTGAGTAGGGGTAAAAATACGGGCGTTTTACTGAGCATATAAGCCAAAACAAGATATACGCACATTTGTTGTAACAGCGAGAGAATCAATTCCATATGTTTAGCCCAGTAGAAGTTATTGCAATGCCATCTTATGCGAGATTAGGTAAATTGCGTAGAACCTAGATCATATTTATAACACGTGGTACCAGTTAATAAGGTGTAAATCTTTTTTTACGCTAAATGTTTTTATTTATTTACACTTGAAAGTTTTATTAATACTGGTAAGTTAAGCATTAAGTTGGCTGTTACGAATCACTGACGAAACTAAGTGTAAAAAATTATTTACGGAAAAGAAGATGAAAAAAAGCACATTAAGCAATATCAATATCAGTGATGAACAGGTTTTAATCACACCTAATGAATTAAAACAGAAATTGCCTCTTAGCGATAACGCAAGACAGTTTATCCAGGAATCTCGTCAGATGATTTCAAACATTATACACAAGAAGGACCATCGTTTATTGGTTGTTTGTGGTCCATGCTCTATTCACGATGTAGATGCTGCGATGGAGTACGCGAAACGCCTTAAAGCACTTTCTGCAGAGCTCAAGGATCAGATATACATCGTTATGCGTGTTTACTTCGAAAAGCCACGTACGACGGTTGGTTGGAAAGGCCTTATAAATGACCCTCAATTAGATGGGACCTTTGATATCGAACATGGGTTGCATGTGGGCCGTAAGTTATTGGTTGATTTGGCTGAAATGGACATCCCTTTAGCAACGGAAGCATTGGACCCGATTAGTCCACAATATCTTTCTGATACATTCAGCTGGGCAGCAATAGGTGCTCGTACTACTGAGTCCCAAACTCACCGTGAAATGGCAAGTGGGCTTTCTATGCCTATTGGATTCAAGAATGGCACCGACGGTAGTCTATCGACAGCGATCAATGCGATGCAGGCCGCCTCTTCTAGTCACCGTTTTATGGGAATTAATACAGAGGGGCAGGTTGCGCTTCTGACTACTCAAGGAAACAGCAATGGCCATGTGATTTTGCGTGGAGGCAAGCAAACGAATTATGATTCAGTATCTGTTGCTGAGTGTGAAGGTGAGTTAGCCAAATATGACCTTGATGCCGCTTTAATGATAGATTGTAGTCATGCCAACTCACGTAAAGACTATCGTCGCCAGCTTTTGGTCGCTGAAGATGCAATTTCTCAAATACGCGAAGGTAATAAATCTATCATAGGATTAATGATAGAAAGTCATTTGAACGAAGGGAATCAACCATCTGATATACCATTAAAGCAGATGGAGTACGGAGTATCTATTACAGATGCATGTATTAATTGGCAATCAACTGAGGCACTATTACGCAATGCACATAAAGAGTTGGTGCCATTCTTACAAGATAGAGTTAAGTGATGAGTCACTGATTTAAGAGATAGAAGTGACGAATAATTTTACCAAACAGTGGAGCGGCTTTTAGCAGCTTCATTTTTTATTTAGTAAATACAGATATAGGCAAATTTGATGGCAGTTGAATTAAGTGAGTTACGTGATCAAATTGACGAAGTAGATAAGCAGATGATTGAGCTTCTGGTTCGTCGTCTTTCTCTCGTTGAAAAGGTCGGAGAAGTCAAGAGTGAACACGGTTTGCCTATCTATGCCCCTGATAGAGAAGCGGCAATGCTTGCTTCTCGTCGACAAGAAGCAGAGAAGCGTGGTATTCCACCTCAGCTAATTGAAGATATCCTACGCAGAACAATGCGAGAATCCTATGCTAGTGAAAAAGATTCTGGTTTCAAATGCTTAGCGCCTTCACTGGGCCCTGTTGTTATTATTGGTGGTAACGGCCAATTAGGTAGTTTGTTCGGCCGTATGTTTACACTTTCTGGGTATCAAGTGAAAGTATTAGGTAGTAAAGATTGGGATAATGCTGACGATCTGTTACATGATGCTGGTTTAGTCGTTGTTACCGTGCCTATTCACTTAACAACGGGCGTTATAGAGAAATTAAACGCGCTACCTGATGACTGTATTCTTTGTGATTTAACCTCTATAAAATCTAAACCACTAGAAAAAATGCTGAGTG
>Ga0316197_10001666_pt1 | contig 15824 bp, 16 predicted proteins | sample OudBiesiAoxic_MG_FD_204939 | JGI IMG/M metagenome (GOLD analysis project Ga0316197, IMG submission 204939) | Coastal sediment microbial communities from Oude Bieten Haven, Netherlands - site A oxic | ecosystem: Environmental > Aquatic > Marine > Coastal > Sediment | place: Netherlands... | reverse complement strand
CGCGCCGAAGCCCCGGAAACGTCGTGGCCCGGAACCTACGCCACGTGGATCCTCGAGTGGGACGAGGCCGTCACAGGCTGACCGTCAGCTTCGAGTGTCGGGCCCTTTCTGACAACCCTGGGTACGCGAATTCGATCAGCGCACACGAGTGCGCGGGACGTCTAGCCGCTGAACCCCAGGTCTGCCAGCAGCGGGCTGCATACGGCCTCGGCCGCTTCGAATTCGTCCCCGCCAATCGCGCCGAGGTCAATCACGCCACCGCCCGATGAGAAGTCGGGGTCCGGCATGTCAACACCGTTCTCCCGCATGCACTCGGCATACGCGAGGAGCATGTCTTCGATCTCGGTCGTATCAGCTGAGCTGAACGTGCTGACGATCCCCTCGAGGTGTGCCTCGCATGGAGCGATCATGTCTTCGAACTCGGTCATGTCCGGCAACTCGTCGGGATCCGCCACGATGTCGGGCACCTCGATGTTGATCGGCGGGAGCTGCATGTTCCCGTCGGCGTCCATCGTGGGGTCATCCACATCGATGCCCTGATCACGCAGGCATTGCGTGAACGCGAGCATGGCGGCCTCCGATTCGGCAATTGGGTCGACGTCACCTTCGTCTTCAGACGTGTCTAACGAGTCCGTTTCGAGGCTCGCGATCTTCGTCGGGTCACCGCTCTCGGAGCAGGCGCCTGTCAGGAGGGCGAGCACAAGAACGAAACTGATCAGGAAGCTGTTGCGCATGGACAAAAAGTAGCGGTCCCTGCGGAATGTTGAGTGGAGTCAGAGGTGAGTTCTTGGTGAGAATCCACGGTGGTTCCTCCGCCGCTTGTCGAACGGGCTGATCATCAGGCCGGTTCAGGGTCCGAACGCCGGATCGGAAGCGAAATCGTGAACATCGTCCGTTCCGCGTTCGAGTCGACATCGATCGCCCCCCGATGCTGGTTGACCACGATGTCGTAGACCGTGTCAAGGCCCAGGCCGGTACCGCGCCCCGGTTCCTTCGTCGTGAAGAACGCTTCGAAGATGCGGTCCCGGACTGGCAGAGGGATCTTGGGACCGTTGTTCTCGACCACGACCGTGACGGAGTCATCAAGGGCTGATGCAGTTACGGCGATGCAGCCATCCGCGATCCCGGCGTCGTGGATCGCGTCTGCTGCGTTGTCGATCAGATTGGTCCACACTTGATTGAGTCTGCTCCCGTAGGCCTCAATCATCGGCAAGCCAGGTTCGTAGTCGCGAGTCAGCTTGATGTCGCTCGTCTTCGATTTGAGGATCAGCAGTGTGTCTTCGATCCCGCGTGCCACATCGACGTTCTGAACCGGGGCCTGATCCAGATAGGAGTACGACTTGAGTGCTGCAACGAGCTCGCTGAGCCGCCGTGAGCCCTCGGCCACCTCGGCAATGAGCGCGTCGACCTCGGCGCGTGAGGACATGGCCTCAACAACAGCTGCCGCGGTTCCACCGTGCAGATCGAGGTCATCTTCTCGGTAGCCGGCTTGTGCGAGGAGCGGCGCGACACGCCACGCTTCCTCGATTCCGAATCCGTCGAGCACCGTCTCGAGAGAATCCTCGATCTCTGCTCGTTCCATGGGGCTCATCGGTGCGGTGTCTGCCGATGGGTTCGGTACACAGGCGCCGCTTGGGATCGCTGCTTCGGCTGTGACTCTTCGCTCCACGGCTGCGGTGAGCAGGGATGATCCTCTGGTGACCGCGGCAGCCGGGTTGTTCATCTCATGAGCAAGGCCCGCGGTGAGCACCCCGATCTGAGCCATGTGCTCGGATTGGCGAAGGCGCGATTGTTGCTCACGCCAGCGAGTGATGAACACGTCGAAGAGCGCGTGGGCCACCTGTGCATCCGCTTCGAGTAGCACGTCGAGGGTGGCTTTCGGTATCGAGACGAGTTCGGTGTCCACAAGTGCACGAGCCGATGCGCTGCGCGGCTCGCCCGTGAGAAGGGACATCTCGCCGACGATGATCCCGGGTCCCGAGACTGCAATACGAACGGACTGATCGGCTGATGCTTTGAGGATCTCGAGCTCGCCCGAGGTGACGACGTAGGCGGTGTCGCCGGGGTCGCCTTCTTCGAAGAGCGTGGCGCCGCGCGGGAGCGAACACGCGGTCGCATTGTCGCTCAGCCGGGAGAGCGCGGCGTCACCCAGGCCGGAGAAGAGGTCGACGGAGCGGAGGTCGAACGGGCTCACACGGTATCGAGGTAGCTGTGAACGAGCGTGACGGCCACCGCGCCTTCGCCGACGGCCGAGGCGACGCGACGAACGGCCCCATCCCGGACGTCGCCGGCGGCGAACACTCCTGGAGCGGATGTTTCGAGCGGGTACGGATCGCGGTCGAGATCCCAGTCGTTGGAGAACGTCGTGACGTCCGAACCGGTGTAGATGAAACCTCGGTCGTTCGTGGCCACGGTGCCCTCGAGGAACGACGAATGGGGCACAGCTCCGACGAAGATGAACAACGCCGATGCCGGCCTGGCCTCTTCCGATTCGGTCGCGAGGTTCCGGAGCCGAATTCGCTCCACGGTTGTGGAGCCTTCGACATCCACGACGCGGGTGCTGGTGAGGACTTCGATGTTCTCGATCGCTGCGATCTGGTCGACGAGGTATTGCGACATCTTCTCTTGCAGGGATTCTGAGCGGACCACCATCGTGACCTTCGAAGACGTCTTGGAGAACATGACAGCAGCCTGACCGGCGGAGTTGGCCCCGCCGATCACGTAGACGGGGCGATCCCGGTAGGTCGCTGCCTCTGTTGCCGCTGCCCCGTAGTAGACACCCGCACCCTCGAACCTTGCGTATCCAGGGACGTCGAGCTTCCGAACCGTCATGCCGCTCGCTATCACGAGGGCCCGGCACTTGAGTTCGGTTCTATCAGTCAAGACGATGGTCTTCACCGAATGACCGAGCTGCACCGCCGCCACCTCGGCCGGCGTGATCAGCTCCGCCCCGAGTCGAGTTGCCTGCGCGATCGCACGGCGCGCCAGGTCGGCGCCGCTCACACCCTTGGGGAACCCGAGGTAGTTCTCGATACGGGAGCTCGTCCCGGCCTGGCCACCCGGTGCTTCTCGTTCGAGCAGCACGGTCGACAGGCCTTCGGAAGCGCCATACACGGCTGCGGCGAGTCCGGCGGGTCCGCCGCCCACGATCGCGAGGTCGTAGAACGGCGCCTCGGGTGTCGAGTGGATGCCCGCGGCCGCGGCCAGCTCGGGTTTTGATGGCTGGAGAAGGACCGAGTCGTCGGGGAGGATCACAACCGGGAGCTTGGCTTCCGTTGCGTGAGCCGTTTTTACGGCTTGAGCGCCCTCGTCGTCTCGTTCAATATCGATGAAACGATATGGGACCTCGTTGCGGGCGAGGAACGCCTTGGTCTCATAGGTGGCCGGAGACCACGTGGTGCCGAGCACGCGGATCCCGTCGAACGGCACGTCAGCATGCGCCTGCCAGTCATCGAGCACGTCGTCGAGGATTGGATATAGGTGATCCTCCGGAGGGCTCCACGGCTTGAGGAGGTAGTGATCAAGTCCCACATCGTTGATCGCCTGGATCGCCGCTTCGGTATCCGCATAGGCGGTCAGAAGCAGCCGTTTGGCCTGGGGGAATACTTCCAAGGCAGCCAGAAGGAATTCGGTGCCGGTCATCTCCGGCATACGCTGGTCAACGACGAACGCGGCGATCGTCCGCGATCGTTCCTTGAGTTCCCGCACGGTCTCGAGTCCCTCCGGCCCCGAAGCGGCTGCGATTACCTGATAGGTCGATCCATAGTGAGATCGGAGATCGCGTTGAACTGCCGCGAGCACTTGCGGGTCGTCGTCGACGGCCAGGATCACTGGCTTGCTCATACGTTCCTTGGGGATGGTCGGTCGCCTTGGTCGATCCTATCGCGGTGCCGTTCCCCACGGACGGCGAGCGCTTCGCTACGCTCAGAACACCTCGCGAGAAAGGCGGAGAGGTGTCGGAAGGTCCGAGGATCGTGGTGCTCGGCAGTCGCGGGTCCATTCCCGTGTCCGGAGCCGAATTCGTTCGATACGGGGGGAACACATCGTCGTTCGCGCTCGCGATCGACGACCAGATAGTCGGATTCGTCGATGCCGGCACCGGCCTCATCGCCCACGCAATCCACGGCCTCGAGCTCTCTCCCTCGATCGACGTGTTCCTCACGCACTACCACTGGGATCACATCCAGGGCCTCTCGATGTTCGAGGCGCTGTGGTTGGGTGATACTGAGATCCTCGTCCACGGCCCCGGTGGACCGGGGCGCTCGCTCAATTCCGTCATCACCCCGCCCTGGTTCCCGGTATCGCTGGCCGACGCCGTGAATGTCCGTTTCCAGACCATCGGGCGGCCTGTTGAGATCCAGGGGCTGGTTGTCACGCCGTTCGAGGTCGAGCACCCCCAAGGGGCCGTCGGATACCGGGTGGACGGGCCATCGACGAGTGTGGCCGTCGTGACAGATCATGAGGCCGGGACCGAACGGGATGTGTCGATCACCAGGGCGATCAGCGGTGTGGACGTCCTCGTTCACGATGCGCAATACACACCCGCCGAGGTGGCGATCCGCCGGGGATGGGGCCACTCGACCTGGGAGGGAGCGATTGATGCCGCCGAGGCGGCGGGCGTGGAGCGGTTGCTCCTGACGAGCCTCGACCCCCGCACTACCGATGACGACGCCGACTCGATCTTGGCGCTTGCCAGACGGCGGTTCCCGAAGACCGATGTCGCCGCACCCGGCGTCGTGGTGCCACTGTGAAGTTCGCGGCGATCGCACCACCGCGCCTGCGGACCGCCGAGGAGTCGGAACGTACCGCAACCTGGCTCGAGCTCTTCTACGACCTCGTGTTCGTCGCCGCCGTGGCGATGATGGGGACGCGGCTCGTTCACGAGGTTTCGTGGGCCGCCATCGTTTCCTATCTCGCCTACTTCGCGCTCGTGTGGTGGCTGTGGGCGAGCCACACCTTCTACGCGGACCGGTACGACACGGACGATCTCATCTACCGCCTCCTCGCCGGCGCCCAGATGGTGGCCGTGGCCGTGATTGCCGTTTCACTCTCGCTGGGCGAGGCAGGATCAACACAGGCTTTTGCACTTGGCTACACGGCCGCCCGAATCACACTCTTGCTGTTGTATGCCCGGGCCTATCGGCATGTGCCGGGTACCCGTGCATTGGTGCGTGGGTATCTCGTCGGGTTCGGAGCGGCGTCGGTGATCTGGCTGATCTCGATCTTCACCCCGGAGCCGGCGCGCTTTTGGGTGTGGGGCCTGGCGTTTGCCGTCGACCTCGCGACGCCCTTTGCGGTCCGCAAGATCCAAGCCGCAGCACCACTCGACCGGTCACATCTTCCGGAACGGTTCGGTCTGTTCACCATCCTCGTGCTCGGCGAGTCGATCGTCGCCGTGACCGTCGGCCTGAGCCACGTCGCCTGGCAGACGCAAACGACGCTGGTCGGGATCTTCGGGCTCGGAGCCGCAACGTGTTTGTGGTGGATCAACTTCGAACACCTCGATGGATCGGTGATACGGAGGCGAGGAGAGGGGAAGAACTGGCGTCCGACGGTGTGGATCTACAGCCACCTTCCGCTCGCGGCGGCGCTCGCCATGTTCGGCGTGTCGGTTGAGCTTGCCATCGTTGGAGCCGACCACGGTCATGGCTACGCCGGTAGCAGTCGGTGGCTCCTGGTGGTGTCGGTGGCGCTTGCGTTCGCATCGATGGCTTCAATCCAGATTGCCTCGGTGCGGCCGGGGCAGGAGCACCTGCGGAGGTCTGCGATTCGTGCTCGGCTCGCGGGGATCCCGCTGGTGCTGATCATCGGCTTGATTCCGGGTCTCGGTGCGGTGTGGACCATGGTGCTCGTCACTGCAGTCTGCACCGGGGAGGTTCTGTCGGATCTGTTCGCTGCAAATCCCGAATTCCTCAACGCCGTGTCTGCATCGCTCCGTGTGGCAGACGATTCCTAGCCGGAACAACTGTTCCCCAGCCTTGCCTGCAACGACCGGCCGTGGCCCCTAACGGTCGGTGCGAACCGTCGTCGCCTCCGTGTCGCGAGCGAATCGCTTGAGAACGCTGCGATTGAGGCAATGCCAGGTACGCGGGCCGTCGTCCTCGGTGCGGAGGATGTTCGCTGTCCTGAGGATTCGGAGGTGCTCGGAGACGGTTGACTGGGCGAGTTCCAAGTGATCGGCGATCTGTCCCACCGTGTGCGGCTTGCACTCCTGAAAGAACTCGATGATCTCCATGCGGGCAGGGTGGCCCATCGCCTTGGCGATAGCGGCCATCTCCTCACACCTGAGCGTCGCCGGATCTACCGGCGGGTCGTCGTCAAGGCACGCCTGTGGCGGGCTGGGCTCCATAAATGCAATCGTATCAACGGATTCTCAGCGCGTATGGGGCCGAAAGACTGTTCATCGTCGATGCGCGGTGCCTCGTGTGCACGGCCCGCCGCGTGGCGATGATACAGAATGTAAAGATAGGGACCCATGCCTCTATCGTTAATCGCCGATGGACGATTAACTCCTCCATTGTGAACAAGATCACAACACGCCGCTAGGAGGCAGGAAATGGCACAACGACTCCGAACCCTCGGAATCGTCCTATCAGTAATTGGTCTACTCTTCGTTGTTGGAGGTGGGGTTGCCTACACCCAGGTGCAGGACGGATACAGCTCACTCCAGTCGTTCAGCGAGGCGCAGAACGTACAGCTCAGCTACAACGAAGATGGACAACTCATCGACCGCGGAACCACCGAAGGTGCCGACGCGATCATGGTGCTGTTGACGGAAGACTGGGGCTACCCGGTCAAGGAAGCGGATCTCGATCCCAACGACCCGCTGGTGAACACGGCTTCCGAGTACATGTTCCAGATGGCGACGATCACCTACCACACCCTGTACGGCACCCAGACCGTGGTGCTCACTGAGCCTGTTGAGTACAACGGCGAGACCTTTGCCGCTGGCGAGTACGAGTTTGACGTCAACGGTTTCTACTGGACCGACTTCGATCGGATGCATCCGATCGAAGGTCCGGCACGTGACCAGGCGTGGAACGGAACAGCGCACGCGCTGATCGCCGAACTCGGCGTTGGGACCGTGACCCATTCCGCGCTCCAGCTCGGCCTTGCGCTCGCAGGAACCCTGGCAGTGATCGGCCTCACCGTTCTGGTCGCCGGTCTCGGCTTGGTGTGGGCAACGAAGGAAGAGAAGGCGGACAAGCCGCCGGCAACGGAACCCGATGCGAAGAAGGAACTCCAGCCGGTCGGCTGATCGAGTTCAAAGACCTGCCGGCTCGGTAGGCGACGAGACGACGGGGCCCTGCGGAGACGCGGGGCCTTGTCGCGTGGAAGACCCGAGCAAAGAGCAAAGCGTGGGGAAGGCCTCGTTGTCTTCTGCCTTCTGTCTTCTGTCTTCTGTCTTGTGTCTCGTGTCTTTGTTCTTTCGTCTCTTGTCTTTCGTCCGACCTACGTGGCTCAGCCCTGCCTTCGAGAGGGAAGGGCGCGGCCCGGTCTTCTCCCTGTGAACAATCCCTGAACTTGGCGACGAACACAGCCGAAACTGCCTCTCGCCCGTACGATGACAACCATGGAAGAGACGGCCGGTACGGTTCTAGTGGTGGACGACGAGGACATTGTCCGCGAAGTCGTCTGCACGTACCTCGAACGTGAGGGGTACACGACCCTGCAGGCTTCGGCCGGGCGCGCTGCCGTCGCACTCATCGAATCCGAGCGGCCCGACCTGATCGTGCTCGACGTGATGCTTCCCGAGATCGATGGATACAGCATCCTCGCCGAGCTCCGAAAACGGGCCGATATCCCGGTCATTCTGCTCACCGCGCGCACCGAGGAGACTGACCGATTGCTCGGCCTCGAGCTCGGAGCGGATGACTATGTCGTCAAGCCCTTCTCGCCGCGAGAGCTCGCCGCACGGGTTCGGACGGTCCTTCGACGATCGGGGCGAACCAACCCGCCGTCTCCGGCAGCGTCGCTGGTGTTCGACGGCCTGGAGATCGACGGCCGGAGCAGGGAAGTTCGTGTCGATGGAGAGCCGGTAGAACTAACGGCGAAAGAGTTCGACCTCCTCGTGTTCCTCGCATCAGCCCCGAAACAGGTCTTCTCACGGAGCCAGCTGCTCGAACAGGTGTGGGAGTCCTCAACCGACTGGCAGGACGCCTCAACGGTGACGGTCCACATCCGCAGGATCCGGCGCAAGATCGAACGCGACCCCAACGAACCGCGCTGGATCGCTACGGTGTGGGGCGTCGGCTACCGGTTCGAATCATGAAGGCCGTCATGTGGTTCCTCGCGGCCGTGCTGATCGGTCTGGTCGTGTTCGAGATATCCATGCAGCCGACCGCCGAGGATCGAGTACTGCTCGGATTGATCTTCGTGCTGGTCGCCGTGCTTGCCGGGCTCCTCGCGCTTGCGTTGCGGTGGGCCGGTCGCCGGTCTCGCTCCATTCGGCGCAGTGTGCTGATCGTCGGACTCGCCGGGTTGGTGATCGCGGCCGTGACCGTGGGGATTGCCGCACAACAGATGTTCCTGTCGAGTCATGATCTCAACCTCTTGCTTGTGGTGCTCGTGTTCGCCGTGGCAACCACGGTGGCTTTTGCCGTATCGGTCAGCGGTGATCTCACGAGGGACCTGGAAGCGACCGCCGCAGCGGCGCAGCGGGTTCAGGCCGGAGACCTCGGCGCCCGCACCGGTGTGGTTCGCGCCGACGAAGTCGGTACGGTGGCTGAGACGTTCGACCGCATGGCCGCCGACCTCGAGCAGCGCGACGCTGAGCGTCGCTCCCATGAAGCCGCTCGCCGACAATTCCTCGCTGCCATCGGCCACGACCTGCGAACGCCGCTCGCGTCGTTGCGTGCCGCGATCGAGGCTCTTGAAGACGGTCTAGCCCCCGACCCAGATCGGTACCTCCATTCGATGGACCGTGATGTGGCAGTCCTCAGCTCCCTTGTCGACGACCTCTTCCTGCTGTCGCGCCTCGAAGAGGGGTCGGTGGAGATGGAGCGGGGACCAATCGACATCACGGAGCTGGCCGACGAAGCCATCGAGGTGCTCACACCGGTGGCGGTGTCGGCCGAGGTCCAACTGGAGTTGGTTGCCGACCAGCGTGTCGTTGCCGTGGGTGGATCCGAAGCCGTTAGCCGGGTTCTCCGCAACCTCCTCGACAACGCAATCCGATTTGCCCCGAGCGGGTCGGCCGTGACCGTTGAGGTTCGCGGCGAGGATGGGGCCGAGGTGCGCGTGGTCGACGACGGTCCCGGGTTTGATCCGGGGTTTGTCGGCGAGGCGTTCGAGCGGTTCAGTCGCGGTGACCCTTCACGGGAGCGCTCGACCGGGGGATCTGGTCTCGGCCTCGCTATCGCACGCGGCTTTGTCGAGGCACTTGACGGATCGATCTGGGCCGAACCCGGCCCTGGCGGATGTGTGGGGTTCCGTCTCCCGGCCGCCTGACTCAGAGTCGGCGGCACCCGGCCTGGCGACGCGACAACCGCCGATTCGTTTCGGTACGATCCCGCCGAGGAGGTCACCATGACTCGATCGTCCGACCAGCGCCCGCATTGGTCAGCGGTGGCTCGACGGAAAGGTCGCCGGGGTTACGAAAGATCGCTAGAACGTTCCAGGTGTGGAACCTCGAGACGCCTGGAACCGTCGGTCGAAGTTTGATATTGACACGGATTGCGGCGTTGCTGTGGAAACCCCGAATTCGAGCGCTGTCGACACGCCGCCCTTGGGCGAGCCTGAGTCCATCCCTGCCAGCCGCAGCCTTCTCATCACTCGTTTCCAACGCACGCGATGCACCGGGTGCGGATACTGAGGGTGCAGTCCTAGCTGCAGATAGAGGTCGATTGCGCCGAGGCGCCAGTCTTCTGTGAGCACGAGAGCTTGATCGAACCCGCGGTCCTTCATCCGTTGGATTGCGGTGAGCGTCAGCGAAGTACCAAGGCCGCGGCGGCGATGTTCCGGGGCGACACCCAGCATGTGCAGCCGACCGACGGCACGGCCTTCCCACTCATCACCTTGCGCTGCGCCCGCTGCGACGGGTGCTCCGTCGCAGTAGACCACGAAGAGGTTCGCCGGGTTGTAGCCCGGGTCACTCCGGAACGCGTCCTCAAACCACTGGTCATCGGCGCCTGCGACGAGGGATCTGGTCATAACTTCGACGTAGTCGGCTTCGCGCCCCGGCTCCACCGGGAGACATCGGTACCCATCCGGGAAGGCCACCGGGACACGGGACACTGTCCGCAAGTCGGCGAGCAGCAGATGCAGCAACTGCGGTCCGATAGCTTGTGTGACCAACCACTTGGCGTATGGGACGACCCTATCGGGGATTGCACGCCGGCCGATCGGCGTCGCGTTTCCTCTCGCGCTGAGCGCCACGTCAATGATCCCGCGCCTCTCCATTCCCCGAGCCTACGCCCAAAGGTGACCAGTGACGGAAGGATCTTCAGGCTCGTTGAGCAGCCCGTTCCCACGTAGTATCAGTCGACGGCGTGCCGTGGTATCGACAGGCGGTACGCTCCGTTCCGGAGGAAATGATGCCGAGAGTTGTCGGCGCAGACGTTTGGAAGAACGGATGGATCGCCGTCGTGACCGTTGACGGTTGGATCGCCTCGATCGACGCCTACGAGACGATGGCCGACCTCGCCAACGCCGAGCCCGACGCCGAGGTCATTGCCGTCGACATACCGATTGGGCTACCGATCGCACCTCCGCGACCTGCGGACTCAGCGGCGAGGCATTTCATCGGTGCCCGGTCGTCGAGCGTGTTCCCGACGCCGCCGCGAGACGTGCTTGAGGCGGACACGTATCAGGATGCGCTGCGGCTCTCCCGCAAGCGCTACGGCGTGGGCCTGACCGCGCAAAGCTACGCGCTTCGTCGTCGGATCCTGGAGACCGACGATGTTGCCCGTTCGGACCAGCGGCTGATCGAGATCCATCCGGAAGTCACGTTCCGTGCCCTCGCGGGGCGACCGCTGGCATTCTCGAAGAAGAGCTGGAACGGGCATGCCGAACGCCGACGGCTTCTCTCCAGCGTTGGGCTGTCGCTCCCCGATCGTCTTCCCGATGCTGTGGGCACGGTCCCATCCGACGACGTGCTGGATGCCGCTGCCGGCGCCTGGACGGCCGCTCGTTATGCGGCGGGCGAAGCGCGATCCCTTCCCGAGGAGACGCCGCTCCCGGGCTTCGGTGAGGTGATCTGGTACTGAGGATCCCGACGGTCTGGTTGTCCTGGGAGCTGGCATCCCACCGTGACGGTGTGTCGGCGAGTGACGATTCGGTTTCGTCGGCGAACCCAATACGCCGAATCTGTCACAGGGACTCCCTACGCTGAGGTCTCGAGGCTGAAGAATGGAAGAGAGGCCGCCAACGTGGAAGTCGCACTGATAGTCCTGGCTGTGGCGTTCGTTGTGAGCGCGGGCGTGATTGTCTGGGTAGTACTCCGCCGAGAGGACACCGCGACCAAGGAAGTCGACCAGCGCATCGAGCAGCTCGTAACCGCCCAGGAGCGTTCTCAGCAGAACCTCTCGGGCCAACTGAAGATGCTCAACGATCAGCAGAGCGCTGCGACCGCCGCCACCACCAAGGCGTTCCAGGAGTCCTCGGAGCGGCTGACGAAGGCGATGAACGATCGCCTCGAGCAGGTCCAGGACCGCATGGGCCAGAGCCTCCAGAAATCATCGAAGGAGACCTCCGAATCGGTCACCAAACTCACCGAGAGGCTGTCGGTGATCGACCAAGCGCAGCAGAACATCACGAAGCTGTCGACCGAGGTTGTTGGCTTGCAGCACATCCTCGACGACAAACAAGCCCGCGGGGCGTTCGGCGAGGTCCAGCTCGAGGCGATCGTGGAAGATGCGCTCCCAGCAACGGCCTACGAATTCCAGAGTGTTCTTGCGAACGGGAGGCGGGCCGACTGCCTCATCAAACTCCCGAATCCACCCGGGTCGGTGGTCGTCGACGCGAAGTTCCCACTCACGGCCTACCGCAACATGCTGAACGCTGACGACGACACGGCGCGGGCCGCCGCCGCGAAGCAGCTCGGAGAAGACGTGAAAAAACACGTTCGCGACATCGCCGAGCGATACATCATTCCCGGCGAGACGGCGGACTCGGCCCTGATGTTCCTGCCGTCCGAGGCTGTCTACGCCGAGCTGCACGCCCACCACCCGGCGATCATCGATGCGAGCTACAAGGCGAGGGTCTACATCGTCTCGCCGACGACCATGATGGCGACGCTGACCACGGTGCGGGCGGTCCTGCGCGACGTCGAGATGCGCAAGCAAGCGGGCGTCATTCAGACGGAAGTCGGAACCATGCTCACCGACGTCGGGCGCCTCTCGGACCGGGTTGCGCACCTCAGGAAACACTTCGATCAGGCGAATCGGGATATCGACCAGATCGAGACGTCGGCCGGAAAAGTCCAGACTCGCGGCACACGGATCCACGAGCTGGATCTCAGCGAGCCGGAGCGAGAGGTGCTCCCGGCACCCGACCCAACTCTCCTCGACTAATCCGCGTACCCAGGGTTGGTGACGTTCTATTTGGCGTTGTGAGCCCACAGAATGAAGGCCACCGAAAGCCCCACCATGCAACCCAGAACCACGGAACCGAAGAAGCGGATCCCGCGACACGAGCACCGAGTTCGCACGTTCAGCCGCAACTACGAACTCATCACCGGACTCGGCGATCACTATGCCGTGGAGTCCGATGGGGCCCGGCAGTTGGTGCGCGTCGTCGCCGGGCGGTTCGGCGTGGTGGAGCCCGATCTGGCCTTCAACCGTCGCCGGCGCCCCGACACCGGTCAGTGTTGGGCACCGAGGTGGCTGGCGGTTGAGCAATACGGCGAGTCGCGGATCCAAACCTGGGAGCAGCACAACCGCCGTGATTACCCAGCCAACGGTCAGATTCGGCTCGGGACAACAACGGCTGTCCGGACGCTCGCTCACGAACTCGGACACCACCTCGTCCACCTGCTCGAGCCGGCTCGTACGCCGGCCCACGGCAAGGTATGGGTGGGTCGGTTCGATGACGCGATGGAGTTGATCGCCGAGTCTCTCGGCGCCGCGATCCACGACTGACCCCCGACTGCGGCGGCCTGAGCGCCGATCGGGGTGATTCCCCCGTCCATCGTGTCGATCCGTCGGTACCCTGAAGCCAGAGGTTCGAGAATGATCGCACCCAGGGTTCTCGCGACGGCGATCCTCGTGTTCGGTCTCACCGGATGCGGCGGCTCCGGGGACACCACTACCACGGCTGCACCTCCGGATGACACTCCGAGCGTCCCCCAGTCGACGTCGGTCCCTACGGCCGTGACGAGCCCGGCCACGCCGGAGTCAACCGTCCCGACGACGACCACGACGACGACCACGACAACAACAACTGCAGCGACAACAACAACAGCGTCGCCGACGGTCATGGATCTGGCTCCTGGGCTGTTCTGCCGGGATCTCAACGCGTCGGGTTTTGGCTACTCGGACGCCGTCGCCTACTGGGTGAGCGAGGGGGAACCAGATCGCATGGACGCGGACCACAACGGCATCCCATGTGAAACGGTCTATTCCGAAATCGACATCCTGGCCTTCTGGGGTGATCCGCTACCAACAACGACGACGATGGCGGGCGCCAGGCGCTACTTCCTGCCGCGCGAACCTTGGGAGTATCCCGATTCGGTGCCGTCGGGGAGCGGCACCTATGGATCTGGATGCAGTCCGGGAACGACCGCCCTTCCAGACGGCATGTGGTTCGGGTTCCTCGCCGACTATGGCCCTTCCGAGATCGATTTCGACCTGGCCTGCATCTACGTGCCGGGTCCTGACGACGAAGGCGGCGCTGCGATCCGAAACGACAACCCACGGATCCGCACGATCGCCATGGATCCGACCATCCCGGTCCACTTCGTTCTTGGCGGCTGGGTCAACGGTGTCGAGACGTACGAACGTTGGCTCCATCGGGGCTGCTACGACCTCACATGCCCCGTGTGGCTCTATGTGAACGACGGGGCCGTGACGGCGATCGCCGAACACTTTCTCACCGGCTGATATTGGAAGGTCGTCGTGCTGAAGTCCGCCGATTGTCCAACCAGCGACAGTTGGTCCCGTCGGCGCTCGGAGGAGGTGTTCCTTCCGACATGACAACCCAACTGACCCGCACCCGTCCCCACCTTCGTCGTGCGCTTGTCTGGAGCGTCGCCCTTGCGGGCCTCTGGGTCGTCGTTGCACTGATCCGGCCTACGTCCACATTCCACGTTGCGCCGTTCCTCATCGCGGCCGCTCCGACGGTCCTCTTCACGCTGGACGGCGACGGGCGAGCGGAGTGGCCCACGGTGTTGCGCCTCGCAACCGGCGGCATGGCCCTTGCGCTGGCGGCGACATTCGCTGTTTCGATCCTCGGAGCAATGCAGGGTCCTCCCTTCGAGAGCTTCTCGGGTCCACTCGTCGAGGCGGTGGTCTTCACAGCCGTAGGGACGGGTGTTGGTATCGGCTTCGCGTGGTGGAGGATGCGCTGATCAACGCCCGGCTGCGGCCTCGAGCGCGGCCTCGTCGGCGCGGCTGATCACCCGATATCCGGTCTCGACCGCTCCCTCATCTCGGAGTTGTGCCAATGCCTGATTGACGGACTGTCGGCTCGCACCGAGCAGTCCGGCGAGGCTTGCCTGTGACAGGTGGAGATCGCCGTACCGGTCTGCTTCGTCGAGCACCATCTCGGCGACCTGCTCCTTGACCGTGCCACGCATCAATCTGAGTACGCGTCGTTGTGTCGATTCGAGTTGGTTGAGGCCGGCCACCAGCCAACGAATGGCGATCCGTGGATGCTCGAACAGGACCGGGAGGAGCTTCGACCGGTCGAGGCGGAACGCTTCCACCGGCGATACCGCACGCGCACTCGAGATGTATGGCTGACCGCGCAGCAGCGCGATGTCGCCGATGACGGCGCCGGGGCCCACCCGCCCAACAACAAGGTGGCCGCTCTTTCGATAGCGAAACAGCTCGACATCGCCGGTTCGTATTACGTACGCCGCAACCGAGTCGGCACCCTCCTTGAAAAGGTGCGTGCCCGGATACTTCTCGACATAGCTGCCGGCATCCGAGAGTGCGGCAAGGTCCGCCGCCGTGAGCGGTAGGTAGTCGGTACGTCCGAATGATCTGGCAAGCCAAGCGAGATGCTGTTCTTCCACGGGATCCATGTAGCGACAACACCCGGGAGTCGGCTCGTATTCTCAACCCGACGACTCAGTTCACCGATCCGTGGCTAGGCCTGCAACCGTACCCACCTGCGAATCGCAGCCTGCGCTGCCACATCATCCTCGTTGTACTGGAGAAGCCGAATGCGCTGCTCATCGTCCCCGTCGAGCGCATCGACGTACCACAGTTCGGACTGCGCTCCACCAGGATCACCGTCGCGCCAGTTGAATCCGCACAGCGGCGCGATGACTTTGAGGGAGTATCCGTCCGGAGACACGAAGCGCTCCTTGATCCACGACCAGAGATCACAACCGTACCGGTCGAACCAGTCGTCGACGGACGGCGCCGAGCGCAACGAGACGCCGTGACGGACGGATGCCTCGTTCAGAATCGTGCGCTCGTACCCGGTCCAGTGATACACCACCGCATCACCCCGGTCGGCGACGCTGTCGAAGTACCGGAAGAGTTGCTCGAGGACGCGGCGCTCACCGTCAGGTGTCCCGGACCAGTCTGAGATCGGTCGAAACGCGACGCCCCCGGGCTCGTGGATGAGGAGGCCGGCGAGGTAGAGCGTTCCGAGGTAGGTCTCGACGTCGAAGTCGATCTGGTGTGCGGCGTCGGGGAGGCCGAGATCAACTCCCG
>Ga0316197_10001665_pt1 | contig 15827 bp, 10 predicted proteins | sample OudBiesiAoxic_MG_FD_204939 | JGI IMG/M metagenome (GOLD analysis project Ga0316197, IMG submission 204939) | Coastal sediment microbial communities from Oude Bieten Haven, Netherlands - site A oxic | ecosystem: Environmental > Aquatic > Marine > Coastal > Sediment | place: Netherlands... | reverse complement strand
ATGTAATTCATGTTCAAATTTAGTAATTTTAAAAGGATGGTATAAGATGTGTAAAGAAAACATGTACGATAATTATGAAACAGCAGGTAATGTTGTTAAGATGGGAGTTAAAAAGGCAAATAGTAAAAATATAAATATATTTTTGTTTGGTATCTTAGGTGGATTTTTTATTGCTTTAGGGTATATGGGATATATGACTGTTACCCAAACTATGAGAACTAGGGTAGATACAGGATTAGCTAGTTTTTTAGGAGCTAGTGTCTTTCCGGTTGGGATAATGTTATGTATAGTTGTAGGAGGATCATTATTTACCAGTAATAACTTATTGACTCTTGCACTATTTGATAAAAAAATCAGTTTAAAAAATTTATTTAGAAACTGGACCTTAGTATGGTTAGGAAATTTTGTAGGTTCTATAATAGCTGCAGCACTAGCTATTATAGCAGGATTATATAAATCTGAAGCAATTCATTCTGTAGCTTTACATATGGCAGAACATAAAGCTGTTTTAGGATTTTCTCAAGCTGTAGCCAGTGGATTTTTCTGTAATGTTTTAGTAGCCTTAGGTGTATGGATGACAATGTCTGCCAAAGATCTTGTTTCTAAAGTTATAGGTGTCTGGTTCCCAGTTATGTTATTTGTACTTTGCGGATTTCAGCATGTAGTTGCTAATATGTATGTTTTAAGTTTAGGAAAGATGTTAGGAGCACACTATACTTTAGGAGAGATGTTTATGAACAACATTATTCCTGTTACCATTGGAAATGCTCTTTCTGGAGGATTAATTTTCCCAGCTATATATTATTTCTTATTGTTAAAAAAAGAAAAATAAATCTCAAACTAAAAGCCGACAAATTTGTCGGCTTTTAATTTTGGTTTTAAAGATGGCTCCTATTTATGGGAAACTATCTGTCTATATTTTCCTGTATGAGGATCTACAGGTATATTTTCTACTTTTTCTATTATTATTTTTATATCTTTTTCAAGATTTTTAAATCTAAGAAATTCATTTATTATAGGCAGTATTTCTTTTTCTGGGTCTAATTCTACCCTTTCAACATATTTAATCTTTAAAGTTTTTTTATCTTCTTGTACAAATTGAATCTTCTTTACATTATTAAAATACATCCCTACCAGCTGAAGGGCTGTTAGTTTTTCCTTGCTCCCATCTGACTTTTCAAAATAAAGATCATCCACTACTCTTCCAGCAATTTCATCTATAAGGGTAAAATTAAAATCTTGATCTTTAGATTTTTTTAACCTATCTTCCATCTTATACCTTAGAAGTGGCATCACATAATTATAAAGATTGGTTACTATGAGGTCTCCTACTTCTCCTGAATCTACCTCATTCATCTTTTCATCAACTATCTCAAATTTATAATAATCATCAAAAAGAAAAAGCTGTCCACTTTCAGCTCTTTCAGTAGCCATCCCCAAAGATTCTGTTGCTCCATAAAAATTTAAAGGCACTACCCCGAACGCTTTTTCAATTATCTCTTTTCTGTTTCGAGTTAATTTATCCGCTGAACAAAATACTCGTTTTGGAAATATTCCTAAATTCCCAATGAGTTTTTCTTCTCCCAGAGCAGCTATAGACGAGGAATATCCAGATAGAATAGTCGGCTGAAATTCATTCAACGAATTTATGATTTCCTAAAAATCTCCATTGACATCCAAAGTCAGAGTTATATAATTTATATGTTTTGCTTCCTGAGCCATATTATAACTAGCAAAGTTCCCCCCAGTGGCTATAATAAAAGCAATTCTTTCTTTTTTTAATAAATTCATCTTATGGGATCTATCGACCCTTCCTATAATAAAAGCCTTTACTGTGGCCCATGCTTTTTGGTCATAGACAAATATTGTGGGATGACCGGTCGAACCCGAAGAAGTCATGGCCAAATATTTCCCCTTGTATCTTCCACCCCAATTTTCCCTATGGCTTATAAATTCTTCTAAATCTTTCCTTTTAAAATCTTTAGTACAGATAAGATCATCAAAATGGTCTGCAATAATCTCTTTATTAATTGTAGGGTATTCATTATAATCTATAGTTTTAAAGTTTTCTAAAGTTATTCCGTGTTTTCCATAAAATTCACGATAAAATTTTGAATTTTTCAATACATGTTCGATCAAATCATTCAATTTGCTATTCTGGATTTCAAGGATTTCATCTCGAGAACGTTTGTTATTTTTTTTTATATTATAAACCTCTTTAAGTAAGTGCATAATTTCCATAAATACTCCTCCTCTATTAATCTTCTAGTTCTATATTAGAATTTTGTCATTCTTTTCCTTGTTTTTTATTCAACTAAAATTTTACAATAACCTCTCTCATTGATATTTAATCCACAAATTTTTTTATAAAAAACCTCAATGAACTATCTAACCTTTAAAAATTTCAATATACTTTCTATTTTTTTAATGATAAAATATTTATAAAATCTATTACCAACAACTTATTACATCTAAGGAGGTCACAATGAAGACCATAATATTTTTCTTGCTATTTTCTTTAACGTTTTCTCAAAATTTTATAACCCTAAAAACCTATACTGGACATCCTTTTTCTTTTAAAATAAAAAATGGTGAAAGTTTAAAAGATGCTCCTATTGGTATGAGCTTAAATAAAAGAACCGGCATCATAACTTGGCAACCTGGATATTCTCAAAATGGAATTTTCAAGTTTGAAGTAGTTAGTCAAGATAAAAATATATCTGGAATCACCCTTACTTCTATAAAAAAAGATAAAAATCCAAAAGGAATATATGTTGTTTTAAACTCTGAAATCAATGGAAATGGAAAGATTGAGACTCCCTATAATAATTTAGAAAATATTATAGCTAAACCAGGTGACACTATCTACCTAAGAGGAGGGCAGTATTTTAAAGATTCTAAAATTACATTTAAGGGTAAAAAAAATAACCCTATTAAAATAACCAGACTCCCTGGGGAAAAAGTTTTGATCAATTTTAAGAGTAAAGCTTTTAATATAACTCCTAAATCTTCCTACCTTATCATTGACGGTTTGGAAATCGATGGGATGGCACAGAACAATCACTATGATATGTTAAAAAACAAATGGTGGCATAAAAATTATTTTGCTCTCTACTATGATGTAGATGATAAGTGGGCCAATACTTTTGGCTATAAGATATTTCAGTTAGTTTTACCCAATGAATTTGTTGTAGTTCATAAAAAAGAATACCCATTGATAGATCCAAAAGATCTCCCTATCCAGAATAAAGTACAGTATCAGGGGAAGAAAAATTAAAATTAATCTATTAGGATTAAAGATATGGCTAGATACAATCTGGCCATTTTTTTACCCCAGTTTATATGTAAATATAGTTTTGAATTTTCTATTATATTTTTATATATAATAAAGTTGTGTCTTTATACAGTTCAATTGTGTATTTTAACAATGATTTTGTGTTCACGAAGTCAAATACTATAGTTTTTATAGTAAACTATAATTAATTTATGATCTATAAATTAATTATTAAAAAATTTAGGAGGAAAACAATGATAAGAAATAAAAAATTAAAATGGATAGGAGGACTTTTATCTGGCCTGATACTCCTCGTAGTACTAACTGCTGTTTGTTCAAAAAATATACAAAATTTTATGGCTATGACATACCTTAATTTAAAAACTACCACTAAATTCGAAGTTAAAGAGAAAAACCTGTATATGGATGGAATCATCAATGGAAAAACTTACGATCAATTCGTAAAAATTTTAAATAATAATCCTCAAATTGAAACTCTTATTGAAGGAGATGTTCCTGGTTCAATTGATGATGATACAATGATAAAATTAGCTTATTTTGTCCGGGAGAAAGGATTGAACACAAAAATTTTATCCAATAGTGATATTAATTCAGGGGGTGTTGATCTTTTTTTAGCAGGTGTAGAACGGACAATGGAAAAAGGCGCTAAAATAGGGGTACACTCATGGTCTGATGGAGAAAAAGATGCAGCTGAATACCCGGAAGATTCCCCCGAGCATGAGCTTAACCGTAAATATATTGAAACAATGTTAGGATCCGATGATTTTTATTGGTTTACAATTTATGCAGCAATAGCAGACAGTATACATGAGATGAGTGAAGAAGAGATCATCAAATATAAATTACTTACCCAACCTATTAAAATGTAAAAAATGTGCAGGATAAAACTATATACCTTCTGCCTACAGATCTTCTGTTCAAAAAACATATCAGTTATAAAATAAGCATTTAGAACATAAAAAAGGACTATATAACCAAATATATAGTCCTTTTTAGTTTTGTATTCAAACAAAGAGTATCATTTTAATACTTTGAAAAGTACTTTTAAGAGCCTTAGAAGTAAATAGTGTTTTTTTTAACTTCTTCCTCCTCAACCCCAACAATACCAAAAGTTAGAAGCCTTTGATAGAGCCTTTTTCTCCCTTCTATCCATAAAATTATAAGGGGAATCCTTTGAAGGTACCTTAGAATGAAAATAAGAGAGATTTTTTATTCCCTTCTCAAAGTAGCTATAAGTCTCTTTGGATTTTTAAAGTATTCTAGAGCATCTATTGGATTTGAGCACACAATTTTTGATGCAAGAAGTGTTTTGGTACAGATACCTTCATGATAAAGAATTCCTATTCCTAAAACTGCTTCTCCTAGCATAAGAAAGTCATTTTTTCCATTTCCTAAAGCTACAACATTATCTGAACCCAGTTTTTTGACATATTCCGCCTTAGCTTTATCCTGATCTCCAGGTCCAATTTTGAATACCTCACAGTTAATTCCACCGAGTTCTTTTTCTACAGAACCAAAGCTATCGGCTGTAATCACATGAAATTTTATATCTTTTGATAGTTCATTTATAAGTTCGGCAACACCTTCTACTAGTTTTCCATCTAAAGCAATGGTTCCATTATAGTCTGAAACTATATGTTTTATCTCAAATTTTTCCCCTCTGGGAATATTTATTTCCATAGAATCTTCCTCCCTTTTTTTCAATTTTACTACATTATTAAAGTTAACACAATTTTAATTTTTTCAGTATTCATATAACATTTCATCTATTCTATATACTCATCATAGTTCAAACATTTATCTATTATAATAACCAATTTTTAAAGCTACCTAGATGGATTTTTTCGAATAGCCCTCCATTTTAGAAACATATTGGTTATAAAATTGCTATTTAAACCATTAAAAAAGACTATATAACCAAATATATAGTCCTTTTTAGTTTTATATTCAAACAAAAAGTGTCCTTTTGATACTTTGAAAAGCACTTTTAATACCTTTAGAAGTAAACAACATTTTTTAAGGCACCTTCCTTCTCAACCCCAATAATACCAATGGTTACAAGCCTTTGATAGAGCCTTTTTCGTCCTTTTACCCATAAAATTATAAGGGGAATCCTTTGAAGGTACCTTAGAATGAAAATAAGAAGGTCTTTTTTATTCCCCCTTCTAAAAAAAATCCTATTAACCTCATTTTTAGGCGTTTTAGGTGTTTTTTCTAGGGTTTTAGGCATTATTAACCTAATAAGTAATTTAATTTTTATTTGAACATTATTAGCTGCATTAAAAACTCCACTGACATGGATTTTTTTTAATGCTTACATTTTACTTTTTAGTTCAATATAAATTCAAGTAACAGTCACCACTAATCTTGTAAGTAAAGTAATAACATTGTATACTTTAAAAGTATTATAGTTCTATTTCAAAAAAATAATACGAAAAATTTATGAAAAAAACATTAATTTATAATTAAAAACAGACGGTGTTAATAAAAGGAGCGTACTATGAAAAAAATTCAAGTAGTTGCAGCGGTATTAAAATATAAAGATAAATATTTTTGTGCTCAAAGAAAAAATAAAGGTCCTCTAGCTATGAAATGGGAATTTCCCGGAGGTAAAATTGAAAAAGGAGAGACCAAAGAAGAAGCCCTTATTAGAGAGATAAAAGAAGAACTTCTATTGGACATTACTATAGACAAATTTATTATGACTGTCGAGCATCAATATGAAACATTTCATCTAACGATGCACGCTTATCTTTGTCATGGAGACACAAATAATATTAAATTAATTGAACATTTAAATAGTAAATGGTTAGATAAAAATAACTTAGAAAATTTAGATTGGGCTGGAGCAGATATCCCAATAGTAAAAAGATTAATAGGAGAGTAAAATGGAGAACGCTACAAAAAAATCACTATTTAATAAAGAGTTAGAATCCGTTACCTATAATCCTAATTTAATTGTCAATACTAATATAAAAAATATAAAAGACAAAGTACAAAATCTTCTAAGAACTTCTAAAAGAGTTGACATTGCTGTCAGTTATGCAGTTTGGTCTGGGCTTTCCCTTATTTATCAAGATTTGAAAAAATTTAATTCTGATAGCCGAATAATCGTAACTACTGAAGGAATGGTGACTGACCCCAGGTCTTTGAAAAAACTTCTTGAGTTACCTATAGAATCAAAAGTTTACACTCCTCGTCTTGGGGATAAAGGATTTCATTTAAAAACATATCTAGGTGAAGGTGAAGATCAATATAAGATAATTTTAGGAAGCTCTAACATTTCCGCTAGAGCATTTGGTCTAGTTCACGAACTAGCTGTAGAAATAAATTCTAAAAAAGATGGGTATATCATAGAAGAACATACAGATATTTTTAATAATATTTGGGAAGATCCTCTTTCTAAAACTATCACCACTGAATTAATAAAACAATATACACAATTTTTCAATGAAAAAAAATCATTTAATAAAAAAATACATGATTTCCAATTAAAAAATAAGATTATTCCTAATTATATGCAAGAAAAAGCACTAATTGAATTAAAAAAATGTAGAGAAGAATCTAAAAAAGGCCTTGTAATTGCTGCTACTGGGACAGGAAAAACATATCTTTCTGCTTTTGATGTAAAGCAATTTGAAGCTAAGAAAACATTATTTTTAGTACATAATAGACTTATCCTAACATCTGCTATAGAGACATTCCAAAAAGTTTTCCCTAATAAAAAGTTATTAGAATTAAATTCATCAAATTTAATAAATCTTGATAACCACGATATGATTTTTACTACTGACAAAACTGCTTATAGTCACTTATATAATAAAATTTCTAACGATTATTTTGATTATATAATCTATGATGAAGCTCATAAAATAGGCGAAAATACTAGATATCACAATTTAATAGATTTCTTTACTCCTAAATTTACTCTTGGAATCACAGCAACTCCTGAAAGAACCGAAGATCCTAATTTTTTATTTAACATTTTTGACTATACAGTTCCTTATGAAATAAGATTATTAGATGCTATGAATCACCAATTGGTCTGCCCGTTTACTTATTATGGTTTAGATCTCGAAGAAAAATTATTAGAACCTAATCAAAAGTTTAATTATTATGAATTAGCTAAATTTATGAGGGTACAATTAAATGAAAAAGGCCACTTTGGAGAAAAACTAAAAGGTATTGTTTTTTGTTCTCAAATGACTGAAGCTAATAAACTATCTATTGAGTTAAACAATATAGGAATAGATGCAAAATCAATTACTAGTGATAACTCTAATAGAGAAGATGTAGAAAACTATATAAATCAATTGAAAAGTGACACAGGAGGTCTAGAACTTTTATGTGTAGTGAATAAATTTAATGAGGGTGTTGATATACCTGAAATAAATACAATTTTCATGGTAAGAAGTACAACTTCTTCTATTATATACTTACAACAATTAGGTCGAGGACTTAGAAGAACAGAAGATCCACACAAATATGTTACAGTTTTTGATATCATCGGAAATTCAAATAATAACTATTCTATTGCTGAAGTTCTAACGGGAAATACTACCGCTGACAAAAGGACTTTATTTGAACATGCTAACGAAGAATTTAAAACAATTTCTCCATTTATCAATGTTAAAATTGAAGAAAAAGCTATGGAAAATATAATTAAATCTATATCTAATAACTTTAAAGTAGAATCAAGATTAAAAACCAAAATCAAAGATGAATTATATAGGTTTAAAGAAATTCCTACTCTAGTAGAATTATATAATAATCCGAACTTTAAAGAACTAGACCTTTTACAACTTCTTTGCAAAAACTTTTATGAACCCTTTATGGATAAGTATATTGAAAAATATGAAATATCTAAAGATGATAAATTTCTCATAAAGTTTTTTGGACTAATTACTCAATTTACTTTTAGGAGTTATAGCAGCAATATATTAAAACAATATATTAAATTGTTAAGAGGTGAAGAGATCTCTAATGAAGAACTTATCTCTATCCTCGTTGCCAAAGATGTAGATGGTAAAAAAACTGCTATAAATAGTGATTATTTTAAAAAAGGAAATGATTTTGTAAAAATTTTTAATTATAAAACTAAACTTTCTTTGTCTTCTGAAGTTATAGAAGAATTAAAAAGCAAAAATGCCTATGAATTATTCATAGAACATATTGAATTATTTGAAGAATTATCTAAAAAAGAATCATATAAAATGAAAACCTTTGATCTTGTTGATAAAGGTGAATTTCTCTATAATATGAATGCTAATGATTGCTATATGAATGCTGTTGGAGAGAGAATAGATCACCAACAAAAGAAATTTTACTCCCCTATTCAAATAATTAATTCAGACTCTTTTCATAATAACTATATTGATGATAAAGATAGAGTGGTATATATGACCCAAGAATCTACTACTATGGAAGGGGCATTAAAAAAAGTAAAAATGTTAGAAAGCGGCTATAAAATGGTAGTCTGTGCTAAATTTCCACATTTAGGGTATAGTTCTACAGCTTATTTTAACTTAGGAGAGACTATCATAGATGAAATATCACCAGTAAAAATTCAAGAAAAAAAGAATGGCTCTGGAAAAATAATAAAAAAATATAACAATAAAATCTTCCTTAGGTTAGATAAAAAAATACCTGAAGAGTTTTTACAATATAAAAAATAATCATTGGAACTGCTATCGATTTTATATAAACTCTAAAAATGAAGTTTATAGTTATTACACTTCGATAGCAGTTTTTCTACAATGACAATTATGATTAGGTCTGTTCTCTACCTCTGCATTCTATTATTTTTTTATTTTCAATTGTACATTTTTCTTTCCTCCCCATTCCCTTTCTAAGAGCCCTTAAAAACTTCTCCTTGTGATGACATAGACCGTTTGCTCAAAACTCAAACTACGGTTTCATATATCCATTGGTAATACTGGGGTTTAGAGATAATAAATGGCTCAGTCGAATGAATAGGCTAAAAGACCACTGACTGGACTAAAGGTCCTCTCAGTGGTCTTATTTAAATCTAAAAATAGGTGAAATTCCTAGGAAAAGAACTGACTAAAAATTATATAGAGCACGAATCTCACTAAAAAAATATTAAAATTTATAGAACACAGGTATCTTCGATACACACAGAAAACCCTCTAATTTTCACAGATATACTTTTTTCTTGGTTTTAAGTGAAGTTTATAGTCGTTGAGCCTCGGTTCCCCTTTATTAAAGGGAAACCATAAGAAGGGAGAGTTCAATCTTCTTTTAAAATTCTCTGAACGCGAATCTCTTCGAGATACACAAAATATTCTATAATCTGCACCAATAATTCATTTTTCCTTGGTTTCAACCAAAATCAAAAAACATCCTACTTCTTCATAGCTTTTTATCCGTGTATGCAACAGCATCCGCGTTCTATTTCTTTTTTTTTTTGGAACACATAACTGAAACTTAAAGTTGTGAATATAACTCTGTAGTTGAACTTAGTCAGATGTATGAGATTGTTTGAAATTACAATGTCAACATTCCTGTAGAGATTCACCGAGGCAAGATGAGAGGTTCACAGAGTTTTCTCCGTGTACTCTTTTTTTTCCCCTCCGTGTATCTCCGTGTCCAAGGTTTTTTCTTATTTTTTAATTTTCAATTATCCACTTTCAATTGTCCATTGTTTCCCTTCCTACTCCTCCATCAAATACCTGTACATCTCATCTTCTACATTTCTATTTAAAGTACACTCTATTCCTACCACCGAAACATCTTTTCCTTTTTTATCTACTATTCTCATCTCTTTTATCCCGTCTTCCTTGGGAGTCAAATCCCCCATATAGAAAAACTCTATCCCTTCATCGTCACTTTTCTTTACAAAAAGAGGCATCCTTATATTTTGATTTCTGATTACAGTCATATCTGGACTAGTTAATTTTCTTCTGGCTTTAGACATCCATTTAAATTCCGACCTACTCAAAAAACCGTGATCATAGATCTGTTCATCTCCATGATAGGTAATAAATACAGGACAATTCCCCAATTTTTCATTTACCTTATATCCTGCAATTCCTTGGGCAACTTCATTTTTTTCCCAGTTCAAAACCCTTATAACATCTTTTCTAGAATATTTTTCATAGAGATTAAATCCGTCATAAAAATTTTCTTTTTTATAGTTTTTGTCATATTCTATTTTAGAATAATTTAGAAGATCCAGTAAAAAAGTTTTAAAGGTTTTATCCTCTAGAGATTTTAGAAAATCATCTTCTAAACTAAATATATTGTCTTCCAACCTTACTATATTAAATCCATACTTTTCCCTCACTGTAACTAGTTTTTTCTCATGCTTCTCTGTGATAAATTCAAAATTAAGATTTCTATAGAGAGAATTTATAGTTTCTTCCAAGATCTCATATCCGTATTTTTTTAAGAGTTCATCTTTTAACTCTTCTACACCACAGTTATTTTTCTCTATGAGGAGAGACATCACTAGGACCTCTTCCATCCTTTTGAGGTTAGCAATATCTGTGGAAAAGAACTCCAATAATTTCTTCTCCCTTTCATCCATATGAGAAATTAAATCTTTTTCTTGAGTAAGTATAAAGTTATAATAGGATTTAGAATAATCTACATAAGTTTTTGGATCTCTAAAATTCATCTCTATAAAATCAGTCATCATAGGTATCCGGCCTAATTTATATTTTAGGAGTTCATAATCTTTTATAAGATCTTTTCTAGTTTTTAAGTTAGCTAGGTCTAAAGCCTTAAATATTCTTTCCCTGGAAATCTTATCAAAATTAATTGTTGAACTTCCAGGGATCAATGTACTTTCATTGAGTAACATCTTTTTTATCTTACTCTTATCAAAACTATTATCTCCGTAGAGAGCTATGGGAATCAAATAGTTATTACTGTAATTCCCTATAAAATCAATAACAGTTAGATATTCTTTACCATAGCTTTTTCTTAAGCCTCGTCCTAGTTGCTGGATAAAAATTATAGCTGACTGAGTCGGACGAACCATGATTATCTGATTTATCTTGGGGATATCTATCCCTTCATTGAAGATATCCACTGTAAATATATAATCCAATCTATCAGCTCCATCTGATTCCAATTTTTTTATCGCTTCTTCCCTTTCATGTTCAGAACTTTCCCCAGTAAGGGCTATTGTTCTATAACCTTTTTCATTGAATAATCTAGATAGCTCCTGAGCTTCCCTCTTTCTACTACAAAATATCAATCCTCTAATAATTTTTTCATCTGTTCCATAAAATTTTGATTTTTCAATTATCTTTTCGACCCTCTCTTTTGAAATTAATTTAGAAAAGTTTTCATCTTCAAATATAGAACTCTCCTCTACCTTTATATCGGTAACTCCATAATAATGAAATGGAACTAACATCTGTTCTTCTAAAGCATCATTTAATCTGATCTCATAGGCAATATTATGATTGAACTGATTAAATATATCAAAACCATCTGTTCTTTCGGGAGTTGCTGTCATTCCCAATAAAAATTTTGGAGTAAAATAATTTAATATTTTCTGATATGTAGGAGCACTGGCTCTATGGGTCTCATCTATTACAATATAATCGAAATGATCCTTGGAAAATAATTCTAAATTAGATTCCTTGGAGATCGTCTGTACTGTGGAGAAAATAAAATCTGATTTTATATCTTTTTCTTCCCCTGAAAATAGTCCCATACTCTTATCTTGACCAAAGATAGTTTTATAACTTTCCATGGCTTTTTTAGCTATATTTCTTCTATGAACTATAAATAAAAATTTCTTTGGATTAAACTCCTTTACATCAAATGCCGATAGATAGGTTTTCCCAGTTCCTGTAGCTGATATGAGGAGTCCCCTATTCTCTCCTGTTTTTCTGAGAATTTCTATATTTGTCATAGCTTCCCTTTGCATCTTATTAGGCTCAATATAGTTTAATATCTTTTTTAATTCTTCTCTACTTTTATATCTCATCTCTCTCTGTTGATTATAGATACCCTCATATATTTTTATATATTTAGGAGTTACAAGGTATCCCACAGCAAATTCTGAATCTGCTTCTTCCAAAACTTCCGAGACTAGACTAGAATTATCCGATGCAGTCACCATGAGGTTCCACTCTTTGTTAGTACAGAGAGCACTAGCAGTGAGATTACTACTTCCTACCATGAGGCTATATTGTTTTCCATGCCTAAAAAAATATCCCTTAGCGTGAAAATTTCCTTTAGTTGCTATACGTAGTTCTATATTTTCAAATTGTAGGAGGGTTTTTAATGCTTCTGGCTGGGTAAAATCCTGATATTGAGATACCAAAATTTTTCCTTTTACTCCCTTATTTCTTAGTTCTTCCAATGTATTTATAAGGACTGCTACACCACTTTTAGTCAGAAATGCAACTGAAAAATAAAATTCATCACAGTTTCTGAGTTCATTTAAAATAACTGGTAAAACCTTTTTATTTTTTAGCCTATCATTTGTAACTAACTTGGGTAGATATAGGTTATTTGAACTATGATCTTTATCTATAAACCCTGTTTCCATAGATTTTCTTAATTCTTCATGGATAGATTTCATCTATATCCTCCTCTATGTTTATTTTTTTATCTCTTAGTATTGTTTTTACAATATATTAACATGGATAGAAGGGAAAAAGGATAAATAAATTATATCTTTTACTTTTTATTTTTAATAAACTAATGTTATAATATATAATATTATAATATCAACTAAATTATAAGTTAATTCCATTTAATCAATTTAGTGATATAAAAGAAAAAGATCAAAAGATCAAAAAAACCGATCAAAGTTCTAAAGCTGATTTAAAGGAAATAATATATTCTTCATCTATAATATATATATATTAATAAAAGGATGTGACAATATGAATTTTAAAAAGAAGATATTTTTAATGAACTTCTTCACTGCTATAATCCCATTATTGATTATAACTATAATTTCATCCTATCTGTTTTCTAGTAAAATAAATGAGCTAGAGGAAGAAAAAGTAGCATTAATCAATCACACTATTGAGGATAAAATAGATAATCAGATAAACGTCAGTATTGAAATATTAGATCATTTAATAGAGATATATGAAGAATTTGAAGATGATTACCCAGAGCATGAAATGGTAGAACATATGAAAAACTTATCCGCTAATGAAAGAGTATTAAAATATATAATATTTGGGTCCAGTGACAAAAAATTAAATATAAGTGAAGAAAATTCTAAAAACCTTAACATACCCTCTAATTATGATCCTACTACAAGTCATTGGTATCAGGGCGCATTAGATTCTAAAGGTTATTACTTATCTGAAGAATTTCATTATCTAGGAATGAATACCCCTGTTCTAACTTTATCAAAAAAAATAGAAAAAAATGGAAAAATTTTAGGAGTTTTGAGTGGTGTTTTAGATCTATCTGTTTTATTAAACCATCTGTCAGAATATAAAATTGGTGAAAATGGAACTTTTTATATTTTAGATAAAAAAAATAAAATTTTGATTGATACAGGAGATAATAAAGAAAATAATAAATATATAGATCATGTAATTTTAGATGAAATGGATCATGGAAAAACTAGTAGCAAAACACCAAATGGTTTGAGATGTTATTATATCCATCATATAGAAAAATTAGATTTATTTTTAATAGGAACTGTTTTAGAAAGCGATTTAAATAATGCCACCTATGAATTGAGAAGATACATATTAATATTAGTATTAGGTATAATAATATTGATTATGGTTTTACTTTCTGTCATTATCAAAACATTTGATAAATCTTTAAACAAATTATCATATATTATTAACAGTATTTCTCGAGGGAATTATAGTAAAAATATAGAAAAATTAACAGAAGTAATCGATGAGAAAAATGAATTAAACTTTATAAAAGATGCCATAAAGAATATGAACTATGAAATAATAAAAAGAGAAATGGAGCTAAAATTTATTGCTGAAACAGATCAACTAACTAAAATTTATAATAGAAGAGCAATTCTAAATTTTATAAAAATGGAGCTTGAAAGATCTAAAAATTTTGATTCCGAGTATGTTTTAATCATGTTTGATCTAGATAAGTTTAAAAGACTAAATGATCAGTATGGTCATCTATTTGGAGACGAAGTTTTAAAAAAAGTTTGCGAAATAATATCTGAAAATATAAAAGAAATTGATAAATTAGGTAGATATGGAGGGGAGGAATTTTTACTCTTACTTCCAGATACTACATTATCAAAAGGTATATTAATTGCTAATCGACTCAGAGAAAAAATTGAAAATTTAAAATGGGAAAAAGATGTAGTTGTAACTATAAGTATAGGAGTTATAAAAAATATGAAAGAGGACACTTTAGACCTCTCTTTAGAAAGAGTAGATAATCTACTCTATAAGGCCAAAGATAATGGTAGAAATAGAGTTGAATTCCAAAATAAAGAGATTTAAAACTAGACCATTTCATATTTAAAGATCTATTTTAAATAGAAAACCATCTATAATCAGTTCTAAAATCCTTCCTAAAAAATTTAAAAATAGCAAGTAGATAAACATATCTGCTTGCTATTTTTAATTATATAACTATTTATTTTCTAGGCTATTTCAAAATCCCAACTGACATCAAGTATCTTAAAAAAATTATTAAAATCTAGTTTTAACTGTTTCCCTTTCAATAATATTACTTTTAAATATCCTTCTAACTTTTTTATCGACTCCATTTATCTGATCGAATAGATCAATTACAGCATTTTCACAGATATTTTTAAAGGGCTGCTGAACAGTTGTAAGTTTTGGATCAAAGAAATCAACGATTTCTAAGTTATCATGACCAATTATAGATATATCTTCTGGAATAGAAAATCCTTGTTTAATAAGTCCTTTAATAAGTCCCAAAGCTACTTTATCTTGCTGACAGACTACCCCATCAATAGTTTTAAAAAAATTTACTTTTTCAAAAGCTAACCTCTCTCCAGTTTTAAAATCCATTATATCTTTTATTATATAATCTTTCTCTATTTTCAATTTAGATTCTCTAATAGCCTTTAGATAACCTATAGTACGCTGAGAATAGTTTTTTAATTGTTTATCATCACTTGTGATAGTCGCAACTTTTTTACATCCGTTTTCAATTAAATACTCCGTAGCAAGATAGCCACTATAAACATTATCATTTGTAAATAGCTTCATTGGTCCCCAGTATTTCTTTGGTTTATAATATACCAAGGTATGTGGAACTTTATTTCTTTTTAGTGCTTCTATGTCTTCTATTGGTATATCACGACAAGCAATTAAAAGTCCATCAACTTCTCTCCCATTGGTAAGTTTTTTTATATTACTTTTTACACGACTTCTACTATTTAAAGTATAAACTACCGCTTCATAATTTTGTTCTTCAACACCCTTAAGAAGGTATTCTTCTAAAGAACTAAAAAAATCTCTCATATTAAATTTATAAAACTCATCTGGAAATATTATCCCTATACGTTTTGTTTTTCTGTTAGCCAAATTTCTTGCATTTATATTGCATTGAAAATTATATTCTT
>Ga0316197_10001664_pt1 | contig 15831 bp, 14 predicted proteins | sample OudBiesiAoxic_MG_FD_204939 | JGI IMG/M metagenome (GOLD analysis project Ga0316197, IMG submission 204939) | Coastal sediment microbial communities from Oude Bieten Haven, Netherlands - site A oxic | ecosystem: Environmental > Aquatic > Marine > Coastal > Sediment | place: Netherlands... | reverse complement strand
CGACGGGGTCCGCAACTTCGTCCCCGGGTTCGACCTGTACGAGCACGCCGGCGACGCGCTCGCCGACCTGCGGGTCACCTCGATCATCCCGGGCGTCGGCCATTGGGTGCAACAGGAAGCGCCCGCGGCCACCAACGCCGCCCTCACCGAGTTCCTCGCCACCCTCTGACCCGGGTGGCCCCGTCACGTCACATCAGGCCCGGCACAGTGTGACGTTCGCCGGATCCGAGTGAGACCTGTCCAGCTGCGAAAGAGCGACGAACCGGTCCCGAAACACTCCGATCCTGCGATCGAAACGGCGCGAGGAGGTGCATACGTTCGCAGCTCACCAACCAGCGAAACAGGAGAACCATCATGCGTACCCGAACCCCAGCTGCACTCGCGATCACCGCCGCACTCGCCCTCGCCGCATGCGGCAGCGACGACGACTCGTCCGACGATGCCGCATCGAGCCCGGCCACGACCGAGGCGATGTCCGACGACGAGATGGCCGACGACGAGATGGCCGACGACGAGATGGCCGACGACGAGATGTCCGACGACATGAGCGACGAGGAGATGGCTGCCGCCGAGGGCGACCTCGTCGTCGTCGCATCCTCCCGTGACGACCTCACCACGCTCGTCGCCGCCATCGAGGCCGCCGGCCTGGCGGAGACGCTCGCCGACGACGGCCCGTTCACGATCTTCGCCCCGAACGACGAGGCCTTCATGGACTACCTCGGCGAGATGGGCATGACCGCCGAGGACGCCCTCGCCGACACCACGTTCCTGTCGACGTTGCTGCAGGGCCACGTCGTCGAAGCGGCCGACGACTCCGGCATGGTCGCCGGCATGGTCGACAACCCCTTCGTCAGCCTGGCCGGGACGGAACTCCCGGTGACCGTCGACGGCGACATGATCACCATCGGCGGCGCCAACATCGTCGAGGCCGACGTCTTCGCCACCAACGGCGTGATCCACGTGATCGACACCGTCCTCGAGCCCAGCTGACCCACCCCCCAACCACTCGAGCGATGAGCGAATGGAACTGCATGTCGGCCACTCGCTCATCGCTCCCGGTTCACCCACTCGAGCCGGCGTATCGGTCGGTTCACGAAACGTCTGGGAACAGGGGCGAAACACTCCAGTGGATCGATCGACCGCGGCCGGCGACCGGCGTACGGTCGCTGACATGTCGATCGACACCACCACCGACGACGCCTCCGCCGAGATCGTCACACCCGATGAGCGGCCGCCCGACGAACCGGTCGCCCGCCTCGTACATCCCCGGGCGATCCGGTGGTTGCACTGGATCAACTTCCCGCTGCTGATGATCATGATCTGGAGCGGCCTGCGCATCTACTGGGCCGAGGACGTCTACGCGCTCGGCATCGGCAGCTGGCAGTGGTTCGCGTTCTTCCCCGACGCCGTCTACGAGACGTTCGGGCTCGAGCGCCGCCTCGCTCGCGGCATGGCGTTCCACTTCGCCTTCGGCTGGCTGTTCGTCATCAACGGCGCCATCTACGCGACGTACCTGCTGGCGACGAGGGAATGGCGCCACATCCTCCCCGACCGCCACGCCGCCCGGGAGGCCAAGGACGTGGTCCTCCACGACCTCCACATCAAGAAGACCGCTCCACCCCAGGGCAAGTACAACGCCGCCCAACGCATCTCCTACACCGCCGTGCTCGTCATGGCGCTGATCATCGTCGTCAGCGGCTTCGCCATCTACAAGCCCACACAGCTGTACCCGCTCCCCCTGCTGTTCGGCGGCTACCAGGGCGCCCGGCTCGTCCACTTCTGGATGACGATCGGGCTCGGCCTGTTCTTCGTCGTCCACGTGCTGCAGGTGCTGCGTGCCGGCTGGGGCAACTTCCGCTCGATGGTCACTGGCTACGTGATCGAGCGTCGCTCCCCCACGAACTCGGTGGCTGGAGTCCCGCCTTCCGGGACCGACGACACCGAGAACGTCGGCAGCGAACCGGAGGAGGTGGCGCGATGACCCCCGAGAAGTCCGGCGACGACGATCGCCGGCACCAGCTGCGCGCCGAACTCGACGACACCCCGACGATCCCCGTGTCGGAGTTCAAGCGGCGCTCCCGGCGGTCGTTCCTCACCGGAGCCGCCGGAGCGGGCGCGGCCTTCCTCGGGTGGCGCTGGCTGCAGGACAGCCCGGTCGACGACGGCATCCCCTCGCCACTCCGCAACACGCTCGAGTTCAACGAGACGGTGTGGAGCAACCTGTCCGAGGGCCGCTCCGCACCTGAGTTCCCAGTATCGAAGGCGACGCCGATCCAGGTCAACGGTCGCATCGGCATCCGCAACGAGATCGACCTCGCCGACTGGACCGTTCGGGTCGAAGGCCCCGACGGCGAACTGCTCGACGAGCTCGACATCTCGGCATTCGAGGCGCTCCCCCAGCGCGACATGATCATCGAGCACAAGTGCATCGAGGGTTGGTCGAGCATCGTCCACTGGGGTGGCACACGCTTCTCCGACTTCCACGCCCGCTACGCCGATCGCGTCGGCGACGTGCCGTACGTCGGCTTCGAGACCCCCGACGGGCTCTACTACGTCGGCTGGGACATGTCGTCGGCGCTGCACCCCCAGACGATGCTCGCCCTCCGTCAGGGCACCGAGCCGCTCACCCAGGTGCACGGCGCACCACTGCGGATCGCGACGCCCAACAAGTACGGCATCAAGTGCCTCAAGCGGATCGGTGTGATCCGGTATGCCCGTGAACGTCCCGCCGACTACTGGGCCGAACGCAGCTACGACTGGTACGCCGGACTCTGAGCATCGGGAATGACGACCGGTCTTCGGGGGTTGTCGTAAACATGTCCGCCATCCCCGACGAATACACCGACCTCTTCGACAAGACGACCTTCTGGCACATCGCGACACTCGGCCCGGACGGCAACCTGCAGTCGAGCCCGGTGTGGGGTGGATGGCGCGACGGCCACTTCGTCTTCTCGCTGACCAAGGGCCGCCAGAAGTACGAGAATCTCGTCCGCAACCCGACGATCGCGGTCTCCGGCATCGACCCGGAGAACCCCTATCGCTATCTCGAGATGCGCGGCGCCGTGGTCAGCATCGACGACGACTCGTCGAACGCGTTCATCGACTCGATGGCCAAGAAGTACATGGGTGTCGACGAGTACCCGTTCCACCAGCCCGGCGACCAGCGCGTGATCATGGTCGTCGACGTCGTCCGCACCACCCAGATGGGCTCATGAGCGAGCACTGCACCCAGCTGACCCGGCGCGGGTTCGCGACGTTGAACTCCGTCGTCCGGCCCGCGGTGCGCGCCGGCGCAGGGAACCCGCTGCCGATCGGCGCCGGGCCGGTCGTGCTCGAAACGACCGGCCGACGCTCCGGACTCCCCCGGGAGGTGCCCGTTCTCGCCACACGTGTCGGCGACACGCTCAACGTCAGCACCGTCCGCGCCGACTCGCAGTGGCTCCGCAACATCGAGGCCGACGAACGGGTCGGAGTGTGGCTCGGCGGCCGGCGTCGCGAGGCAACCGCATCGGTCGACCGCGGCCCGTTGAACACGGTGCGCATCGAGCTCGAACCGGCGCGCTAGCGATCAGAGCCGGTCGGCCCCGAACCCCCCGAGGGGCCGACCGGCTCGCAATCGTTCCCGCAGCCCGTCGCCGACCCGGTGACCCCGTCCGGCGCAGGGCGATGCAGCACGGCGCCCGTGGGCGCGAACCGCACGATCGCGTCTCCCTCGACGCCGGCGTCGCCATCGACGATCAGGCTGTAGCCACCGTCCTCGACCGGCGGGTAGCACAACGAGATCGCGGGACGATTCGCAGCGTTGCGCGCGGTGCCCCTCCCGACGTCCATCGTCAGCTGCTCACCGTCCCACGACGGAGTCACGGCCACGATGTGTGGTCGCAGGTCGTCTCGTACCGTCAACAGATAGGCCCAGCGGTACTCGCCCGTGGCCGCGGCGAGATCGTCGATCGCAACGGGAATGCTCATGAACCGAGCGTACGCTCCGCCCACGTCGGCGGCGGTCGGTGCGACGACATAACGTCGCCGCGAACCCATGGATACTGCAGCACCGCCTCCGGAGCCCATCGCCGAATTCCGCGCCCGCGTCCGATCGTTCTTCGCCGACCTCCCTGCGACACTCGACGAGCACGACGGCTCCATGGCCCGGGCCAAGGCCTACCGGCGTGCGCTGTGCGATGCCGGCCTCGCCGGACTCTCCTACCCGACAGCACTCGGCGGCGCCGGACTTCCCAGCGTGTACGAACGGGCCTTTCGCGACGAGAGCCGCGACGTGCTCCCCGGTGAGGACGCCGTGTTCGGAATCGGTCTCGGCATGACCGTACCGACCCTGCTCGAACACGGTTCGCCGGAACTGCAGCAGCGCTTCGTTCCTCCCGCGCTCCGTGGTGACGAGATCTGGTGCCAGCTCTACTCGGAGCCGGGCGCCGGTTCGGATCTCGCCGGCCTCACCACCCGGGCGATTCGTGACGGTGAGGAATGGGTGATCACCGGGCAGAAGGTGTGGACGTCCGGAGCCCAGCACGCCGACCTGGGCATCCTGATCGCCCGCACCGACTTCGACGTACCCAAACACAGCGGCATCACGATGTTCGTGCTGCCGATGCATCAACCAGGTGTCACGGTACGCCCACTCGTCCAGATGACCGGGGTCGCCGAGTTCAACGAGGTGTTCCTCGACGAGGCCCGGGTACCTGCGGACTGGGTCGTCGGAAGCGTCAACGGCGGCTGGGGGATCGCCGTCGCGCTGCTCGCCCACGAGCGCACGTCGCTCGGTCGCGGCAACCTGACCGACGACGACTCCAAGTCCAAGGCGGGCCGGTCGCCGCTGCCGTTCAGCGGACTCGTCGCCCGAGCCCGCGAACACGGCCGACTCGACGATGCCCTGATCCGCCAGGAGCTGGCCGCCGTCCACACCGGAGAGCGCCTCGTGCCGTGGGGGACCTCCCGCGGGCTGCATCCGTCGATCGGCAAACTCTGGCGCACGATCCAGGGACGGCGAGCTGCGCAGCTCGCCCACCTGCTCGGCGGCGCCACCGCCGCCGCCTGGGAGACCGACGACGTCGACGACGACTACTTCGCCTACCACGTCCTCAACTGCCGAGGGATGTCGCTCGGCGGCGGCACCGACGAGATCCAGAAGAACACGCTCGGCGAACGGGTGCTCGGACTGCCCCGCGAACCAGGACCCGACCGCAGTGTCCCCTTCTCCGAACTCCCCCGGAACTGACGAGGACACTCCATGACCGAACCACTCGTGCGACGCACCGACCGGCGCGGCGTGGCGATCATCGAACTCAACCGCCCCGAGCGCAAGAACGCTCTCATCGCACCGATGCTCGACGAGCTGGCCGCACATGTCGACGCCGTCAGCGACGACTCCCAGATCGGAGCCGTCCTGCTCTGTGGTACCGGCGGAGCGTTCTGCTCCGGAATCGACCTCACCGAGTACAACGCCGATCCTGCACCCTCGTGGCTGGCGACCGCGCCCGAGTCGATCCGAGCGGCCCACGTCGCGATCGGGTCGTGCCCGCACCCCGTCGTCGTCGCGCTCGAACGCTACGCGATCAACGGCGGCGCCGCGTTCGCCCTCGCGGGAGATCTGATCGTGACGGGAACGACTGCCTGGCTCCAGGTCGGCGAGGTCCGCCTCGGGATGAACGCGCCGATGAATCTCGCCTGGCTCGTCGCCCGGTACCCGGTGGCGACCGTGCTCCAGGTCGTGCTCGCCGGCGATCGGGTGGCGGGGCCGGACCTCCTCCGACTCGGCATCGCCCACGAGGTCGTCGACGACGCCCACGTCAGGACACGAGCCGAGGCGCTCGCCGAGCAGATCGCCGCCTACCCACACGGTGCGGCCGAGCGGCTGAAAGCGGCGACACTGGAGCTCGCGAGCCATGCGCCGGACACGACGAGCCCACGGTGGTTCGAGCGGGCTGCAGCGACATCGTCATCAGCGGCGACGATCCCGCAGCCGCGGGGCTGACCGACCGGCACCCACTTCTGATATTCCCGATCTTTCTTGTCGGGTCTCGATGTCGTCGGATCCACCGGGTCAGCCGGCACCACGACAACTCGATCCCACCGCACTGACAGGAGCGTCAACATGGCCGTCCGCCCCGGCGTGGCCAAGATCGAGCCCGAGTCAGCAACGTGAAAGTGATCGGCCTGTCGGTCGGAACCTCGACGAGACCCTGCGCGTGATCGACAGCCGGCAGTTGACCGCCGACGACGAGGTGGCCACGCCGGCGAACTGGAATCCGGTCAAGCCCTACCTCCGGGTCACCACGTAACCGAATCGCTGACCCGGGACCGCTGAGCCCGGACGACTCAGAGCCAGTTCGACTGGACCCAGGCCCGTACGGGAGGCGCCAGCTGGTGCAGGTGCTCGCCGGGCGCCTCCCGGATCTGGGTCGCCGAGATCGGCACCGTCGTTCGATCCGCGTCGACCACGACGTGCCGAGCGCCGAATCGGGACGCCAACTCGACCACGTACTCGTCGGAGGAGAAGACGGCGTGCGGCCCGGCGTCGTGCGGCCACCGCTCGGTGAACAACGCCATCCACTTCGCCCAGAGTTCCTCGTCGTCGAAGTCGGTGCCGAGGCGATGGCGTACCTCGATCACCGTCACGTGGGGATGCAGGTCGGCGAGCCACCGAGCTCGCAATGCACCCGGTGCCGCGTCGCGCTCGGTCGAACTGTTGACGTACACAACGAGGCGTTCGCAGCGCTGGCTCGCCCAATCGATCATGAACGAATGGCCGAGGTGAGGCGGATCGAATCGGCCGACGATCAGACCCGTCAGCGCGACGGATCGATCTGCGTTCACGCCGGCTCGGCCACCACGTCGCCAGTGGGCGGTGCCACCGTTGCGGCGAGCGCATCGACCACGCGCACCCAGCCCGGCCCGAGATGATCGTGGTCGAGGGCAGCGTCACGCTCGACGACCACCCGCGCGACCCTCGCCACCAGCGCTCGAGCGACGACGTCACCCGCGTCGCGAGCGATCACGGCCGCAGTATCGAGCACCCGACGGGCCGACTCGACGTCGCCGCGCAGGACCTCGCCGGCGGCGGCGCCCACCGCCGCACCCACACGATCCAGATAGGTCGCCTCCGGGCGCTTCTCGATCCGCGCCGCGGCGGACAGGGCTCGCTCCGCGTCCCCGATCATCGCCGCAGCGATCGCTTCGACGGCGTCCGCGTAGGCCCCTTCGCGGACGCCGTCTTCGAGCGCCGACAAGGCTTCCTCAGGACGTCCGAGCTGGCAGCACGCCAGCGCGAACGTGGTCGTCGCCTCCGACGCGTCGGCTCCCATCAGGTTCGAACGTTCGACCGCGATCTCCGCCAGCACCACCGCCCGCTCACCGATGCCCTGGTGCACCGCTGCGCCGGCTGCGGCCATCGCCGGGAACGACAGGTCGCCGAACGCATCGCCGAGCGCCAACAACTCCTCGATGCCGCGCTCGGCCTCGTGAGCCCGTCCGAGTGCGACGAGCGCCCGCAGCCGCGGACCCAACGCCTGCACGGTGCCGAATCGGTCGCCGAGCTGACGGAACGCCGTGAGCGCCTTGCGGGAGAGCTCTTCGGCCTCGACGAATCGCGTCGTCCAGAGGCGGATCGACGCAACGAGCGAATCCATCATCGCCGGCGCCCAGAGGTCACCGAGGGCGGCTGATTCGGCTCGCACCTTGGTTGCCAACGCCTCCGCCTCGTCGAAGCGCCCCTGGAAGAAGCGGACGTAGGCGAGCAGCCCCGACGCCCAGGCCTGTCCGGCACCGTCATCGAGCAGGTCGAACTCCTGCGCCGCGGTCAGGAGGCGTCGCTCGGCAAGGTCGGTGTCGCCGGAGAGGAACGCCACCCACGCCTGATGCTGACGCACCCACGCCCGGCCCCGGCGGTCGCCGAGACGCTCCGACAGGGCCTGCGCCTCGCCGAGCAACCACTCGGCATCGTGCAACGAACCGCCGAACACCTCTGCGAGGCCGCGCTCGCGCAGCGATACCGACAGCTCGACGTCGTCGTCCAACTCGCGGAAGATGTCGACGCTCGCACCGAGTTCCCGACGAGCGGCCGGCAGGTCACCGTTGCGTTGGTGGAGAACGCCCAGCAAACGGCGCGCCACCGCCTCGTGACGCCGATCGCCTGCGGCCACCGCGGCTTCGAGAACGTCGCCGGCATCGGCGAAACCGGCATCGAACATCCGACGTTCGACCATCGCCTGCGCTCGCAACAACAACAGCTCCCGACCCAGTTCGTCGTCGTCGGTACCGAGATCCAACGCCCGAGTGGCGTGGCGTCCCGCCTGGTTGAACGCGCCGACGTCGATCGCGCGTTGCGCAGCGTCGCGCAACAGGTGGACCGCGTGCTCGGAGATGTCGGGGACGACACCGGGCACCGGGCCGATCTCGCCGATCAATTCGGCGGCGCAGGCCGCGTGATGGGCGATCTGATCGAGGGGAATCAACGGCGACTGCGACATCACCGAGGCAGTTCCGGCGTGGCGTTGCGCCCTGACGAGTTTCGTGAGCGTCTGATAGGCGACCTCGCGCACGACATCACTGCGGAAGCGCCACCGATTGCCCTCGACTTCGAGCCACCCGTCGTCGGCGAGGGCATCGACGTCGGCGTCATCGAACCGTTGCTGCATCTCGTCGGCGAACTTCGCCAACGCTTCGATGGGACCCGTCGTCCCGAGCACGGCAGCGTTGTCGATGATCGAGCGCCGCTGCGGGGGCAGCCGATCGAGGCGGGCGGCGATCAACGCCCGGAGCGACCCCGGCAGCGCCGTGCTCGCCGGGTTGTCCTTCGCCAGTTCTGCGAGCTCGACGAGGAACAACGGATTCCCGCCGCTGCGTTCGTACAGCTGGTCGACGAACCCGTCGTCGGCGTCGACGCCGAGCACAGCGCTGACCAGCCGGGCCGCCTCGTTGCGCCCGAGCGGGTCGAGCGGCATTCGAACGGTGATCGGATGGTCGACCGCGGGCGGCCAGTCGAGATCGGCATCCTCCCGTTGCGCAGTGATGATCAGCACAGGACGATCGGCCAGCGATCGGGCGATCCGGTGGAGCAGCTCGATGATCAGCACGTCGGCCCACTGCAGGTCGTCGAGCCACAACACGACCGGACCGGCGGCGGAGCGGCGACGCAATCCGTCGACGATGTAGCTGAAGAGCAACTCGCGGGACTGCGAAGGTGGGATCCGGTCGAGCCCGGACGGGTACCCCATCAGATGCAGCGTCGCGTCGACGAATCGATCGACCTGACTGTCGGCGTCGTCGAAGGAGTACAGCTCGACCGCCTTCTCACGCAGCATGTCGCGGAGCTGATCGAGTGACATTTCGGCGGCCAGGTCGAGCCGACGGAACAGCGCCGTGGCCATCGGCGACCAGACGTTGTTCTCGCCGTACGGCGCGCACACACCGGTGTACACCGTGACGTTGCGGCTCGGGAAGTCGTCGAGTGCCTCCGATACCAGCCGGGTCTTGCCGGAGCCCGCCTCGCCGCTGACCGCCACGACGGCGCTGCGCCCGGCGGCGACCATGGTCATGATCGAGGCCAACAGCTCGCGCTGCGTCGCCCGCCCGACGAACGGATGATCGAAGCGCGCGCCGTGGGTGGGGACCCGACGACGCCGACCGACCACGCGCCACACGCGCTCCGGCTGCGAACGGCCGCGCACGTCGACTTCGTCGACCAGTTCGCGCACGATCTCCCCCGACGCGAGGGATGCCGTGGAGTCTCCCAGGTAGACGCCACCGGGCGGAGCGAGCCCCTGCAGCCGCGCCGCGACGTTGACCACGTCGCCCATCGCCGTGTAGTCCGCGGTCCCCGAGACCGAACCGACGACGACCTCACCGGTGTTGATCCCGATCCGCAGCTGCAGCGGACGGTCGAGATCGGCCTGGTCGTGCACGAAACGTCCCAGCGTCTCGTGCATCTGGAGCGCTGCACGAATCGCTCGGTCCGCGTCGTCCTCGTGGGCGACCGGCGCACCGAACAGCGCCACGATCCCGTCCCCGAGGACCTTGTCGACGCGCCCACCGAAGGCGTTGATGTCGGCGATCAGACGCTCGAACGCGGCGTCGATCAGACGCTTGACACGCTCGGGGTCGAGGTGTTCGGACAGCGCGGTGTATCCGACCAGGTCGGCGAACAGCACGGTCACGACGCGGCGCTCCTCCGCAGCGATCACGAGCACCTCATGACCGCACGACGGGCAGAATCGTGCCCCCTCGGGGAGCGGGAGCGAGCACGAGGCGCAGGATGCCATCAACCTCTGATCGTACGGCACATCCACCTCGGGGCGGATCACCGCAGCTCCGGCACTGGGTAGCGTCGCGAGCGCATGAACCACCCGCACCCGATCGTCTGGTTGCGCACGCACCCGCGCGGCGCGGATGCGCTACTGACGGCATTGGTCGTCAGCGGAGCGCTCGCTGCACATCTCTGGGGTGAGTCGACGGTCGACGACCCCAACGAGGTCGATCCGTCGTGGTGGACCGTACTGATCGTGCTGCTCGGCACCGTGCCCATCTACTGGCGCCGCACCCACACGCTCGCGGTCGCGCTCGTCGTCGTCAGCGCGGAGGTCTTTGCTCTCTTCGTCGGCGTGAGTGGTGCAGCCTTCATCGGGTCGGTGGTCGCGATCTACTCGATCGGGGCACACACGACGGGCGTCCTGCGCACTCGCGTGACCGCCGTCATCGCCCTCCTCGTCGTGGCGTTGTTCATTGCCGGATGGATCGACGGCCTCTCACTGCTCGACGAGTTCATCTCGACGGGCGTGCTGCTGATCACGGCGTTCGTCGTCGGCGACAACCTCCGCCGGCGGCGCCAGCACGCCGCCGACCTGGCCGAACGAGCCGAACGGACAGAACGAGAACACGACCTGCTGGCCGAACAGCGCGTAGCCGCCGAGCGGACCCGCATCGCCCGCGACCTCCACGACGTGGTCGCCCACTCGGTGAGTGTGATGGTGATCCAGGCGAGCGCCGCCAGGCGCCATCTGGAAACCGACCCGGCAACGGCGGCGGACGCGCTCGAAGCGATCGAGTCGACCGGCCGGCAGACGATGGACGAACTGCGCTCCATCCTCGGCGTGCTGCGCGCCGGTGGCGTCGAACCCGAACTGGGGCCGCAGCCCTCACTCGCCGGCCTGCACACACTCACCGACACCGACGACCTCGACGTGTCGGTCTCGATCGAGGGCGATCTCGATGGCCTCCCCGACAGCGTGTCGGTCACCGGTTACCGCTTGATCCAGGAGGCCCTGACCAACGTCCGCCGGCATGCCGGCAGACCCGAGTCGGTCGAGGTCCGCGTCAGCGTCGGTCACGACGAGCTGTCGATCGAGATCACCGACGACGGCCGGGGAGCTGCGTCGGTGGTGTCCGACGACGGGTTCGGCATCATCGGCATGAGCGAACGAGTCGGCACGGTCGGCGGCACCGTCGACGCCGGGCCGCGCAGGGGCGGCGGGTGGAGGGTCAGAGCGGTGGTACCGATACGGCGGAACACCACCGAACCGGTCACCCTCGGTGTACGACCATGATCCGGTTGATGCTCGTCGACGATCAGGAAATGGTGCGTGTCGGCTTCCGACTCATCCTGCAGGCCGAAGCCGACCTGTCGATCGTCGGCGAAGCGGCCGACGGCATCGCCGCCGTCGAACTCGCGCGAGCGGCACAGCCCGACGTGGTGCTGATGGACGTCCGGATGCCGAGAATGGACGGCATCGAAGCCTGCGGGCTCATCCGCGACCACCACCCCGACACGCGGGTGATGATGCTGACGACGTTCGACCTCCACGACTACGTCCACGAGGCCCTGCGGGCGGGGGCGAGCGGCTTCATGCTCAAGGACGCTCCGGCCGAACAGCTCGTCGACGCGATCCGGATCGTCGCCAACGGTGATGCGCTGCTCGCCCCATCGGTCACCCAGGCACTGATCGACGAGATCGCCCGGCGGCCGACCGGCGACCGAGCCGCCTATCCGGGCGTCGAGATGTTGACCGAACGCGAACTCGAGGTGCTCCGCCTGATGGCAACCGGACGCTCCAACGGCGAGATCGCAGCCGAGTTGTTCCTCGGCGAGGCGACGGTCAAGACCCACGTCGGACACGTGCTGGCCAAGCTCTCGGCCCGCGATCGCGTCCAGGCGGTGGTCGTCGCCTACGAATCAGGGCTGGTCACGCCCGGCGAGGGATGACGGGCGCCACCGATCACCCCAACGGGTGATGCACATTCCTCCCCTCGGTGGATGCACCGGCTCGGCGATACCGGTAGACCTGAGTTCATGTCCACCCCTGCCCCACCCGCACCGCCCGCCCCGCCGTCCGCGGACGCATCCGTCGCGCCCGGCGGCACGGCGGCGGCCGGTGCCATCGACGCCCGCAAGACCTATGGAGTCGGCGACGCCCAGGTCCACGCCCTCGACGGCGTGACCGTGTCGTTCGAGACCGGCAAGTTCACCGCGATCATGGGCCCGTCCGGCTCCGGCAAGTCGACACTGCTGCACTGCCTCGCCGGGCTCGACACGCTCACGTCGGGAGCGACCTTCATCGGCGACACCTACCTCGCATCGCTCGACGACAAGTCGCTCACCGAGCTCCGCCGCACCAAGGTCGGCTTCATCTTCCAGGCGTTCAACCTGGTCCCGACGCTCACGGCCGACGAGAACATCCGGCTGCCGATGATGCTCGGCGGCGAGAGCGGCGACACGGAATGGATCGATCACGTCGTCGACACCGTCGGCCTCGGCGACCGGCTCAAGCACCGGCCGAGCGAACTGTCGGGCGGCCAGCAACAGCGCGTCGCCGTCGCCCGGGCGCTCGCGTCGCGACCACAGATCATCTTCGCCGACGAACCGACCGGCAACCTCGACTCGGTCACCGGCACCGAGATCCTGTCGTTCATGCGCAATGCCGTGCGCGACTTCGGCCAGACGATCGTGATGGTCACCCACGATCCGCTCGCGGCGTCGTACGCCAACCGGATCGTGTTCGTCGGCGACGGCAAGATCAACGGCGAGATGGTCGACCCGACCGCCGACCAGGTCATCGACCACCTGAAGCACTGGGATTGAGATGAGCGCCGGAACCCTCATCGCTCGCAAGAGCATCCGTGCGCGATGGGGACGCACACTCGCCATCCTGTTCGCGATCACGGCGAGCGTGTCGTTCGTCGTCGGCTCGTTCGTCCTCGCGGACAGCTTGCGCGCCACGTTCGACGACCTGTTCACCGAGCTCAACGAGAACATCGACCTCGAGGTTCGAGCAGCCCAGGAGTTCGAGACCGACGACGCCCGCGATCCGATCGACGTCGCCATCGCCGACGAGATCCGCGCCGTCGACGGCGTCGCGATCGTCGAGCCTGCCCTGCAGCGCTTCGCGCAGCTGATCGACGCCGACGGCGAGGTCATCACGCCCGCAGGGGGACCGACCCTCGGCGTGTCGTGGGAGGGCGACGACGGGATCACCGGCGTCACGATCAAGGACGGCCGCGCCCCGTCGGGTTCCGACGAACTGGCGATCGACAAGGCGACCGCCGACAACGAAGGCTTCGAGCTCGGGGACAGCGTCGCCTACCTCACCGACGTCGGCCGTTTCGAGGGCTCGATCACCGCCACGATCGGACTCGGCAGCGGCGACAGCTTCGGCGGCGCCCAAGTGGTCGCGCTCGATCTGGACACCGCACTGGCCAACTTCGGCGCCGACGGCAAGGTCGACGCCATCGACATCCAACTGGTCGACGGTGCCGACGAAGCAGCGGTGCAGCGTTCGATCGAGAGCATCCTGCCGCCGCAGACCGAGGTGGTCACGGGCGAGCAGGTGGCACAGGAGACCTCCGACGAGGTCAACCAGTTCGTCGACGTCTTCGGTACGGGCCTGCTGATCTTCGCATTCATCACCGCGTTCGTCAGCGCGTTCATCATCAACAACGTGTTCCAGATCACGATCGGCCAGCGGCTGCGCGAACTGGCGCTGCTGCGTGCGGTCGGCGCGTCCGGGCGCCAGGTGCGGCGCATGATCTCGCTGGAGGCCCTCGGACTCGGCGTCCTGGCGACACTGCTCGGCGTGTTCGGCGGACTGCTCGTCGCCCGGGGCCTGATCGCAGCGTTCGACGCCGCTGGTGCGGGCTTTCCCGACACGCAGACCGTGCTGCAGACACGCACGATCGTGGTCGCGGCCGTCGTCGGCATCGGCATCACGATGGCGTCGGTGATCCTGCCGTCCCGCAAGGCGGCACGTATTCCGCCCGTCGCCGCGATGCGGCCCGAACTCGGCTTCGTGGCGATGCGGACGCGCCGCCTCGTCGGCGGCGTGATCGTGACGCTGGTCGGACTGACGTTGTTCGTCATCGGGCTGTTCGTCCGCCCCGGCGGCACGGTGGAACTGATCGCCCTCGCCGGCGGCGGTGCGCTACTGCTGTTCCTGGGCGTCGCCAGCCTGTCGTCGACGGTCGCCACACCGGTCACGAAGGTGCTCGGCTGGCCCATCGAGAAGCTCTTCAAGGTGCCGGGGGCACTCGCCCGCCAGAACGTGGCGAGAGCGCCGCGCCGCACGTCGTCGAGCGCCTCCGCGCTCATGATCGGCGTGGCACTCGTGAGCAGCACGGCGGTGTTCGCCTCGTCGCTGCGGGCCACGCTCGTCGACACGCTCGAGAGCGCGATCACCGCCGACTACATCGTCACCGACCAGAGCTTCCAGGGACTCTCACCCGTCGTGAGCGAGACGCTCGCCGAGGTGCCGGAACTCGACGCGGTCACACCCGTTCGGGCGATCAGCGGCCAGGTCGAAGGCGGCACCAAGAACTTCGGTGCCGTCAACCCGGTGTCATTCGACAAGTTGGTCGATCCCGACCTCGAGGCCGGCACGATCGGCGATCTCGGCGTGAACGAACTGCTGCTGCACAAGGACCCCGCCTCCGACCTCGACGCCGACATCGGCTCGACGGTCGACGTGACGTTCCAGAACGGCGTGCAGCAGACCCTCACGGTGGCCGGCATCTACGGCGACGCGACGTTCGGCAACTGGCTGATCGGGCTCGACACGCTCGCCGAGATCAGCGACGCCCCGGCCCGTGACTTCTTCGTGATCGCCAAGCTGGCGGACGGCATCGATCCGGCCGTCGGTGACACAGCGGTCCTCGCGGCGATGGAACCGTTCCCCCAGGCGAACGTCCAGACCAACGCCGAGTTCCTCGACGCTCAGGAGGCGCAGATCAACCAGCTGTTGATCATCATCACACTGCTGCTCGCGTTCGCGATCTTGATCGCCATCCTCGGGATCTCGATCACGCTCGCGCTGGGCGTGTTCGAGCGGACCCGGGAAATCGGGTTGTTGCGGGCGGTCGGCATGAACAAGCGCCAAACGCGACGGTCGGTGCGCTGGGAGGCGGTCATCGTGTCGATCTTCGGCGCACTGATCGGTGTCGTGCTCGGCACGTTCCTGGGGGTCGTGCTCTCGCTGGCCGTGCCCGACGACGTGATCAGCCAGCTGGCGTTCAACCCGACGATCATCGTGATGATCCTCCTCGGCGCCGTGATCGCCGGCCTGTTCGCCGCGCTCTACCCGTCCTACAAGGCGTCGAACATGAACGTCCTCGAAGCCATCGCCACCGAGTAGCGCATTACATCAGGGGTCAGACCCGCGATGTAACCGCTCGATAGCGTGGGGTGATGGCGCTCGATCCGGCCGATCTGTCCGACGAGGTGCTCGCGTTCCTGCGGGAGTACCACCTGGCGACGCTGACCACGTTGCGCGAGGACATCTCCCCACACGTCGTGGCGGTCGGATTCAGCTACGACGTCGACGCCCATGTCGCGCGCGT
>Ga0316197_10001663_pt1 | contig 15832 bp, 14 predicted proteins | sample OudBiesiAoxic_MG_FD_204939 | JGI IMG/M metagenome (GOLD analysis project Ga0316197, IMG submission 204939) | Coastal sediment microbial communities from Oude Bieten Haven, Netherlands - site A oxic | ecosystem: Environmental > Aquatic > Marine > Coastal > Sediment | place: Netherlands... | reverse complement strand
GAGCACCTTCTGCTTCACCCCGCCGATCGGAAGGACCTGACCCTGCAGCGTGATCTCACCGGTCATCCCGACGGTCGACTTGACAGGACGATCGGTGAGCAACGAGACGAGCGCAGTCGTCATCGTGATCCCGGCCGACGGCCCGTCCTTCGGAACCGCCCCGGCGGGCACGTGCACGTGGAACCGGCGACGCATGGCGTCGTCATCGAGGCCCAGTTCGTCCGCATGACTGCGCACGTAGTTGAGCGCGATCTGGGCCGACTCCTTCATGACGTCGCCGAGCTGACCGGTGAGGGTCAGACCGGGTTCGGCATCGGGTCCGGTCGGGAACGCCGTGGTTTCGATGAACAACACATCGCCACCGACACCGGTGACGGCAAGGCCTGTGGCAACACCCGGCGCAGCAGTCCGCTCCGGGATCTCGTCGTCGACCTTCGGCCGACCGAGCCAGTCGGCCAGTTCGTCGTCACGGATCTCGACCGGCGTCTCGGTGCCGGTCGCGACCTTGGCGGTCACCTTCCGGACGAGTCGGCCGAGGGCGCGCTCGAGCGAGCGAACCCCGGCTTCACGGGTGTAGCCGCGGATGATCGCGCCGATCAGTTCGTCGCTCACCGACACCTCGTCGGTGGCCAGACCGGCCTGTTCCACCTGACGCGGGAGCAGGTACCGGTTGGCGATGAACGTTTTCTCGGCTTCGGTGTACCCGTCGAGCTGAATCAGGTCCATGCGGTCGAGGAGCGGGCCCGGGATCGTGTCGGCCACGTTGGCTGTTGCGATGAACACCACCTCCGACAGGTCGAGATCGACCTCGAGGTAGTGATCGCGGAACGTGTGATTCTGGGCCGGATCGAGCACTTCGAGCAGCGCCGCGGTCGGATCGCCCGACCAGCCACCGGCCGTCAGCTTGTCGATCTCGTCGAGCAGGATCACCGGGTTCATCGTCCCGGCCTCCTGCAACGCCTTGACGATGCGACCGGGCTGCGAGCCGACATAGGTCCGGCGGTGGCCGCGGATCTCCGCCTCGTCACGAATGCCACCGAGCGCCACGCGGACGAACTCGCGGCCCATCGCCCGGGCGATCGACTCCCCGAGCGAGGTCTTGCCGACGCCGGGTGGTCCGACGAGCGTGAGGACCTGTCCCTCGCCGCGCCGGTCGTCGGCGTCGCGGGCGATGCCTCGCTCGTGACGCAGCTTGCGCGCCGCGAGGAACTCGACGATGCGCTCCTTGACGTCGTCGAGACCGTAGTGATCGGCGTCGAGGATGGTTTGAGCGGCGCCGAGATCGAGCATGTCGTCGGTCCGCTCCCCCCACGGCATCTCGAAGATGCGGTCCAGCCAGGTACGCACCCAGCCGTGCTCGGGCGACTGCTCACTCATCCGTTCGAGCCGGTCGAGTTCCTTGGCCACGAAGGCCGTGACCCCGTCGGGGGCGTCGAGGTCGGCGAGGCGGTCGCGGTACTCGCCGACGATGTCGTCGTCGCCCTCGCCCAACTCTTTGCGGATGGCATTGAGCTGTTGCCGCAACACGAACTCGCGCTGCTGCTTGTCCATGCCCTCGCTGACGTCGTTGCGAATCGCCTCGGCGACCTGCAGTTCGTTGAGGTGGTTGCGGGCCCAGGCGTGGATCGCTTCGACGCGGTCGGACACCTCGACGGCCTGCAGCACGCGAAGCCGGTCGTCGTCGTTGAACTCGGCCCACAACGCCACCGAGTCGGCGAGCTGCCCGGGCGACTCGATCGTGCGGAGCAGCTCGGGGAGCCGGCGCGAGTTGCGCAGCTGGGCGATCAGCTCGAGGGTGGCGCGCAGCTCGAGCATGGTCGCTTCGACACGCGACGAGACTGACCCGTCGAGGACCGGTTCGACCACGGCGAACGTCGGGCCGTCGGCGTCGGTCTCGAGCGATGCGACACGGGCGCGGCGTTCGGCCTGGACGATCGCGGCCGATTCGCCGGTCGGAAGGTTCCCGACGTTCGGGACGCGGGCGATGACGGCCAGGTCGTGCTCATCGGCGCCGGTCAGTGCGATCCGCCCGTCCGACTCGGCGATGGCCGCCTCGACGGCTGCTCGGAGCTCGTCGGTGGCCAGCGTGAGGGTGACCGTGGCGCCCGGGAGGACGACGGCGGGCAGATGGGCCAAGGGGAGACGGGTCGTGGTCGGCGAATCGATGGTCGTCTGCTCAGACATGCCCACACGGTATGGGTAGACAACCTGAGTCACACCTGCTCAAGATTCACATGGATTCCGGGAATACACCCGCACAGCGGGGGTGAGGACGGGACCGACCGATCGGCAATCGGGCTACTCGAACGTGGCGGCCAGGCCGAGCGCGTCGTCCCACGACGCACGTTCGGCGAGCGCGCCACGGAGCTTCATCACCCAGCGTGGTGCGTTCACGCCGAGCGCGCCGTGGAGGCGGTCGCCCGACCGGTACAACGCCAGGAACTTGCCGTCGTCGACGGCGCCGGCCGCAACGACGACCTCGTCGTCGGGCGACGCACGGCCGAGGAACTGGACGCGGATGTCGAACTGGTCACTCCAGAAGAACGGCACCGGCGCGTACGCCTCGGGGTCGTCGCCACGTGCGACCGCCACCAGGTTGCGTGCCGCAGCCGCACCCTGCTCGGCGGCATTGGTCCAATGCTCGATGCGCATCTCCTCGTCGAACAGCGGGTTGGGCCAGCGCAACACGTCGCCGGCGGCGTAGACGGCCGGGCGCAGCTCGCCGTCGGTGCGTCGGGCGTTGAGCGTCTCGTCGCACACCACGCCGTCGCGGACCTCGAGCCCGCTGTCGTCGAGCCACGCCGTGGCCGGGACGACACCGATCCCGACCACGACGACGTCGGACTCGATCAGCTCACCCCCCTCGAGCAGGACCCCGTCGTCGTGGAGGCGATCGACCCGCACGTCACAGCGCACCTCGACGCCGCGCTCGGTGTGCATCGCGCCGATGGCGTGGCCCATCTCTGCGCCGAGCCCGCGAATCAGCGGGGCCGCAGCGCCCTCGAGCACCGTCACCCGGTTGCCGAGCTGCTTTGCGGTCGCTGCCACCTCGAGCCCGATGAAGCCGGCCCCGATGACGACGACGTGACGACCCCCGCTCGAGACCTCGCTGCGCAGCCGCATCGCGTCGTCGAGCGTCCGGAGTTCGTGCACGTGACCGTATCGATGCTGTTCGGGGAGCCGTCGACAGCTCGCACCCGTTGCGATGATGCACCCGTCGAAGTCGACGTCGCTCCCGTCGGTCAGGTGCAGGATCGGTGCGTCCGGATCGAGCCCGGCGGCTCCCAGACCGAGTCGCCACTCCACGTCGAGCTCGTCGAAGGAGTCCGCCTGTCGCAGGTGGATTCGATCGGGCTCCCACTCGCCAGCGAGCAGCTTCTTCGACAACGGAGGACGATCGTAGGGACGATGGGGCTCGGCGCCCACCACCATGACGTCGCCTTCGAACCCCTCGTTGCGCAACGTCTCGGCGGCACGCAACCCCGCCAGCGACGCACCCACCACCACGATCCGTTCGATCTCCATCCTGTCAACATGGCACACCGGAGTCGCCGCAGCCCGGCCGAGACCACCGATGCGCCGCGACGCCTCAACGCGTTGCGACGCCTCAACGCGTTGCGGCCGGCGTCTCGGTCGGGACGCGATCGGCGCACTCGAGCGCCGCCTTGCTGAGACGCATCAAGCGCACGTCGCCGACCGGGGTGCCGGTGCCACGGTTGCAGACCATGGCGACGGCGAGCTCACGCGTCGGGTCGACCCACGCCCCCGAACCGCCGAGGCCGAAATGTCCGAACCCGTCCGGGCTGGCGCCGGCGTTGCCGAGGACCCGGTGGTACCCCAACCGCCACCGCATCGGCATGACGAGGACGAGATCGGGGCGGTTGTTCTGCTCCTCGCCGATCTGACGGACCCGGTCCTCCGACAACAACCGCACCCCACCGAACTCGCCACCGCCGGCGAACACCGCGTACATCGTCGCCAACGCACGGGCGGTGAAGAACCCGTTGGCGGCCGGAATCGAGGCGTCCATCACCTCGGGACCGGCCATCACGTCTTCCATGCCGCGTGGGAACAGCGCGTTCACCATTCGCCGCGTGTTGACCGGTGAATTGGCGAGGCTCAGCACCTTGCCGAACTGGTCGGTGATCCCGCGGCGCATCTGGTGGAGCACCTTGGGCACACGCGGGCCGAAGATCCGCATCGGGGCGAGTTCGGCCACGCGATGCCGCTGCTCGGGTGGACAGCCGAGATACAGGCCGTCGAGGCCGAGCGGCGCGTCGACGTCGTCGGCGATCACGTCGCGCAGCTGGCGCCCGGTGACCCGCTGGACGATCTCGCCGACCAACCAGCCGTAGGTCAGTGCGTGGTAGCCGGCGTGGGCGCCGGGCTCGTAGGCCGGCCGCTCGGCTGCGAGCGCCTCCACCATGTGCTCCCAGTCGAGCATGTGGTGGGCGTGGTCGACCACGCTGCGCATCCGGTGCAAACCGGCAGAGTGGCTGAGCACATGCCGGACCGTGATGTTCTCCTTGCCGTTCTGGGCGAACTCCGGCCAGTACGTCGCCACCCGCTCGTCGTAATCGACGAGACCTGCCTCGGCCTGCAGGTGGAGCGCGAACGACGCGACCCCCTTGGTCGTGCTGAAGCACATCGCAAGGGTGTCGGCCTCCCACGGATCACCGTCGGGGGTTCGCTTGCCACCCCAGAGATCGACGACCGGTTCACCACGATGGAAGATGGCGACGGCGGCACCACCGTCGGTGCGTTCGAGCTGTCGCGCGAACACGTCGGCGACGGCGTCGAAATCGGGGCGCGCATGGCCTTCCATACCCCCACGCTGCTCGTGCACCCGACGTGGCGCCAGAGCACGAGGTCACTTCTCGCGCCTCCCACAGCACCCATCCAGTGGGGGTTCAGAGGGCGAGTGCGGCGAGCTCGGCGTACCCCGTCTCCAGCCGCTCGGCGAGATCATGCAGATCGGGCACGGTGTCCCAGTCGGCATTCAAACCCCAGCAGAGGTGGTCCTCGTGGCTGATGAGGACGATCCCGATGGCCTGATTCCCGATCAGCGGGAGCACCGGGTAGGCCGCGCGTTGTCGAGCGCCGAGCAGGTACATCGGTATGCGCGGGCCGGGGAGGTTGCTCACCGCCAGGTTGGCCGGCGTGCGCTGCGAGCCGAGCCGCACCACCGGACCGAGCAGCGGCGAGGGGAGCATGTCGATCAGGGGACCCAGCGCGTCGAAGCCGACGGCCGAGCCGGATCGCTTCAACTCGGCGGTCGTCTCGACCACTCGCTCCAGGCGTCGCCACGGGTCGGGCTCGTCGACGGGAAGGGGCACGATGAGATTTGCGACGTGGTTGCCCATCTCCGAGTCGTCGTGTTCGTTGCGGATGTTCACCGGCACGACAGTCCGCAGCTCGAGGTGGTCGACGTCGACGTCGCGGTGGGCCAGGAAGTCACGAAGCGCACCGGCCGTCAGGGCCAACACCACATCGTTGATCTTGCCGCCGGCCCGGGTGCCGATCTCGTGGACGCCGTCGAACGGGAGCCGCACCCAGTCGAACCGCCGGTGGGGTCCGATCGGTCGGTTCAACGGCGTGTCCGACGCGCCACCCGTCGAGGTGGCCATCAGGTCGCGCAGGGCGGATAACGACGGGGAGGATCGAGGTCCCGCACCACCCGTTGCACGGCGGAGTTGAGCTCCGAGCGCCTCGGCGGGAGCGAGCGCACGACGCCGGATCTCGTCGACGAACAGTTCGGTGTCCCCTGGGGCCGGGCGAGGTTCCCATTCGGGCGCCGGCCCCGGCACGAAGTCCGGGTCGGGATCGACCAACGTGCCGAGGATCGCCAGGCCGGCCATGCCGTCGGCCAGGCAGTGATGGACCTTCGAGATCAGCGCGAACCGGTCACCGTCGACACGATCGACGAACCAGTGCTCCCACAGCGGCTTGCCGCGATCCAGCTCCTGCGACATGATCCTTCCGGCGAGCCGCTTCAGCTGGCGGATGTTGCCCGGCGGTGGCAGCGCTGTGTGGCGAAGGTGGAACCGGACGTTGAAGTCGGAGTCGTCGATCCACACCGGCTGGCCGAAGCCCTTCACCCACGCCAGCTTCTGGCGGAGCCGCGGGATGTGGTGGAGCTGCGCGCCGACGTGGTCGACGATCCGCTCGAAATCGATGCTGCCGTCGGCGAGACGCAGCGGGCCGGCGTCGAACAGCGACACCATCCCCACGTGCATGTGGGCGCGGCCGTCCTCGATCGCCAGGAAACTCAAGTCCTGGCCAGAAAGTCGCTCGTGGTACGTGTCGGTCACGATGATGCCCCGCACGCACCGTACCGCTCTGTGACGCGCCCATTCTCAGGGACGCCGGACCGGCGGCGCCGGATCACACTTCTGCGCGAGCGGCCCGCCCGCTACGGTGCGTGCCGTGTCAACCACCGACAACGCCACCGACCTCGCCCTCCCGACCGTCGACCAGGTGAACACGATGATCGGGGAGTTGTTCCCCGGAACCGGCAACACCTGCGCCGAGCTCGGGCCCGGCTACGCGATCGCCCGTTGCGAGATCGACGACTCGACGATTCGACCGGGCGGATTCGTGTCGGGCCCGACGCAGTTCGGCCTCGCGGACGCAGCGCTCTGGTACATGGTGTTCGCCGCACTGGGGCGCATCGAGCCGATGGCGATGACCTCCGAGCTGTCGATCCGCTATCTCCGTCCGGCGCAGGGCGGGGTCTTGTGGGCACGTGCCACGGTGGAGTCGGCGGGACGTCGCAACGTGGTCGGCACGGTCCACGTCTGGTGCGACGACCGGGAACACAAGCCGTCGGCTGCGGCGCAGGGCACCTACGCCCTGCCCCTCTGAGGCGCTGGACGGCCCGGCGCCATGCCCGGACATCCCCGTTTCCACCTCGCCGTCCCGGTCGACGACCTGGCGGCGGCGCGTCACTTCTACGGTGGGGTGCTCGGTTGCCCCGAGGGCAGGTCGGCCGACCACTGGGTCGACTTCGACCTGTACGGCCACCAGCTCGTCGCCCACCTCGACACCTCGGGGGCATCGGCGATTCGGCTGACCAATCCCGTCGACGGTGACGACGTCCCGGTTCCGCACTTCGGCGTCATCCTCGACCCCGCCCCGTGGCATGCGCTCGCCGCACGGCTGCGGCAGCATGGCATCGACTTCGTCATCGCGCCGCACACGCGGTTTGCCGGCGAGCCGGGCGAGCAATCGACGATGTTCCTGCTCGACCCGGCCGGCAACGCCCTCGAGTTCAAGGCGTTCGCCGACGATTCGCAGGTGTTCGCCAGCTGACGCCCGGACCGTCGGTCCTTCGGTCGGCACTCAGCGGGCGTCGTGGCGGAACGTGATCGACATCCGCGGACCGACCGGACGGCGTCGCTTGGGGACGCAGTGTTGCCACTCGTGCTGGCAGGCACCGCCCATGACCAGGAGGTCGCCGTGACCGAGCCCCCAGGTGAGCGAGGCCCCACCGTCCTCGCCGTGCTCCGGATCGCGGTTGCGGCGCATCTGGAACGGGCGACTCTCGCCGACGCTGAGGATGGCGACGACCGGATCGGTCACGCGCTGTCGATGCCGGTCGGCGTGCCACGCCACCGAGTCGTGCTGGTCCCGGTAGAGGTTGAAGCCGATGGAGTCGAAGTGGCGGTCGTAGCGGTCGGCGAGCGCCCAGCGGACGTCGGCCAGCACCGGCACCACCGCGTCGTCGGACTCCGCCTCGCTCCACCACGCGGTGAGCCGCGGCTCGTCGACGAGTCGGTCGTACATCGGGATGCCGGTGCGCTGGCGGAAGTCGAGTCGGTCCATCAGGTCGTCGAACAGCCAGTCGGATCCACTGAGCCACCCAGGTACGTATTCGATCCACGACGCACCGGACAGCGCGCTGCGCGAGGCTGACGAGAACGTCGGGTCGAAGCACGGCTCGTCGGACCCGAAGAGTGACGCTTGGCGGAACATGTGTTCGATCCTCGCGAAGATCACCGCCGTGCGTCAAGCCCGAACCGGCTAAAGCAACACGATCAGCGGGCCTGGGCCAACGTACGAGACGCGCCCGGCACCGAGTGCGGACCCGCCTCGTGCCATGCTGGCGCGCATGTCGACACTGCGAATGCTCGAGGGGACGACGTCGGTCGTCGTCGGTGGACACAGCGGCTTCGGCGAGGCGATCAGCCGCTTGTTCGCCGACCACGGTGCGCAGGTCGTGATCGGCGCCCGACGACGCGACGTCGTCGACGAGGTCGCCGGCGAGATCGGCGGCATCGGGGTCACGTGCGACATCACATCCGACGACGACGTGGCGGCGCTGGTCGCGACCGCGGTCGACGCCACCGGCCGACTCGACTCGTTCGTGAACTGTGCGGGTTACGAACAGTCGACGCCGATCGCCGACCTCACGCCCGAGCTGTTGCAGGAGATGCATGCCGTCCAGATCCAGGGTGCGATGTACTGCATCCGCCATGCCGCCAACGCGATGCGCGACCTCGGCAACGGCGGGTCGTTCGTGTCGATCAGTTCCCTCACGGCCCAGAACCCGGCGCGCGGGCTCGCCGCCTATGCGAGCGCGAAGGCCGGCCTCGAGTACGCCTCGAAGATCGCGGCGGTCGAGTACGGCGATGCCGACATCCGGTTCAACACGATCGCCGCATCCCTGATCGAGACGCCGATGACGTCTCGCGTGTTCGGCGTGGAGCCGGCGATCCAGGCGGTCGTCGAGATGACCCCGCTCGGCCGCGTCGGTTCGCCGTCCGACATCGCCAACGCGGCCTTGTACTTCTGCTCCGAACTCGGTTCGTACGTGACGGGCCAGACCCTCTGTGTCGACGGTGGGGCATCACTGCTCGCACTCCCCACCCCACAGATCTACGCCGACGTCGCGCGCCGCTGGAGCGAGCAGCAGAGCTGATCGCTGGTGCAGTGAACCGGGCGCTTCGGCGTGGTGTGCCAGCCTGGTCGTGAGGAGGAGATGATCGCATGACGCCCCGCACCGGACTGATCGTGTCCGCCGTGCTGCTCGCGGTGGGTGGTGCCGCCTGCAGCGGTGGCTCCGACGCCGTCGACACGCCCGGCGCGCCGTCCACGCGTCTCGACGGCGAGCAGCCGACGACGCTGCCGCCGACCACCGCCGCCCCGACGACGGCGTCCCCGCCGACGACCATGGCGCCGACCACCGAGGCGCCGCCGCCCACCGAGGCGCCGCCGACCACGACGGTCGCCCCCCCTGAACCCACCGCACCCGCAACCGCCGCCCCCGACCCCGACGTCTTTCTCCGCCAAGGTGACGAGGGCCCGCGCGTCGGGCTCATGCAGTTCAAACTCGTCGTGCTGGGCTACCTCCCGACCGGTGCCGACACCGGCGTGTTCGACTCGGCGACGAGCAGTGCCGTCCTGGAGTTCCAGGGCGACTATGGACTCATCGTCGACGGGATCGTCGGCCCCGAGACCGAGCGTGCGATCTCGGCGGCAGCGGAGTCGATCAACCCGGAGCAGTAGCTCCCGAACTCACCCGACGTCCGACGCACGAAGGGACCGCTGTCCGAGTTGGCGGTGTCGTCGCGGGACGTACGGCACCTCCAGCTCGCCGATGTCGGAAAGCCGGGAACGGGGGTCGACGACGAGGTCCGCCGCCGTCAGCGACTCGTGGCAATCGCTGCCGCGCGAGCCGCCACGGCTGCGGCCCTGATCGCACAGGTTCGGTCGTCACGTCCCGCCAACCGACTCGACAGGAAGCCACCGGCAAACGCGTCGCCGCAGCCGAGTGTGTTCACCAGCGCTGCCGGTGCTGCGTCGACGCGGAACGTCGCGGCGTCCCGTCTGGCGACCACCGCCCCGTCAGCTCCGCACGTGACGACCGCGGTGTCGACGACGTCGAGCAACCGCTGCGCTGCCTCGGCGGGTGCGTCGACCCCGGCGAGCCACGCCGCTTCGTCCTCGTTCGGAAACATGACCGAGGCGCCCGAGAAGGCGTCGATGGCCTCGTCACGTGAGCACTGGAGCTGGAGCATCTCCGCCGACGACGGATCGACCGACCACGGCAGACCGGCCGCCTCGATCTCTCGCACCAACGATCCGAACACGGCGCCACCGCCGTGCTGGAGGTAGGTGTAGGCGGTGAGGTGCACCCATCCGATGTCGTCGAACCATGCGCCGTCGACCTCGTCGGGCCGGAGCACCGTCGACGGGTCGAGCGCCGACACCATCGAGCGGTTCCCGTCCGGACCGACGATCGCTGCGATCGCCCGACTCGCGACGCCCTCCCGCCGAATCGCACGGAGCTCGGCGCCGTGACCGGCCAACTCGTCGATCAGGAAGTCACCGAGCGGGTCGTCGCCGATCACGCCGACGAAACGCGCCGACCGACCGGTGGTCGACGCCCACGCAGCGACGTTGGCCGCCGAGCCGCCACCCGACATCACCACCGTGCCGGGGGTGTCGGAGCCGATCGAGATGGTGCCATCGGCGGTGATGGTGATGTCGGCGTTCAGATCACCAATGCACAACAACCGCGACGACACGCGCCCGATCGTAGGGATCCGACCGATCGGTACCCGACACCGACCGCGACACCGGCCGTCCGACCGTCAGCGGGTGGTCTCGTCGCCCTGGGCGAGTTCCTCGGCCTCGAGCAGGTCTTCGGGATCACCGATGACGTACCGGTGCAGCAGCGCACCGAGGACGCCACCGATGATCGGTGCCACCCAGAAGAGCCACAGCTGCCCGAGCTGGTCGCCACCGGCGAAGATGGCCTGCGAGGTCGAGCGGGCAGGATTGACGCTGGTGTTGGTGACCGGGATCGAGATCAGGTGGATCAACGTGAGGGCGAGGCCGATGGCGAGGCCACCCATCGCCGGCGCCGCCTTCTTGGAGGTGGCACCCATGATCACGACGAGGAACACGGCGGTCAGCACCACTTCGGCGAGGAATGCGGCGCCGAGCGCGTAGCCGCCCGGTGAGAAGTCGCCGTAGCCGTTCGATGCGAAGGCACCGGCGACCGAGCCGTCGATCTCGAAGCCGTCCTGGCCCGAGGCGATCCCGAAGATCACCGTGGCGCCGATCAGGCCGCCGACCACCTGACTGCCGATGTACGCAGGAGCCTTCGCCGCCTCGAAGCGACCGCCGGCGACGAGGCCGAGCGTGACAGCCGGGTTGAAATGGCCGCCCGAGACATGTCCGAGTGCGTACGCACCGGTCACGACGGTCAGGCCGAAGGCGAAGCTGACCCCGAGGAACCCAAGCCCGAGGCTGGTTCCGTTTCCGCCGACACCGAAGTCGGCCGCCAGGACGGCGGCGCCGCATCCCCCGAGGACGAGCCAGAAGGTGCCGACCAGTTCGGCGACGAGCGCTTTGATGTTCATGTTGTTCCCCCGTTCTGTGAGATCCCCCCGTGTCGACGAACGGTACCTCCTGGGATCGGGCAGCTCGGGGAGCGTCGCCGTCAGGCACGCCACTCCGGGGCGTCAGAGCCGAGGCGACGCGGCGCCGTCCCGACGTGTCCGACGACGGGGAGCACGCTCGTCAGGCGACCGAATTCCGAGTCGACTTCGTGGAGATACTGCGGATCGACGTCGATCGATGCCGGCACGAACGGTGTCGCAGCTCGGCGATCGACGAGTCGGTTGCGGGTGCGCAGCAGCGACAGGCGGGCCAGCCACGACCCGCCGACGTTGCGCTGGTGCGCCAGCAACTGAGCCGCCACACCGGCGGCGACGAATCCCGTTGCGTAATCGAGCGCCTGCACGGGTAGCCCGAGCGGGCCCGAGTGGGCAGGCTGCAGGTGCCGGTGTCGAGCGAGCGCACCACCGGCCCAACGGATCCCCGTCGTCGACTGGACGATGGAGTCGAACCCCCGTCGCCCCGCCCAGGGGCCGACCCAGTCGAACGCGGAGACCTGGACGATCACGAGGCCGGGCCGGCGAGCGACGGCCCGCTCCGGGGTGAAGCCGAGTCGTGCGAGCGCGTGTGGCCGATAGGCGTCGATCCAGACGTCGGCGCCATCGAGGAGTGTGTCCATCGCGTCGGCGCCCTCGGGGGTGCGCAGGTCGAGCACAGCGTTGCGCTTCCCGAAGCCGGTGGACATCACCCCGACGGGGACGGAAGGGAGGTGCTCGGCACCGAGTCGGAGGACGTCGGCGCCGCTGGCTGCGAGCACCTGACCGGCGACCGGCCCGGCGAGGACCCGCGAGCAATCGAGCACCCGAACGCCGTCGAGGGGCTGGTCGTGACCGTCGAGCGGCGAGTCGATGCCCGGAGGCGCATCACCGATGCGATCGACCGAGACGACGGGCAGGTCGGCGGTCGCCCGATGGTGGGGGTGACTCGTCCACTCGTCGAGTGTGCGCACCACTGCGGCGATCATGCCGTCCGCGATCAATCCGGCCTCGAGGTCGAACGCGTCGCGAGTGGCGATGGCGGCGGCGACCGACTCGCGATCGGACGAGCAGGCGAGATGGCGGACGACCCCGTCGGCGTGATGGAGGAAGTTGCAGTGGATCTGGAGGTGGCGCCCGTCGCGTGTCGGGTACACCCCCGAGAGGTCCGCCCAGGCGGGTACCGGCCGGCCGTCGAGCTCGAGATGGGTCGTGCAGAACGCGAGCAGGTGGGCGAGGTCGACGGAGCGCGGCGCAGGCTCCAGACCACGGGCCGTGCCGACGTGGTCGATGGCTGCGATCGCATGGCCGACCGAGTCGGCGAGCAACCCGTCCACGTCGAATGCGGAGGCGGCGACCGAGGCAGGTCCGAGCGTCGAGATGTGTGATGCGTCGACGGGACCACCCGGTACACCCGCAGCGATGGGATCGATGTCGAGCTGCATGTGGCGAACGTATCGACGAGCGGCGGCCGGTGGGAGCGGATCGGCGTCGATGTCGACCGAATCGATGCCGGCGAGTTCGGCGGCCACCGCTCGCGACGAGTTCGAAGACACGTGGAACCGGTGGAACCTGTTGCGCACGGCGACCGCACTCGCCGGCGCGGCCCTCGTCGCCGCCGCACTGCGATCGGGCGCGCAACGCTCCGCCCGGTGATCTACCGTCTGGTGATGACCACGAACGCCGAGCTGCTGGCTCAGTACCGACGGGTGCTGCCCTCGTTCCTCTCGCCGTACTACGCGGAGCCGATCTCGATCGAGCGCGGTGAAGGCGGTTGGGTGTGGGACGTCGAGGGGAATCGCTACCTCGACTTCTTCGGCGGCGTGCTCACCACCATGGTCGGTCACAACAACCCTGCGGTCACCGCTGCGGTCCAGGAGCAAGCCGCAAAGACGCTGCACACCTCCTCGCTGTACCTGTCGCCGCCGATGCTCGACCTCGCCGAGCAGATCGCCGAGCAGTCGGGCATCCCGGACGCGCGAGTGTGCTTCACGACGTCGGGCTCGGAGGCGAACGACACGGCGGTGCTCCTCGCCACGAGTTTCCGGAAGTCGAACCAGGTGCTGGCGATGCGCAACAGCTACCACGGACGCTCGTTCACCACGCAGGCCATCACCTCGCACGCAAGCTGGTCGTCCACCTCGCTCTCGGGACTCCAGGTCAACTTCGTGCACGGCGGCTATCGACTGCGGTCGCCGTTCGCCGACCTCGAAGACGACGCCTACACGACCGCCTGCGTCGGTGATCTCGTCCAACTGCTCGACATGACGTCGGCCGGCGACGTCGCCTGTCTGATCGCCGAACCGATCCAGGGCGTCGGCGGGTTCACCGTGCCACCCGACGGCTTCTTCGGCGCGATGAAAAAAGAGCTCGACAACCGCGGCATCCTCTTCGTGTCCGACGAGGTGCAGACCGGATGGGGTCGCACCGGTGAGCACTTCTGGGGCTATCAGGCCCACGGGATCGTGCCCGACATCCTCACGTTCGCGAAAGGTGTCGGCAACGGCATCACCCTCGCCGGGTGCGTCGCACGCGCCGAGATCATGGACACGATCGAGGTACTCAGCTTCTCGACCTTCGGCGGCAACCCCCTGTCGGCAGCGGCGGGATCCGCCACGCTGAACTACGTGCTCGACAACGACCTCCAGGCGAACGCAAAGGCGATGGGAGAGCGATTCCGTTCGGCGATCGAACCGCTGGTGGCCGACACCCCGTGGATCGCCGAACTCCGCGGCCGGGGTCTGATGTGGGCGTTCGAGATGTGCCATCCGGGCACGATCGAACCAGATGCCGCGAAGACCGTCGACTTCCTCGAAGGCTGCAAGCGACACGGACTCCTCGTCGGCAAGGGCGGCTTGTACGGCAACGTCATCCGGCTCGCGCCGATGCTGGACGTGAGCGCCGACGAACTCGACACCGGCATCGACGCGGTCCGCTCGACGATCGCCGACCTCGCGTGACGCCGACGATCGCCGGATGATCATCGAGGTCGACGACGCCGACGATCCTCGACTCGACGACTTCGCACTGCTCAAGGACCAGGCCGCCCGCCGCGATCGGGAGGGCGAGGAGTACTTCATCGCCGAGGGCTACGTGTCGATCGATCGGGTGATCGACTCCGGGCACCGCCTCCGTTCGGTCGTCGTGACACCCTCTCGGGTCGAGCGGCTGCTCGCGGGGCGACCCGAGATCGTCGAGCGAGACGTGCCGGTCTACGTCGTGGACCGCGCCGTCCTCGCGGACACCGTCGGCTTCGATCTGCACCGGGGCGTCGTCGCGTCGGCCGACCGGCGACCGGTACCGACCGCCCGCGACATCGCCGAGTCGTCAGCGACGCGGGTGGCGGTACTCGTCGGGCTCAACGACGCGGAGAACGTCGGCGTGATCGCGCGAGCCGCACGAGGGTTGCACGTCGACGCGCTGCTGCTCGACCCGACCTGCACCGACGCGTATTCGCGGCGCACCGTGCGCGTGAGCATGGGCGAGGTGCTACACCTCCCGGTCGGACGCGCCGCGAACTGGCCCGATGACCTCGCGGTGCTGCATGACGCGGGCTTCGAGAGCTGGGCGATGACGCCGGCTCCCGACGCAGTCGACCTGTGGGAGCTCATCGTCGAGGCGTTGCCACCCCGGCTGGCCGTCGTGCTGGGAGCCGAGGGGCCGGGGCTCGACCGGCACACGCTGGAGGCGACGACCCGACGCGTCCGGATTCCGATCCATCCCGATGTCGATTCGTTGAACGTCGGCCATGCGGCTGCCATCACCTTCGCGGCCCTCGGCCGTAGCATTGCCACGTGAGCGACGAGGCCCAGCACGGCGCATCAGGCGCCGACGTCGACACGGTCTCGCGCGACGAGAAGATCGAACATGCCAAGGCGAAGCTCGACGAGGCGCCGACGCCGCCACCCGACGAACCCGTCATCAAGAAGCGCCAACGGAGCTGGTGGCACCGTCACCTGGAGTCCGAGGAGCGCCAGCGCATTCTCGCCGAGCTCGGCATCAAGCGACAGCCGCACTGGGGGTTCCGGTTCTCGGTGATGCTCGGGCTGTCCGTGGTCGTTGCCGTGATGGGGATGTCGGCCAACTCGGCCGCCGTGGTCATCGGAGCGATGCTGCTCGCGCCGCTCATGCAGCCGGTGCTCGCAACGGCTGCATGCATCTCGATGGCGCTGTTCCGCAAGTCGCTCACGGCCGCCGGCCACGTCCTGTTCGCGTCGGTCGGCTCGATCACACTCGCCTACGTGCTGTCAGCGTTGTTCGTCAACGGGGACCTGCCGAACGAGGTGACGAGTCGCACCGCCCCCGACATCCGCGACCTGGTGGTTGCGCTGGCGGCGGGCACCGCCGGCGCGTACGCCACGGTCCGCAAGGACGTGTCCTCGTCGCTGCCCGGTGTGGCGGTTGCCGTCGCGCTGGTCCCGCCGATCGCAGCGGTCGGGATCACCCTCGAG
>Ga0316197_10001662_pt1 | contig 15835 bp, 9 predicted proteins | sample OudBiesiAoxic_MG_FD_204939 | JGI IMG/M metagenome (GOLD analysis project Ga0316197, IMG submission 204939) | Coastal sediment microbial communities from Oude Bieten Haven, Netherlands - site A oxic | ecosystem: Environmental > Aquatic > Marine > Coastal > Sediment | place: Netherlands... | reverse complement strand
CGGTGTCTTTCCAAAACCCCTGATCACTCCGCTCGCCATCGACGCAGACGTCCAGGGTTTCCCGTTCGACCCCGTTACCGGCGGATCCGGTGTTTCCAACTTCACCTATGCCAACATCCTGGCGCCGACCACCCGGGACATCCGCACATTCCTCGAGATCCATCCGTTTTCGAAGCTGGCGGTGATCGTGCAGCCGGCGTTGGCGGAGGCGATGCCGAAACTCCCCGAGTCCGTACTGGCACGGCTCGCGGAGCTCAATGTGGAAGTTATTCAAGTGACGGCTCGCTCAACGCCCGAGGAGACCGTCGCCGCCATCCCGCCCGAGGCCGAGGCGGTGTACGTACTGCCGCTAATGCGGTTCACTCATGATGACATCGAGGTTCTGGCCGAGGCCCTGAAACGACGCGGATTACCCAGTTTCTCCATGTTCGGGATCGAAGAGGTCGAGCACGGGCTGCTGGCGGGTCTGCGGACACGCGATTTCTGGCCGCGGCTCGCCCGTCGGATGGCGCTCAACCTCCAGCGGGTTTTGCTGGGTGATGACCCCGGCACGATTCCGGTCAGTTTTGCCGAAAACCCGAGGCTCGTCATCAACATGAGGACGGCGCGGGCGGTGGGTGTGTTCCCTACGTGGTTGGCGATGTCCGGTGCCGAGCTGCTGCACGAGGAAGAGACCGAGGGCATTCAGAAAATGCGGTTCGTCGACGCCGTCATGTGGGCGGAGGATACCAACCTGGACCTTGCTGCCTTCGAATATCAGGTGGCGGCCGGGATTCAGGTGGTCGAGGAAGCCAAGGGTCGGGTACGGCCGCAGGTCGGTGCATTCGCCTCCGGAATCGTGATCGACGAGGACCGTGCCGCCGCGTCGTTTGGGTCGCAGGCGGAGCAGAGCTTTGCCGCATCGCTCGCCCTCGACCAGATCATCTACTCCGAGCCGGTGTTCGCCAACGTCACGATCCAGAAACGGCTGCAGGAGAACCTCGAGGTGCAGCGGAAAATCCTCCACCTCGATGTTGTCCTGGAAACCGCGACCGCATACCTGATTATCCTCCGGACGCATGGGTTGTACGAGATCCAGAAGGAGAACCTGCGGGTGACCCGAAGAAATCTCGAGCTGGCCCAGATTCGCCAAAGAATCGGGGCGGCCGGCGCTTCAGAGGTGTACCGCTGGGAGAGCGCGATCGCGACCGCCGAACGAATGACGGTGACGAGCCGCGAAAACGTCAACGTGACCAAGGTCAACCTCAATCGGATTCTCAACCGACCGCAGAACACAAAGTTCGTGCCGGAAGACGTGAACCACCTGAGCCCGGTTTTCATGTCCGGCGATATCAGAACCTGGCGCTATATCTACAGCCCCCGAGGATACGAGATCTTCGTCGATTTCATGGTCGGGATTGGACTTGCGAACTCGGTCGAGCTCGAGGCGATCGACGCGGCGATTGCTGCCGCCCGCCGTGCATCCCTCGCCGCTCGCCGGCAGCTGTACATCCCCGACTTCTTCCTGAGCGCCGAGATCCGGCGGTTCCTGGCACGAAGCGGTGCTGGGACTGATCCGGTCAATCTGCCGATTCCAATCGAATTCCCACGGGTCGATGACACCGACTGGTCGGTGGGCCTATTCGGAGCGCTGCCGGTGTACACGGGCGGCGTCAATCGAGCGAATAAGCGCAGGGCGCAAGAGGAATTGTTCCAGCTGCAGGTCGAGCGCGATGCCGTCGCCAACCAGGTCGAGCAGCGGATCCGCTCGGCCTTACTGCTTGCAGGCGCCTCCTTCTACTCCATCGAGTTGGCGCAGGCAGCCACTGACGCGGCGCTCAAGAGTCTCGATCTGGTGACCGAATCGTACGCCACAGGTGCGGTATCGATCACCGAACTCCTCGACGCACAAGCTGCCGCGCTCCGGGCCAGCGAGGGGGCATCCAATGTCGTTTACGATTTTCTGATCGACCTGATGGAGGTCGAGCGCGCGATGTCGAGTTTTGCCTTTTTCCAGACCGAGGAAGAGAGGGAGGCCTTTTACCAGGGAGTGCACGATTACATGATCCGGCGAGGGGTCCACCCCTTACCTGAGGATCAGGCAACTCGCTCCCTGAGACGATGATCGAGGAGGAAACAGCGATGCGTGTTCAATCGCTCCGCGTGGTGGCAATACTCGGGTTTGCAGTCCTCGGTGTCTCCTGCGGTCGTCAGGAGATCGTTGCCGAGCCCCAGCTGCGACCGGTACGAACCGAGGTCATTTCGGTATCGGGGATGGAACGAGCGCGAACCTTTTCGGGGACGTTTCGCGCCGGAATGGAATCGAGGCTCAGCTTTCGCGTTCCCGGCCGGGTCCAACAACTCACCGCCTCGGTCGGCCAATCGGTCCTTCCGGGCCACCTGATCGCTCAGCTTGACTCCCGCGACTACGAACTGCAGGTTCAGGAGGCCCAGGCGAGTCTGACCCGAGCGCTCGCCTCGAGACGGAATACAACCGCTGAGCGTGACCGGGTCCGCGAGCTCTACGAGAACGACAACGCATCGCTCAGCCAGTGGGACCAGGCGCGGGCGGTCGCGGAGTCGGAGGCGGCTCAGGTGGAGTCTCTCGAAAAGCGGCTCGAGCTGACCCAGTTGCAGCTCGATTACACACGCTTGACGGCGCCGGTGGCCGGAGCGATCGCCACCGTGGAAGTGGAGGTCAACGAAAACGTCCAGGCGGGCCAGCCGATCGTCAAGCTGTCATCCAGCACCATGACTGAGGTTGGTGTTGATCTTCCAGGCAGCGTCATCACCGCCATCCGGGAGGGCGCCGGAGCTGTTGTCGTATGTGACGCCCTTCCAGGTGAAACATTCGATGCGTTCGTCACCGAGGTCGGCGTTGCGGCGTCCGGAGCAACTACCTTTCCGGTGACCGTTCAGCTGGCCGCTCGGAACGATCGGGTAAGACCGGGAATGGCGGCTGAAGTGACATTTAGTCTCGCCTCGTCCGAGACAGACGTCGACCGCATATTGGTACCAGCGGTGGCTGTTGGGGAAGACCGAGACGGTCGGTTCGTGCTCCTGGCCGAACCGGAGAGTGAAGGGAGGGCCGTCGTCAGGCGACGCCCGGTTACCGTCGGCGACCTCGCTACCGACGGCCGGCGTGACCTGATCGAGGTCGTCGCGGGTCTTTCGGAGGGCGACGTCATCATCACCGCCGGGGTCCGGCGGCTCGAGGACGGTCGGATGGTGAGGTTGACGCAGGCTGTGGAGCCGCAGCAATGAACCTGACCCTCGCCGCGATTGAAAAGAACCGGATCACGGTGGTGGTCCTGGTGGTCATTCTTCTCAGCGGCGCCCTTTCCTTTTTCGATATGGAACGGGCCGAGGACCCCGGGTTCATCATCCGCATCGCAGCGGTGGTCACATATTTCCCGGGCGCGAGCCCACGGCGGGTCGAGCAACTGGTCACCGACAAGATCGAAAAGGCGATCCAGCAGATGCCGGAGCTGAAATTCGTCTCGAGCGAGTCGAAAAACGGCATCTCGATCGTCTACATCACCATTCGTGGGGAGTACCGTGAGATGCGGCCGATCTGGGACAGTCTCCGCCGCAAGGTATCGGATGTCACCCCACAGCTCCCGGACGGAGTGATCGGCCCGTTTGTCAACGACGAGTTCGGAGACGTCTTTGGCACCGTCATCGGCATAACCGGCGACGGCTTTGACTACGCGGAACTCAAGGAAGTCGCGGACGAGGTCCGCGACGAGCTTCTGCTGATCTCCGACGTTGCCAAGGTCGATGTCTATGGAGACCAGCAAGAACGGATTTTCGTCGAGTACAACAACGCCCGCCTGTCCGAGCTCGGTCTGTCGCCGGTGCAGCTCCAGCAAATCCTGTCGAGCCGCAACATCATCATCCCCGGGGGCAGCATCGACACATCCGAGGAGAGAATCTCGCTTGAACCGTCTGGTAACTTCCTGAGGCTGGAGGATGTCAAGCGGGCCCTGATCTCGGTGCCCGGCCGCGCAGAGCTGATCGCGCTTCAGGACATCGCTCGCATCGAACGCGGCTACGTCGACCCGCCGCAAACCAAGCTCCGGGTCAACGGTGAGCCCGCCCTGGCCCTCGCCATCTCGATGCGGGAGGGCGGCAACATCCTCGATCTCGGCCGGGAGGTCAAAGAGACCATCCACAGGGTCGAGTCTGAGTACCCGGTCGGCATCGATTTCACCTTTGTCCAGTTCCAGGCCGAGCCCGTAGAAAGAAAGGTCAACGAGTTCATCGGAACTCTGATGCAGGCCATTGCGGTGGTCGTCATCGTGATGTTGCTCAGCCTCGGTATCCGGACCGGTCTTGTTGTGGCGAGCCTGATCCCAATGGCTATCGTGATGGCGCTGATGATCATGGGTTTCCTCGATATCGGGCTCAACCAGATGTCGCTGGCATCACTGATGATCGCGCTCGGGATGTTGGTGGACAACGCCATCGTCATGTCCGAATCGATTTTGGTACAGATGGGTGAGGGAAAAACGGCCATCGATGCAGCCGTTGACTCGGCGGCCGAGTTCCGGATTCCGCTCCTCATTTCATCGCTCACGACAATTGCCGCATTCCTCCCCATCTACCTGGCCGAATCCGACACCGGCGAGTACACCGCACCGCTTTTCAAGGTGGTGACCATCACCCTGCTGAGCTCGTGGGTCCTGTCACTGACAATGATCCCGATGCTGGCAGTGAAGTTCCTCAGGGTTGATCCGCGGAAATCCGAAGATGCCTATGACAACCGCTTCTTCCGGGGGTACCGTCGGCTCCTTCTCCTCGCCCTGAAGCACCGAGCCGCCTCCATCGCGGCGATCGCCCTGGTGTTTATTCTGACGATGCAGGCGTTCGCCCTGGTACCGGTGATGTTCTTCCCACCCAACGACCGACCGACCTTCCTTGCCGAGCTTCGGCTGCCGGCTGGCTCGAGCCTGGAGAACACCGACCGTGTGGTGGCCGGAATCGAGCGATTCCTGAGTGACGAGATGCTCGTTGACGCCGAAGCGATCGCCAACAACGAGGAGGGCGTCACCAACTGGGCGGTGTTCATGGGCGAGGGCGCCCCTCGCTTCATCCTCTCCTCGAACATCGAGCAGACAACCCCGGAGTACGCAATCTTCATCATCAACGCCACCTCGCGGACAGTGATCGACGAGATGGTCCCGATTCTGCGCCGGTTCTGCTTCGATTCCTTCCCCGACCTCAAGGCGAAGATCAATCCCCTTCCGCTGGGCCCGCCGATCACCAACCCGATCGAGATCCGCATCTCCGGTCGAGACGAAGACGTGATCTTCGGTCTCGTGGAGGTGGTCAAGGATGAACTGCATTCTCTCGCTGGACCGACGGGGATCTCGGATGATTGGGGTGCCCGCGCAAAGAAATTGGTCGTGCACATCAATGAAGCGCGAGCCCAACGAGCTGGAGTCTCGAATTTTGATATCGCGATTTCCCTGCAAACGGCTCTGACCGGTTTTGACACGACTCAGTTTCGAGAGGACGACAAGGTCATCCCGGTCACCCTGCGCTCGGTGGCCGCCGATCGAGACGACCTCGGCAAGCTGGAGAGCCTCAACGTGTTTTCACAGGCCACCGGGCGATCGGTGCCGCTGGAGCAGGTTGCCGACATCGAGGTGGCGTGGGAGCCCGCCAACATCCGTCGCCGAAACCGCCTCAAGACCGTCACCGTCCAGTCCGACCTCGAACCGGGCGTCACCGCCCTCGAGATCATCAACCAGCTCACGCCGTGGCTCGAGGAACAACAGTCGCAGTGGGGCGTGGGCTACTCGTGGGAGTTCGGCGGCGAGTACGAGACAACCATCGACGCGAACAAGTCGATTATGGTCAAACTACCGGTGGCGGCGCTGGCCATCGTGTTGCTGCTGGTCGGCCAGTTCAACTCGATACGCCGATCGGCCATCATCCTGATCACCATCCCACTGGGTATCATCGGCGTCGTGATCGGTCTGATCGTGTTTCGCTCCTACTTCGGGTTCATGACGCTGCTCGGAATCATCGCCCTGTCTGGAGTAGTCATCAACAACGCGATCGTGCTCCTCGACCGCATCAGGATCGAGATCGAAGAAAACGGGCTCGAACCGCAACGCGCGGTGGTGGAGTCAGCCCAGCGGCGGCTACGGCCGATCCTCCTCACCACGGGCACCACCATCGGCGGCCTCATACCGCTTTACCTGGGCGGCGGCCCCATGTGGGAACCGATGTCGGTCGCGATCATGTTCGGGCTGCTCTTTGCCACGGTTTTGACGCTGGTCTTCGTCCCGGTGCTGTACTCGCTGTTCTTCAAGGTGCGCTACCGGGAATTCGAGTACTGATTTCGAACTCAATACCATGCATGGGTGCCACGTTCCGCATTGTTGCATTGCATGGGTGCCACGTTCCGCATTGTTGCATTGTGAGCGGGTTTCAGGATTACAGATGTCACCCTGAGAGCTATGAACGCCATTTCTTCAATTGTCGGGCATCTCCCGTCCGGAAACGCTCAGCCGGTGCTCGCAAAAAAGCGTCAATGCGGTACGTGGCACCCTTGGTGGCACCCTAGCTAGGGGGGCAGGCCATTCAGCCATGAACTCCGGGTATAATACGGTGCCGATAAACCGAACACCGCGACAGCCGGTGTGGGCTGAAGAAATCGTATAAAAGTCGGGGCACAGGTCCTCGGCACGAATGTAATGGTTTGAAAGGGGTCACAATGAGAAGGGTCGTATTTGTATTCGCAATCTTAGCCGGAGCGCTTCTCCTATCCATGGCCACGACGGCGTGCAATCAAGAGAACGCCGGTTCGGAGCAGCCGACCGAGCAACCGGCGGTTGAGACCGCCGACGTCGCCGAGGCCGAGGGTGAGACTCCAGCCGGGCAGGAAGCAGCGTCGGAGCACCCGGCAGAACATCCGGCAGCACAACCGGACGCAAAGCCCGCGGATCCGGAAAAGCCGACGCCGAAGCCGGAGCACCCGGCCGAACACCCGGGATAGGGCACTTATATCGATGCTCGATTTCCTGAGGACGGATGTGCGGCCCCGTTCGAGGCTCATCGTGGCCGCACCGTCGGCGATCCTGCTCTGCCTGGCCGCTGCGGGTTGCAAAGAGCACGGGAAGGAGGTGACGGCAGCCCCTCCGGCCCGTGTCGTGACCGCCGACATACAGGCCGGCATCGAGGCGCACATCGAAGAGCAAAGCCGACTGGGCGACGGCTTCTTCAAACTCACCTTCAACGACACGGAGCTCCAACTCAAGCTGGTCCGTGTCCATGTTGAGTACCTTGCCAGCCTGGGTCCACGCCGCCAATTTGCGTGCGTGGACCTGGCCGGCACCGACGGCGAGGTGTATGACGTCGACTTCTTCCTCGAGGGAGACGCGGGCTCGATGCAGGTGACCGACACGACGGTCCACAAGATCAACGGTCGGCCCCTCTATGCCTGGGAGCAACACGAGGACCGCACCTGGCACCGCGTCCCCGTGGAAAATGCGTCACACCGTCTGCTTGGCGTGATCGAGGACCGTGACGAGTTCGAGTTCCTCTACCGTGCGACACTGCCTGAGATGACCGAGAGCGCCCGGATGTGGCTGCCGCTGCCCGCCACCGACCAGTTCCAGACCGTGACCATCAAATCCATCAAAACTCCGGGAACGCAGAGAACACTGGTCGATCGGGAGCGCGGCAACAGTGTCCTGTATCTCGAGCTTGGCCCGGAGGACAGTGAGAAGGTGGTCGAGCTTCGCTTCCAGGTACTGCGAATCGAGAAAGCTGCGTATCCGGCGCAGCCGCCAGATTTAGGAGACTATCTCGATGCGGAGCAGATGGTACCGGTCAACGAGCAATTCCGCAGCATAGGATCCGAGGTCGTCGCGGGAAAGAAAGGCGATCTGGTTCGCGCGCGGGCACTCTACGACCATGTGATCGATCGGATGAGCTACCAAAAAGTTGGCGACGGCTGGGGGCAGGGAGATGCCGTGTATGCGTGTGATGCGCGAACTGGGAATTGTACAGATTTCCACTCGTACTTCATCGCCTTGTCGAGGTCCGTCGGTATCCCGGCCCGTTTTGCCATCGGTGCATCCATCCCATCGGCGCGAAACGAGGGCGGGATCAGCGGCTATCACTGCTGGGCGGAGTTCTACGCCGAAGGCAAGTGGTGGCCTGTCGATATCAGTGAGGCCGACAAGTACTCGAACCTGGCAACCTATTACTTTGGCCACCACCCGGCAAATCGCGTTGAGCTGAGCCGCGGCCGCGATCTCGTCGTCGAACCGGGGCCGGACTCAGGGCCGATCAACTTTCTCGCCGATCCCGTGCTCGAGATTGGCGGCAAGCCGGTCAAGGTGAAACCCACTCTGTCTTTCACACGAAGCGGATGATTCGTAGTGAGTCGTCTTCCGCCCGCATCCTGAGTGCCACGTACACAATTACACGATTGTTGATTGCGTGAAACAGCAATCCTAGGTGGAACGCCGTTCCCGGCTGTTTGAAAACGAATTACCGCATCCTGATTTGGTTGTTGCGATTCGGTGTGTCGCGACCTATGTTCCATTGGTATTGATCTCGGCCACATGGTAATGACCGACCTGGACTCACCTCGCCACCTGGAACCGAGGCTTGATGAGGCTCTGTCATTTCGTGTTTGGGTCGAGACGGGCGGGAGAATAATGCCTTCTCGCGAGAGTCATGCTGATTGACATGAGAACAGCTGTCTGGATTGTTGTCGTCACCGTTGGGTTGTTTCTGGTCTTTCGTTTATGGTCGGTTGCCGCGTACTACCGCGGCTTATTCTCGGTCGACCATTATCGAGAAGTTGCTCAGGTGCTGGAAAACCTTCGGAGTCAGGCAGTGTTCCGTCCGCTCGTGGGCGAAGAAGTTATGGATTGGGGGGAAGATCCGAGGACGGCATTCACCAGTCGCAATCTGGCATTGGCGTACACGATCAGGCAGGAGGAAGGCCTTTTTATTCACCACCTTTCGGTGACCACACCGCCACGCGGTGGAATCACATTCGCGGCCGGCGAGACATTTGTGTCGTTTTTCGCCTGGCGGCTGGGTTTGAAGCCGGCAGAATGCTCCGCTTTCATGGGAGTCTCCGTGTTCCATCTCGAGTTCACCATTTCTGAACAAAATCAAAAAGCCTTCATGGAACGGTCTCTGAGCCTACCGAGCGGAATCGATCTCGAAACGATTCGTGGAGAGGTTCTACGTGTAAGAGAACAGATTGAGTTCTTCGACGGCACGGCGCTGATCGAGGCGGACTTGGCACAGGCCAAGACTGCGGATCCGTGATGGGTGGCACCTGTGGACTTCTTCGATCAGGTACAGATCGTGTTGGATGGCCCGAACAACACGCTTGGCGTCATCGAGTAGTGACCATGGCAGTCCGAAGAAGGAGATCGCTTCATGGATGACAACGGCCCCGGCTCGAAACAGCCGCTGAATCCGACCAACGAAGATTCTGCAAATACCGGGTCTCTGGCTGAAGGGACCGAAAAACTGCCGACATGCTCGACGGCCGATAGGCCGACGAGGGGAGAGCCGCGCCTGATTGGCGACTTTCGAATTGTGAGATTGATCGGTGCCGGGGGCATGGGCGTGGTGTACGAGGCCGAGCAACAACACCCGAAACGCCCGGTTGCCCTAAAGGTTATTCGTGGGGACCGATACCTCGACGACACGGCGATCAAGCTGTTCCAGAGGGAAGCGCAGGTGCTGGCGCGGCTCAAACATCCAGCCATCGCGGCAATCTATGAATCTGGCCGCACCGAGGACGGCGAGCATTTCTTCGCCATGGAACTGGTGCGGGGGCAGACCCTCGCCGACTGGCTGGACAAAAGACCCGCGAGCCAGGGGCTGTCATCGGACGAGCTCGAACTTCGGCTGCGGATCTTTCGAAGGATTTGCGAGGGGGTGGCGTATGCCCACCAGCGCGGGGTCGTCCACCGCGACCTCAAACCCACCAACATCCTGATCTTCGATGATGAGGGCTCTGGCTCAGCTTCAGATACAACGGGAGCGCCAGGTGTCAAGATCCTCGATTTTGGCCTCGCACGGATCACCGATACCGATGTCGCAGCGACGACCCTGGTGACCGATGCCGGGACCATTCGTGGAACGCTCAGTTATATGAGCCCGGAACAGATCCGTGGCAACCCGGACGAGATCGATATGCGGACCGACATCTATTCACTCGGGGTGGTGTTCTACCAATTGCTGACCGGTGACCTTCCCTATGAAGTCCTAGGCAAACCGATGCACGAGATCAGTCGCGCGATCTGCGAGGAGCCCCCGAAATCCCTGGTCAGTGCCTGGAAGGGAAGTTCCCGGCCCGATCGGGACATCGAGACCATCACCTTCAAGGCTCTTGAGAAGTCCGCTTCCCGCCGGTATCAGAGTGTGACGGCCCTCGAAGAGGACATCGACCGGTTTCTGAGAAACCAACCGATCTTGGCCAGGCCGGCAAGTGCGGTCTATCAGCTGCGGAAGATGGTGCAGCGGCATAAGGTCCCCTTTTATTCCGCAGCCGCCATCCTCCTGCTCCTTACCGGCAGCGTGATCGCTCTCTCAGTTCAGGCGAGCACCATCGCGCACGAACGAGACAGGGCAAACCAGGAAGCTCGAAATGCGCTGGCGGTCACCGAGTTCCTGGTGCAACTCTTCGCTGTTGCCGACCCCACCGAGGCCCGGGACAAGGACATCACAGCCCGCGAACTGCTCGACCGCGGTGTGGACCAAATGTCCGGCGACCTGGAGCAGCAGCCGGAGGTCCGCGCGGCCTTGAGCGGCGTGCTGGGGCGGGTCTACCTCAACCTGGGGGTTTTCGACCAGGCCGCGCCCCTGCTCGAGGAGGCGTCGGTGCTTCAGGGCGAACTCTATGGGCAGCAGAGTGCGGAGGCGGCCCAGGTTGCCGGCAACCTAGCCGTTCTATACATGATGACTGGCGAGTTTGCAAAAGCAGAATCCCGCATGAACGAGTCTCTCGCCCTGCGGCGAATCCTTTACGGGGACCGTTCATCGGAGGTGGCGGAAGGCCTTTATCACGCGGCGAGCCTGCACCTTCACAAGGGCGAGTTTCAGGCTGCGATACCGCTCTTGGAGGAAGCACTCTCGACGGAGCAAGAGCTATCGAGCGGGCAAAACGAGGCGACCGCCAACATCATCAGCGACCTCGCGTACAGCGCGATCAAACTCGGACGGGATGACGAGGCCGAGCGCCTCAACCGAGAGGCGTTGGCGCAACGAAGAGAGATCCTGGGTGACGATCACCCTTCAGTCGCTCAAAGTCTCAATAACCTCGGTCAGTCCTTGCGCAACCGCGGGGATTTCGATGAAGCTGAGCAGATGATCAGGGAAGCGGTCGCGCTGAACCGCAGAATCTACGGCGAACATCACCCGGAGTTGAACGCCACCCTGAGCAGCCTCGCTTCGGTGCTCCGGGACTCCAATAAACTCGAAGAAGCGGAACAGGTGTTGCGCGAGATCGTCGCCGGGAATCGAAAGACCTACGGAGACGCCCATCCAGACGTCGCAGGGAATCTTGTGATGCTCGGTAGTGTGCTCGAACGACAGGGCGAGCCTGTTGCGGCCGAGAGCCAATACCGTGAGGCCCTCGACATCCAACGGAAGGTCTTTGCAGGAGATTCTTGGCAGATCGCCACTACAAAAAACCTTCTCGCGAGCAGCCTCATCTCCCAGGGCAGACACCGAGAAGCGGAACCGCTTCTGGTGGAGAGCTTTCAAATCATCTCCAACACCTTCGGCGACGACCACCCACGAACCGCCGCGGCGCGCCGGCGAGTGATCGCCAACTACGAGGCCTGGGGCAAGGACGGGTTGGCAGATCCATATCGGCGCACGGGGGAGGAGTGACACTTTCTTGGGTGCCACGTTCCGCATGGTTGCATTGTGAGCGGGTTTCAGGATTACAGGTGTCACCCTGAGAGCTATGAACGCCATTTCTTCAATTGTCGGGCAACCCCCGTCCGGAAACGCTCAGCCGGTGCTCGCAATAAAGCGTCAATGCGGTACGTGGCACCCTTGTTGAAATGCGGTACGTGGCACCCTTGTTGGGCACCCTTGTTGGTGGCACCTGTGCGGTCCGCAGTGTGGCGTGGTCGCTAGCGGTGGTGTCGTGCTGCCGACACGAACTCGCGGACGGCAGCGAATTGCTCGCCGGTGCCATAGACCACCAGCACGTCGCCCGCCTGCAGCTCGAGGTCGGGTGACGGGTTCGGTTGCAGGGCGCCGTCGCGATCGATGGCGACCACGGTGGCACCGGTGTGCTGGCGCACGCCGAGGCGGCGCAGCGAGCAGCCGTCGGCGGGGCAGCCCGCCTGAACCTCGACTCGGCCGACGTCGGCAGCCATCCGCAACGCCTCCATTGTCGGCACGTCGTCGGCGGGTTCAATCCCGCGCAGTGCGCCGTAGTGGGTCGCCCGCAGAGCTTGTCCTTCGCGGCGGACCATCTCCTCCGACGCGCCGTAGAGCCGGAGCACGCGCGCGGTGAGCTCGATCGAGGTCTCGAACTCCTCTGGGATGACCTGGTCGGCGCCGAGCGCTTCGAGTGGCTCGACCTCCCGAACGTAGCGGGTACGGGCAAGAATGCTGACCTCCGGCGACAGTCGACGCGCTACCGCCACCACCTGCCGGGTCGCGGCAGCGTCTGGTAACGCCGCGATCACCGCCCGCGCCCGGCTGACACCAGCCGCCGTCAGCACGGCGTCCCGGGTCGCGTCGCCGTAGACGCCGCGGCCGCCGCCGGCGGTTACCTCGTGGACGGCTGCCACATTGAGGTCGATAACGACGTGCGGGACCTCGAGGGCGGCGAGGGCGCGGGTGACGTTTCGGCCGTTGACGCCGAAGCCGACCACGATGACATGGTCATCGAGTGCGCGATCTCGGTTCCCTTTGGCGACGGGCGCCGGGCCCGGGAAACGATTCTCGACCCACCGCGCCAGCGGGCCGGCCGCGCGCAGCACGAAGGGTGTCGCGACCATGGTCGCAACGGTCACGGCCAGAAACAGCGCGGACACGGTGTCGCTGCCGAGACCGAGGATGGCGGCCTGGGCGGCCACGACCACCGCCAGCTCGCCGATCTGGGCGAGAGCAATGCCGGAGGCCGCGGCGGTGCCCAGCGAACGCACCGCCGGCAGGACCGCGAGGGCGGCGATCAGGGCCTTGCCCACGATCACCGTGGCCACCAGCCCGGTCAGGAGCAATGGCCTTGCTAGCCAGAGGTCGAGATCGAGCAGCATGCCGATCGAAACGAAAAAGAGACTGTTGAAAACGTCCCGAAATGGTGTCATGTCGGCCACGATCTGGGCGACATACTCGGACTCCGAGATGACCATCCCGGCGATGAATGCGCCGAGGGCCATCGATATGCCGAACTCACCGAGCAGGACCGCCGTTCCGAGAGCAATCAGGACGATGGAAAGCGTGAAGAGCTCTCGGCTGCGGGTGGCCACGATTCGCGCGAGCAGCCATGGAACGACGAAGCGCGTCGCGACGATGACCCCGGCCACGACGGCCACCGACTCGGCGGCGATGAAAATCACGTCACGCGCCGAACCGGCCCGGCCCGCCAGCAGTGGCAATGCGAGCATGACGGGAATGACGGCCAGGTCCTGGAAGAGCAGCACGCCGACCGCGGTTCGCCCAACCGGGGTGGAGGTTTCGCCGCGGTCCTCGAGTAGCCAGATGACGAGGGCAGTGGACGACAGCCCGACGGCGAGGCCCCACGCAATCGCCTCCGGCCACGGCAAGCCGAACGCACGAGCCAGAAGGGAGACCGCCAGCGTGGTCACCCCGTACTGCAGGCTGCCGCCGCCAAGCACGGTGGCCCTCATGCGCCACAGATCGCGCAGCGAGATCTTGAGGCCGACCATGAACAGCAGCAGCATCACGCCCACCTCGGCGACGACCTCAATCTTCTCGCGGTCGCTGACCAGCCCGAGACCCGCGGGCCCAATCGCGACACCGGCCAGGATGAACCCGACAACCGGCGGCACCGCCAGCCGCCGTAGCAGCAGCGCGGCGGCAACCGCCACCGCCATCACAAGTACGATTTCGGTGAGCACTCCATGCATCAGATCTTCTTCAGCCTCGCCAGATTCTATACCTACTGTCTGCGTGGTACCTCTATTGGTCGCCTACCGCTGTTCGCTGGCTGGTTTTTCCGGTGACCGCTTGGCCCTGACCCGCCGTGGCACCGGGCGCCGCACGGCCTTAAGGGTGCCACCCATCACAACTATCATGGGTGCCACGTTCATGGCACCCATCCGCACCTCTCCACCTATCAGGGATTGACTGGGAGGCGCGTGTCGCAAGATGCCTGCGGCTGGGCAGTCGACTAGGTGGCCATCCACACTTCGTCAAGTGGGGTGCTGAAAGCATCGCCGAGGATGGTCTCGAGCTGATTCTTGCTGTCGCCGGCGAAGGAGAGGAATCGAGCCCCGATGCCCTCGATGCCTTCGCGCTTCGGGTTCGCCTTGCGCACGATCTCTGCCTTGGCCGCGACGGGCTCGAGCTGGGGGCCGATGTCGATCGAGATGATGACGTGCTGGCCCGGCTCGAGGTCGGCGTCGGTCTCCAGGAGCAGGCCCCTGGCCGAAATGTTGACGACGGCGGCCAGCGCCTCCTCGAAGCCGTCCTCCACTTCGACCAGCATCCGGGTGCTCAAACGCAACGTCGCCCGGGGAGCAATGTCGAGAAGGCCGGCCACCTGCAGGCCGATGTGATTCGGTGAGTCGACCGTCCGCATGACCCGATTGACGCCGTGGCCGATGAGCTGGCGGGCGTTGTCCTCGTGACCGGGTTCGGCCAGCACCAGGAGTGATGCCATTCTGGAAGCGGATGATTGCGACCGGATCGTCTGGATCGCCTGTTGGAGGGTCATGGTGGTCGGTTCCAGTCCAAGGATGATCAGCTCGACCCGCGCCGCGTTGGCATACATCATCGCGTCCTCGTACGACGGGACCTTAATTACCGTCAGGTTTTGACGGTCGAGCACCGGCGCGAGCTCTCCGAACGAGCCCAGTGGAACGCCGGCCACCAGAACCACTGATTTTTCGATGGTCAAGCCTCCTTACCCATCAAACCAGCTCCTATTTCGATTTTACCGGATCGGACGAAGCTAGGGTGCCACGAATCTCATCGTTGCTCAAGAGTCGTAGCCGAATTTCTTCACAAAAACCGATCATCTCTCACGAGATGGATCAGCATCGGGCTACGCCTTCAACGCGAAGAACCCGAGTTTCGCGATCGAGTCGATTCACGTTACCACCGGATCGCATCGACCGACTTCACTCATGAGAAAATGACGTACGGGGAACCTTTGGAGGTGAGCTGACAATGGAAATTCATCTGTGGTGTATCGTGGCGGCCTGGCTCGTGGTTTACTGTACAAAGCTGCCGGTGGCCGCTGCGATGCAGCGCGCCGGGGGGTATGACAACCGCCTGCCGCGGGCGCAGCAGGCGCGGCTCGACGGCTGGGGTGCGCGCTCGGTTGCGGCCCACCAGAATGGCTTCGAAAGCTTCGCGCCCTTCGCAGCGGCGGTGCTGGTGGCGCATCTCGGCAGCGGTCCGGAGCGGGTGATCGATCTCCTCGCCGTTTCCTTTGTTGTGGCGCGGATCGGCTACGTGATCTGCTACCTCGCCGACCGGGCATCGCTGCGGTCGGCCGTGTGGAGTGTCGGGTTCCTGTTGACCTTTGCGCTCTTCCTGACGCCGTTGTTCGGCTAGCCCGCATATCTCACCAGCTTCCTGCTGCGACCGGCGATGCATCGCGCCCGGCGGCGTTTTCTCGCCTCGGGGTGCTCGACGTACCGCAAGTACGCGC
>Ga0316197_10001660_pt1 | contig 15839 bp, 18 predicted proteins | sample OudBiesiAoxic_MG_FD_204939 | JGI IMG/M metagenome (GOLD analysis project Ga0316197, IMG submission 204939) | Coastal sediment microbial communities from Oude Bieten Haven, Netherlands - site A oxic | ecosystem: Environmental > Aquatic > Marine > Coastal > Sediment | place: Netherlands... | reverse complement strand
CGTTGATGGACACTGGGTATCAAGTGACGCCGGTGATCGACCGCGATTACTTCTACGCGATCTACTTCCGCACCCCGGGGGGCGTTCTGTTCGAAGTGGCCACAAATGAGCCGGGATTTGACCGGGATGAGGACACCGCCCACCTCGGTGAAGCGCTGAAACTGCCAAAGCAGCACGAACATCTGCGGACAGTTCTGGAAGAGAAATATCTGGAGCCGATCCTTGACTGACTACATTCATCTGGAAACCTCAGGCGCACAAGGCGCGCCTTTGGTGGTCACCTTCCACGGCACGGGCGGGGATGAGACGCAGTTCCATGACCTTGCCCGTCAATTGGTGCCCGATGCGCATGTTGTGTCGCCTCGGGGGGATGTTTCTGAACATGGTATGGCACGGTTCTTTCGCAGGACGGGCGAGGGCGTTTATGACATGGACGATCTTACTACTCGGCGCGAGGCGATGGTGGTGTTTCTGCGGTCGAAGATCACAGAGACCGGGGCGGACCGAGTGATCGCTTTGGGCTATTCGAATGGGGCAAATATCGCGACGGCAGTGGCCTTGGCACATCCGGAAATCTTTACCGATGTGATTGCCATGCATCCACTGATCCCTTGGACGCCTGACCCGCAACCGGGACTGAAAGACACGCGCTGGCTGGTAACCGCAGGAGAGCGGGATCCGATCTGCCCTGCGCCTTTGACCCGCGATTTGCTGGGGTACCTGTCAGATCAGGGCGCGACTGCTTCCGAGCATTGGCATCCCGGCGGACATGAGCTGGTGCAGTCGGAAGTCGCCGCGATTCAGACATTCCTGAAATAGCAAAACGCCCCCGAAGCCATATGGTTCGGGGGCGTTTTCGTGTGTTGGCCGACGGAGTATCTCTGCGGCCAGATCGACGCTTATCCGCGCAACGCGCGGAAAAAGCTGCGGATCATGCTGCCGCGTTCGGCATGGGCGGCGCGGATGGCATCACGGTGGCGGGTGCTTGTTGCGATCTCGATCATTGCTTTTCCTGACATTTGTAAATTTCAACTGTTCTGAATATGGGCGTATGTCTTTCTATCCACAAACGAGACTTTTCATTCCTTCAGTTAAGTAATACTTATCTGGAAATGAGTGACCGCCTGCCCCCGCTGACCGCCCTGCGCGCCTTTGAGGCCGCAGCCCGGCATATGTCTTTTGCGCAAGCGGCCGCAGAACTGAACGTGACGCCCGCCGCGCTGTCCTTTCAGATCAAATCGCTGGAAGAGCACTTGGGGGTGCCGGTGTTCCGCAGGCTCAATCGGGCGGTTGAACTGACAGCAGAGGGTCAGGCCTTGCGCAGCGGTGTTGCCGATGCGTTTGACTTGATCACAACAGCCTGGCGGTCTGCCCGGCGGCAGGCGCAATACAACGTGCTGACGGTCACAGCAGGCCCCGCTTTTACCGCCAAAGTGCTGGCCCCGCGCATGTTTGACTTTGTGCAAGCTCACCCCGAAGTTGACCTTCGGTTTTCTGCCAGCCTTCGCATTCTGGATTTCCAGCGGGACGACATCGATGTCGCGATCCGCTTTGGCTATGCCAAAGATGAAGGACTGTATTCACAGGTCCTGATCCAGGATTGGATCGCACCTATGATGACACCCGCATTGGCCAAGACATATGACACCCCCGAAAAGCTGCTTTCTGCGCCTTTGATCTTTGATGACAGCGTTGATTTTCTGAACCCGCGCGCGGATTGGGTGCAATGGTTCCGGGCAAACGGATTGCCCGCGCCAAACTTGAAAGGCGCGCATTTCAGTCAGGCGGACCATGCGGTTGACGCGGCGCTCACCGGTGGTGGGGTGGCACTGGCGCGTAGTACGGTTGCCGCAAGCGGCTTGATTGACGGACAACTGGTCGCGCCGTTTGATATCGCTCTCACAACAGACGCCCATTTCCGGTTTGTTTGCCCGAAAGGGCACGAGACCAAACCACATGTGGCCGTGTTTGCAGAATGGCTGGGCACAGAGATTGCGGAAATCCGGATGCGCTTACCCGAAAAAACAATCATACCTGTGACCGAGATATAAAAAAGCCCGGGGGCTGCCCGGGCTCGTCATTTATGACAGACGTTCAATCTCTTCTTTTAGTCGGAGTTTTTGCTTTTTCATGGATGCAACCGCGAGGTCGTCGATCCCCGGCGCACGTTGCGCCTGTTCGACTTCTTCAGACAGGGTTTGGTGCTTTCGCTTCAGTTCCTGAAGGTGTGAAGTCAAGCTCATAGAGTCCTCCTGTTGATGCGTAGACTCTCAGTCCACCACAGATTTTCCATTCTGTCACGCTGCACACGCATTGTAGGCAAATCCAGCTTAACCCTGCCGCATTTGGTGACGCTTTTGTACGGGAAATGGCAACGATTGGGCAGATCGCAGGACTTTTGACACCGTTTCTGTGTACGAATCACAATCTTTCTCGTGTTGATTGCCGCGGTGCAGCACAAGCGGTGGGTGCGACACAAACGCTGCACGGGCATTCTTGCGGCCTCGGAGCAGAAAAAGTCGCGCCGCGCGGTGCGTTCGAGGTTGGATCGGCCAAAGCTCGATCGCGCCAAGATGGGCGTAAAACGCGCTCATCAATTCCGGCAAACGGTCGATGCGTTGAATAAACGTCGCCATGCCACTTGGGGCAAGCCGCTTAGACGCGACGCTGACCCATTGGGCCAGCGGCAGATCCCCTGACCGGCCAACAGCGCGATCCGAAGCAGAAGGTGCTACAGCACGCAGGGTCTCAAAATATGGCGGGTTGGCGATCACATGAGCGTAACGGTGCGATTTCACGTCCGGCGGAAGGGCTGTGAGATTCGCACAATGGATTGTACCTTTGATGCCCGCTTCGGTCAGATTGCACTGCGCCAGGGACGCGTAGGCGGGTTGCATTTCGACCCCTGTGACAACCAGGCCCGGGACGCGAGCCCCCAGACACACAAGCGCTGCACCACCCCCGCAGCCAAGTTCAAGCACGCTATCGCCAGACACAGCCGGCACAGATGCTGCGAGCAAAACCGGGTCCGCTCCGGCACGGTAACCCTTTCGCGGTTGCCACAGCCGCACAGCTCCGCCAAGGAAATCGTCACGGGTCAGGTCTTCGTCAGTGAACCGGTCAATCCTCAAACTTCACACCGTATTCGCGCAAAACGCGTCGGGCGTCGTCCAATTCATCGCTGCGAACCATCAAACGACGCGGTAAAATGCCAATCGAGCCTTCGAGAATGCTCATGTTTACGTCCAATTCAAAGCTGTCTATACCCTCGTCCTCAAGCACGGCGCGGGCGAGCGGTATCAGTGTAATGTCGTTGGTACGCAATAGCTCTTCCATGACCATGATGTAGGTACACCCGGCCCGCTTTGTCGAGCCTTTCACAAGGAATGGTGATGAGTTTGGATACACCCGCCACCAAGCCGCATGATCGTTTGGCCGCAGTTCTGGCCGATGACATGGCATCGGTGAACACCCTGATCCGCACGCGGATGGCATCAGAACACGCCCCGCGCATCCCGGAAGTGACTGCGCATCTGGTTGAGGCAGGCGGCAAACGCTTGCGCCCGATGCTGACTTTGGCAGCGGCACGGATGTGCGGCTACACCGGCGAAGATCATATCAAGCTTGCTGCGACAGTGGAGTTCATTCACACCGCGACGTTGCTGCATGACGATGTGGTCGACGAAAGCGAAAAACGGCGCGGGCGGCCGACGGCCAACCTGCTTTGGGACAACAAATCAAGCGTGTTGGTCGGTGACTACCTGTTTGCGCGATCGTTCCAGTTGATGGTGGAAACCGGCAGCCTGCGGGTGCTTGATATTCTGTCCAACGCGGCCGCCACGATCGCCGAAGGCGAGGTCTTGCAACTCTCTGCGGCACGGGATCTGAAAACGACCGAAGCAATTTACCTGCAAGTGGTGCGCGGCAAAACGGCGGCACTGTTCTCGGCCGCAACCGAAGTGGGCGGCGTTATTGCCGGGATGGACGAGACCAAGGTTCAGGCGCTGTTTGACTATGGCGATGCGCTTGGGATTGCGTTTCAGATTGTCGATGACCTGCTGGATTACTGGGGGTCCGATGCCACGGGCAAGAACATTGGGGACGATTTCCGCGAGCGCAAGCTGACGCTGCCTGTGATCAAGGCGATTGCACTGGCGGATGATGCAGAGCGTGATTTCTGGAAGCGTACGATTGCCAAAGGACGGCAAGAGGACGGCGATCTTGAGCACGCGATTGCATTGCTGAACACACATGGCACGCTGGAAGCAACTCGCGCCGAGGCCAATAGCTGGATCGCAAAAGCCCGCGCAGCGCTGGCTATGCTGCCAGATGATCCGATCAAGGATATGCTGGATGATCTGGCTGATTATGTGGTGGCTCGAGTGAACTGAAACGCGCAACTCGTTTGCTCGCTCCGACGATCTGCCATTTCGAAATCACCCTGAACAAAGCACTCGCACAATGCGAAGCGTTGCGCCTCTCCTCGGATCGACGCTATCTAAATGACCGGTAAATGCAGATCACCGCGCTATCTACGCTTCAGCCGCTTGGTCATCAGCCCCAATCGGTTGGCAGGCCACAACCCACCAATCAGGATGCTCGCGCAAGATGCGCTCTGCCGCGACCTGTGCAGATGCTTTGTCTTCGTAAATACCGAAACACGTGGCACCCGACCCTGACATCCGCGCAAGCTGTGCATCTGCCAGCGTGTCGAGCACGTCCCCGATCACCGGTGCAAGCTGCATTGCAGGGGCTTCTAGATCGTTGCGCTGCCCGGCCAGCCACTCCAGCCAGTCGGCATCGGCCTGTCCGGGTATGTCACTGAGGCCAGGATTGGTCTTATTCGTCAATGCCTTAAAGACCTCGACCGTGCCCAAATGCACGCCAGGATTGACCAGAACAAGAGACAGGGACGGGCACGCGGGCACCGGCGCAATACGCTCTCCAATGCCTTGCATGCGCTGCGGCGCAGCGGACAGGCACACCGGAACATCCGCCCCCAGATCAAGTGCAAGATCGGGTCGGTCAACCGCCCGCAGGATCGCGGCGGCATCCGACGACCCCCCTCCGACTCCCGCGCCATGGGGCAAGTTTTTGGTTAGGGTGATGTCCAACGCCACCCCGGCCAGCTCTGCCGCGCGCCAGACAAGGTTGCGATGGTCGATTGGAACACCAGCCGCAAACGGTCCGTCCACGCGCAGCGCCATGGTGTCGGATGGCGCTATCGACAGAACGTCACAGGTGTCTGTGAACACGACCAGCGAATCCAACAGGTGGTAGTCGTTCGGATCTTGCCCTACGATATGCAGCGCAAGATTGACCTTCGCTGGCGCCCGTTCAGTTGCCGTCGTCACTGGCCACTTGCAAGGGCGGCGCGCCCTCTTCCGCGAGAACCACGTCCAATCCGACCTCAAGCTTGCGGCGGATGCGATCGATTTTGACCTCCTCCGCCATGCTACCGTAGGTCGCAAAAGACAATGCGCGGCTCCATTGGAATCGGGCTTCGGTCTTGCGGCCCACCGCCCAGTACACATCGCCCAGATGGTCATTGACGATGGGATCAACCGGCATCAGTTCAGCGGCGCGTTCCATGTGGCCAACCGCTTCTTTGTAGCGGCCGAGGCGATAGAGAACCCAGCCAAGGCTGTCCGTGATATACCCGCTTTCGGGCTGCGCCGCAGCGGCGCGTTCGATCATGTCGAGCGCCTCATCCAGCTTGATCTGTTTCTCAACCAGCGAATAGCCAAGGTAGTTCAGAACCTGCGGCTGCTCAGGGTTCAGTTCCAGCGCTGCACGAAAATCTGCCTCTGCCTCTTCCCAACGGTCCAGCCGTTCTAGGCTGATTGCGCGGGCGTAATGCAGGAACCATTGCGCGCGGACCTCTTCGTCGTAGAGGTTGAGCGCAGCGGTGTAGGCCGTGATCGCGTCGTCATAGCGTTCAAGCTGACGCATCGTGTCGCCAAGTGTTGAATGCACAATCGGCTGATCGCCATGCGTTTTGGTCAGACGCTCCAGCACCTCGATCGCAGCATCGACACGATCACTGTCACGCAGAGCAGCGGCACGTCCAAGCTCTGCCGCGTGAAAGGCCGGATGATCATCCGGGACATCTGCGTAAGCCCTGACCGCCAGTTCCGACTGACCGAGATCATCGAGAAGGCTGGCCGACAACAGGATCGCATCCACATGATCGGGGCGCAGATATTCGGCAATCCGCGTATAAAGCAGCGTGAATTCGTCATTCGCTTCGCTCGCGAGCGCGGCTGCGAGGGTATAGAACACCTCTGCCACACCATCACGCGCACCGCGGATATGAGAGAACGGGATCGCCTCTCCGGCCTCAAGCGACGCTTTCATCGTGAGCAGTCCGGGGTCGAGATCCCCACCAAACGCGGTATCGATCAGTGTCAGCGCGTCTTCGTTGCGCTCAAGTTGGCTGAGGATTTCAACATGGGCCATCACACCGCGCCGGGTGAGCTGCATGCCACCGGTGCCCGCGTCTTCAAGGATGGATCCCGCGCTTTCAAAGTCTCCAACCGAGGCCAGCGCCAAAGCTTTGTGATACATCGCGAAATTGGCCAGGCCTTGCTGGCCCGCAAGGTCGTCAAATTGCACAAGCGCTGCAGTCATGTCACCAGACCCCAGCCGCGACCACGCGAGCAACAGACCATCGACAAGTGCGCCAATGCCACGGTCGTCGGTTATGGCCTCGATCAGAGCCTCGTAATCCTCCGCTTGCGCGGATTCGGCAATAAGCGCCATCTGCGCGATCTGGCTGCGACTTCCGTCACTGACCAGTTTGGCCGCCAGCGTGGCCGCACGTTTCAAATCGCCAAGCGAGATTTCGGCCAATGCCGCGCGTTCGAGGATCAGCGGATTCGCGGAATCGTACATGATCGCACGGCCATAATGTTTGGCAGCAGCCTGAATATCGCCGTCAAAGCTGGCCTGACGTCCGGCAAGGTAATCGCCGGCAAGGCTGTTGGCAGCAATGCCACCTGTAGCCGTAAGGCAGAGCGCAATCGCTGCAGACCCCATAAGCCGCTTCATGTTCAAACGAACCATCTATGTCTCCCAAAATGACACTTCTTGAAAACGTAGCGCGGGGGCTTCAAACGCGCAACCGAAGCAGAAGGCCGGGGATTGGCCCGGCCCTTCACATTTTACATATTCGGGTAGTTCGGACCGTCCCCGCCCTGCGGCACTGTCCAGATGATGTTCTGGCTGGGGTCCTTGATATCGCAGGTTTTGCAATGGACGCAGTTCTGGAAGTTGATGACAAACTTGTCGTCGCCTTTGTCGTCCTTCACAAATTCGTACACCCCCGCCGGGCAGTACCGCGCCGATGGTCCCGCATATTTCGGCAGGTTGATCGATACCGGCACAGACGGATCTTTCAAATGCAGGTGCGCCGGCTGGCTTTCCTCGTGATTGGTCGCCGCGAAGGAAACGTTCGTCAGACGATCAAACGACAGCTTACCGTCAGGCTTCGGGTAGTCGATCGGCTTGAACTTGGACGCTTCGCCCGTTGCTTCGGCGTCGGATTTGCCATGCGGCACAGTGCCAAGCGCGGAAAAGCCCCAAGTGTTGGTCCACATGTCGATACCGCCGAGCAAGAGCGAGGCGGTAAGTCCATATTTCGACCAGAGCGGTTTGACGTTGCGCACGCGTTTGAGGTCTTTGCCAATCGCGCCGTCCCGTACGTCGACCTCGTAATCGGTCAATTCGTCCGACGCACGGCCATCCTGGATCGCAGCATAGGCTGCCTCTGCCGCCGCTTTGCCCGACAACATCGCGTTATGGTTGCCCTTGATGCGTGGGACGTTGACCATGCCGACCGAGCAACCCAGCATCGCAACACCGGGGGCCACCATTTTCGGCATCGACTGATACCCGCCTTCGGAAAGCGCGCGCGCGCCATAGGCTACGCGTTTACCGCCCTTTAGAAGCTCTGCCACCATTGGGTGATGCTTGAAGCGCTGGAACTCCATATAGGGATACAGGTGCGGATTTTCATAGTTCAGGTGCACCACAAACCCGACATAGACCTGATTGTTATCAAGGTGATAAATGAACGACCCGCCGCCCGCGTTCGATCCCAAAGGCCACCCCATCGTATGCGTGACAGACCCCTCGCGGTGCTTGGCCGGGTCAATCTCCCAGATTTCCTTCATGCCAAGACCGAATTTTTGCGGGTCCTTGCCCTTGGACAGATCGTATTTCGCGATCACTTCTTTCGACAGGCTGCCACGTACGCCTTCGCCAAGGAAGACATACTTGCCGTGCAGCTCCATTCCCGGCTCATAGCTCGGGCCCGGCGTACCATCAGCGTTCTTGCCAAATTCACCAGCGACAACGCCTTTGACCTCGCCATTGTCGCCATAGACGATTTCGGAACAGGACATGCCGGGGAAAACCTCGACCCCCAGTTCTTCGGCCTGTTCGGCCATCCAGCGGCAGACATTACCCATAGACACGATGTAATTACCATGATTGTTCATCAGCGGCGGCATCGGAAAATTGGGGATACGGATTTGCCCTGCTTCACCCAACATGTAGAAATTGTCGTCTTTCACCGGCACGTTCAGCGGCGCGCCTTTTTCCTTCCAATCCGGGATCAGCGCATCAAGACCCGACGGATCAAGCACCGCGCCTGACAGGATGTGCGCGCCCACTTCAGAGCCTTTTTCAAGCACAACAACCTCAAGGTCCGCATCAAGCTGTTTCAAACGGATCGCCGCTGAAAGCCCTGCTGGACCTGCTCCAACGATGACAACATCGTACTCCATCGCTTCGCGCGTGTGTTCGCTCATGACTGGCTCTTTCCTCAATTGGCGTGTCAAAACCCTGACGGGGGAGGTAACGCGCGCGACACATTCGGTCAATTGCAACACGGCGTTACACGCTGGTTTTGACAAGAAATGCCCCTTTTTCATGCGCTAGGACCTGCGGGCAGGTCGCTCACCTCTTGCGTTTCGCCAGCGGGTCGGGTCACTCTTGTGCGTAAGACACTGACATGATTAGACCTCGCCATCAGAACTGGCGCAGACGCACCCGCTCTGACGATCAAAAGGGAAATGCCCCATGGAAAAGCTACCGATGACCCGCGCGGGCCATGCCGCGCTTGAAGCCGAGTTGAAAACGCTCAAGTCTTCAGAGCGTCCTGCTGTCATTCAGGCGATTGCAGAGGCACGCGAATTGGGTGACCTAAAGGAAAACGCCGAATACCATTCAGCGCGTGAAAAGCAGGGCTTCATCGAAGGCCGCATCAAAGAGCTGGAGGGTGTTCTGAGCCTGGTCGAGGTGATTGATCCGACCAAGTTGTCCGGCGCGATCAAATTCGGCGCAACCGTGACCCTTGTCGACGAAGACACCGACGAAGAGAAGACGTGGCAAGTTGTTGGTGAACACGAAGCCAATATCGAAAAAGGCTTGTTGAACATAAAATCGCCGATTGCCCGCGCCTTGATTGGCAAAGAAGAAGGCGACAGTGTAGAAGTCCGCACACCCGGCGGCGAAAAGTCCTACGAAGTGTTGAAAATCAAATTCGTCTGATCTGTTGGACCGCGCCATGACACAGCCAAAAGACGCCCGTACCGGATCAAACGTCAGTCTGAACCGCGCCGCCGAAGCCGCGTTTGGGTTCAGCGGGATTGAGTTGACCGCCGCAGCCCTCAGCGTTGCATGGTTGGCGGTCTCTGCCGCATTTTTCCTTTTTTCAAACAATGAGGGCGCGGATGGCTTGCGGTTTTTGCTTGTCGCGATGGTGGTGTTTTTTCCGGTCTGCATGATCTGGGTTGCGGCCTTGGGCGCGCGCTCGTCTCGTATCATGCGCGAGGAAAGCACACGCCTACAAACAGCCATCGACGCGATCCGCCACGCCTATATCACGCAGAATCAGGCAGGCGGGCGGGATCAGCAACCACACCCGTCGATCGTGAAAAAGCTGGAAGAGATTTCGGAGGCGCAAAAAAAAGCCGAAACAACGCTTGCGATGTTCACGTCGACTCGCGCAGCGCAAATTGCCGTACACGCAGCAGCGCCTGATCCTCAAGCGGGTGATCAACCCACACTGGCGTTGGGCACCCCCGCCGAGGCCTTGCAACCGCCATTGGCGAATTCCGACTTCGTGCGCGCATTGCATTTCCCGGAAACGGCGGACGATCAGGAAGGCTTTGCAGCCTTGCGCCGGGCATTGAAGGACCGACCGTCGGCACAACTGGTGCAAGCGGCGCAGGATGTGCTGACCCTGCTCAGCCAAGACGGCATCTACATGGACGATCTGCGCCCCGACATGGCCCGCCCCGAGTACTGGCGGCGATTTGCCAAGGGTGAACGCGGGCGCACCATTGCGGCTCTCGGCGGCGTGCGGGATCGGTCTTCGCTGGCGCTTGCGGCAGGGCGGATGAAGCAGGATCCGATCTTTCGAGATGCCGCGCACCATTTTTTGCGCCTGTTCGACAAAGGTTTTGCAAAGTTCGAAGAGACCGCAACGGATGCCGAGATTTCCGATCTTGCCGGAACACGCAGCGCCCGGGCTTTCATGCTGCTTGGGCGGGTAACCGGAACGTTTGACTGAATGCGGCACGTTTCCGTGAACGCAAACGCAGTATGCCTCAATGCATCCGCTACCCCATCGCAAACGATCCGTAAGGGATGTAGCGCACGGGATCACCGACTTTCACCTGCGCGGCACCATCGGGAAGCTCGACCAATCCCTCGGCCCAGCTTAGTCCACTGATGCGTCCCGATCCTTCGGACTTGAACACCTCTGCTTGCCCCCCGCGGAGACGCGCGCGTAGATATTCGCGCCGTCCGGGTTTCTTGTTCTTCTCGAACCCGGCTGGCACCTCGAACCCCTGTGGATCGTGCCAGCCTGCCCCGGCAAGCACCCCCATCGCCGGGCGCGCAAAGATCAGAGTGCAGACCAGGGCGGCGACCGGATTACCCGGCAGACCAAAGACGGGCGTGCCGTGCCACATGCCCAGCGCCAAAGGCCGCCCCGGTTTCAGCGCGATCCGCCACTCCTGCAACGCTCCGTTTTCGCGGAGCAGCGCCGACATGTGATCTTCGTCCCCCGCCGATGCGCCGCCTGACGTCAGGATGACATCCGCTTGCGCCGCTGCCTGGTCCAGAAAGCCACGCAACGCGGCACGGTCGTCCGGCACGCAGCCCATGTCGATGGTATCAAATCCAAAACCTGCACTCAGGCTTAGCAACATTGGACGATTGGCATCATAAATTTGCCCGACACCCACAGGCGTTCCCGGCTCTGCGATCTCGTCTCCGGTCGACAGTACAGCAACGCGCAAACGGCGGTAAACGGGCAAGGCACCGTGGCCGACGGCGGCAACCAGCGCCAGATCCGCTGGCGTTAAAACCCGGCCTTGGGTCAGCGCGACATCACCCGCCTGCACGTCTTCTCCGGCCTTGCGGGTGTTTGCACCGCGCTTCAACGGCCCGCGCAACGCCACTTGGCCACCCCCGACGCGCACGTCTTCGTCCAGTACGACGGTATCCACACCCATTGGCAAATCGGCGCCGGTCAAGACGCGGATGGCATGCCCTTTGGGCACATCTCCTTCAAATGGTCGGCCTGCCGCTGAACGCCCGTCCATTAAAGGCAACACCTGTGGTCCGTCGCCAATCGTGGCACCGGCAAACCCGTAGCCATCCACGGCCGTGTTCGGATGCGGCGGGTTGGCGCGCTTGGCAAGAATGTCTTTCGCCAAAACGCGACCCGCTGCTTGCATCAACGGTACGGTTTCGACCCCGACAACCGGATCAATGCGGGTCTTGAGCAGTGCCAGCGCATCGTCCACCGGGGTCCAATCCACCCCTGCAGGCAAAGCAAAACAATCGTTGCGCAAAGGCGGCGGCGTAAACGCCAGTGGCGCGCGCGCGGCATCAACCAGCTCTGCATTGCGCCCCGCCCCCAAAATCCACGCTTCCTCAGATGCGGCATCGCCAATATCCGTGAGCATTGCCGACAGCAGCTCTGCCGACAAACCAGCCATGGCCCGCGCCAGCAGACGCACTTGCGCAGAATCCCGTATCTCGTCGGTCCCCAGCTCCTTTACTGCAGCCTCAATCAGACCCGGCCAAATCTCAACCAACACTGTTCCAGCCACGGACCAGTTCTCAAAAGGCCAAACCTTCACACCATGCCGCCGCCGCAAACGGGACAGCATGGGCAGGCCCATCAATATCTGACTTCCCACAGTCGGGTTAAAGAACAATTGAAAACAGCTTGAAGAAGTTTTGGCCGCCAGATCGGCCTGCCGCCGCTCTGCATGTTCGCGATAGGTGATGCCGGCCTTGCGATACGGCACCTCCGGCCAGCGACCCTCAAAAGGTTTGCCCCAAAATGGCCCCGGCCCTTCGAAGCAGCGATTTAAAGTCTCTGCCACCTCGAACCGGTTGTTTTCCCCCGCTTCGGTGTCGGTGATCCGGGATTCCAGCCAGTCCCAGAAGATCAGTGGATCATCAGACCCGGTGACCTGGCGCACGAACCCGCTTGGATAACCGAATGGGAAATCAAAACCGATCAAAACGCGCCGTCCGGCTTTGGCTTCGTCTGCGATGAACTCGGAGAGCCAAGCCTCCGCCTCGATCCGCGACCGGCAATAGATCGGGTCCAACTCGGCGCCGGCCTGCACAATCCCAATCCAGATCGCGTCTTTTGACGGGCGTTTTGGCGCGCGTTTGCCTGCGGACCAATCGACCACCACAAACGTGTCAAACGCCGTCATAGCCCAACCTCTTTCAGAACGAAGTCGGCAATTGCACCTGTGTCGTTCAGATCAAACACCGGACGGTCCACGGTCAATGCGGTATCGCTTGCGACCGCCTTGATGTTGGCATCCCGCGGAGCGATCAGATCATTCCCAGCTTCGGCACGGTAGGCTTCGATCTTGGGGTGGGGTTCACGCTTGTAACCTTCGACCAGAACCAGATCGACCGGCGAAAGCCTGGCAAGCAACGCCTGCAGGGGCGGTTCGTCTGCCCCTCGCAATTCGTGCATCAAGGCAAACCGATGGCCCGATGCGAGCATGACTTCCCTGGCCCCAGCAGCCCGATGTCGAAAACTGTCTGTGCCCGACTGGTCCACATCGAACGCGTGATGCGCGTGTTTGACGGTCGAGACAGTGAACCCGCGCCCGGTGATTTCGGTCACGAGCCGTTCCATCAAGCCGGTTTTGCCCGCGTTCTTCCACCCTGTGACACCGTAGATCCTCATAACAACGCCTGCGCGGTCTCAAGTTCTTCTGGAGTGTTCACATTGAAGAACGGATCGCCGTTGTCCGTCGGGAACACCGCCTCGCGACCCCCGTGGCGTTCAGTCCAGATGACCACCTTGCTGATCCCGTCTCGCAATGCTGCGCGCAGATCATCGCGCAACGCGACCGGCCACAGACCAAAGGTCGGGTGGCGGATCAGGCCCGATTTGCTCATGGATTTGGTTTTCTCGGTTCCTCGCGGCGTTGCTGCCAAAACCAGAGGATGCCCCATACCGTCCGCCACATCCCGCAGATGCGCCACAAGATTAGTCGGGAAAAACGGGGTGTCCGCGGCAACGGTCACGATCGTGTCGGCCCCCTGCTCTGCCGCCCAGTCGAGACCCGCCAGAACGCCCGCCAAAGGGCCGGGAAAGCCTGCAATGCTGTCAGGGATCACCGGCAACCCAACCGACGAAAAGCGCGCAGGATCCCCGTTGGCATTCAGCACCACAGCACCCACTTGCGGGGCAAGCAGGTCTATGACGCGCTGCAACAACGAGGTGCCGCCCAGCGACAATAGACCTTTGTCGCACCAACCCATACGGGTCGCTTGCCCACCGGCCAGAATGACGCCCAAAGGCATAGTCATTACGCGCTTTTCCGGCGAGATTTCTTGCTTTCGTCCGGCACCATGTCCGGGTCCATGTCGCGCACCAGCCGATCTTCACCAGACAGGCACACAAAGCGTTTGCCACGCATACGACCGATGCAGGTCAGCCCGACTTGCCGCGCGATCTCGACCCCCCAGGCGGTGAAACCCGAACGCGAAGCGAGAATGGGAATGCCCATCAGCGCAGTCTTGATCACCATTTCTGACGTCAACCGCCCGGTGGTATAGAGCATCTTGTCGGACGCAGAGACACCTTCGAAGAACATCCAACCGGCGATTTTGTCGACCGCGTTGTGGCGGCCCACGTCTTCCATGTACACGAGCGGCTGGTCGCCCTGACACAGCACCGTTCCGTGGATGGCCCCGGCCTCAAGATACAGCGACGGGGTGGTGTTGATTTTGTGCGCCAAGGCATACAGCCACGAGGTGCGCAGCTCGACCTGGGGAAGCACAACCTTGTCCAGCCCTTCCATCATGTCACCAAAAACTGTGCCTAAAGCGCAGCCGCTGGTGCGGGTCTTTTTCTTGACCTTTTCCTCATACGTTGTTTGCCGCTGCGTCCGCACAACAACCACTTCGAGGTCGTCGTCGTAATCAATACCCGTGACCACATCGTCGTCCAGCAGCATACCCTGATTGCGCAGAAACCCGACGGCCAGATACTCGGGATAATCCCCGATGGTCATGGCCGTCACAATTTCCTGCGCGTTCAGAAAGATCGTCAGCGGGCGTTCTTCGACCACGCTGATTTCTGTTTCAGCCCCGGTGTGATCGGTGCCAACGACCCGACGGGTCAGCCGGGTCGCCCCCGGATCAGGCGCGATAAGATAGTCGTGTCCGACATCGTCCGGCATTTATTGCAACTCCTTGCGGCGCACGATACGTCCCATCGGGCGCGGATGACGGGGGACAGTGATGGCGGGCGACGGCGTAATGTCAAGCTACTGGCGCGGCGTCCGGGATGGGTTCCCGTTCCTGCTTGTCATCGGTCCATTCGGCATGCTTTTCGGTGTTCTTGGCACCGAAGCGGGCCTTGCCATCCACGAAACACTGGCATTTTCCGTAGTTGTGATCGCAGGGGCTGCGCAGTTCACGGCATTGCAGCTCATGACCGAAAACGCGCCGACGCTGGTGGTGATCGCGTCGGCCCTTGCGGTGAACATGCGGGTGGCCATGTATTCGGCATCTCTTACACCGCATCTGGGGGGATTGCCACTTTGGAAACGCGGGATCGTTGCGTATTTCCTGGTGGATCAGACCTATGCGTCGTCGCTTCTGGAATATGAAAAGCGCCCTGATCAGACTCTTGACCGGAAATTTGCGTATTTCCTGGGTGTGATGACACCGATCTGCCCGCCCTGGTATGTGTTCACTCTGGCCGGGGCGATGCTGGGGGAAAGCATCCCTCCCGGTCTTGGCCTTGATTTCGCACTGCCCATTGCGTTCATCGCGATGATTGGCCCGCTTTTGCGCACACCCGCGCACCGTATCGCGGCTTTGGTGGCTGTTATCCTTGCCTTGGCCTTTGCATGGGTGCCTTTCAATCTGGGCCTTATCATCGCCGGCATGGGAGGCATGATTGCAGGCGCACAGGCCGAGGTCAGACTGGGGAGCACCCCATGAGCGGCACGCCTGAGCTGTGGCTTGTGATCATTGCCCTTGGGATCGGCAGCTTTGGTTTGCGCTTTGCGTTTCTGGGCCTTGTGGGTGACCGAACGTTGCCCGACTGGCTGCTGCGCCATCTGCGCTATACCGCTGTGGCGATCCTGCCAGCGCTGGTGGCCCCGCTTGTCGTCTGGCCGACAGCCACGGGAGGTGATCCTGACCCGACTCGTCTTGCAGCCGCGACCGCGACATTTGTCGCTGGCTATGTGACCAAGAACGTGTTTCTGGCAATGGGGACCGGCGTTGCGGTGCTCGTCGGGCTTGGCGCGCTGCTATAGCTATTG
>Ga0316197_10001659_pt1 | contig 15839 bp, 14 predicted proteins | sample OudBiesiAoxic_MG_FD_204939 | JGI IMG/M metagenome (GOLD analysis project Ga0316197, IMG submission 204939) | Coastal sediment microbial communities from Oude Bieten Haven, Netherlands - site A oxic | ecosystem: Environmental > Aquatic > Marine > Coastal > Sediment | place: Netherlands... | reverse complement strand
GGATATCGCTGGGTTGCAGCGGTCCGAAATGACGCTCGGCCATGGCCCGCACAGCCCCGGGTTCGACATCCCCCGCGACCACCAGGGTGGCATTGTTCGGGGCATACCAGCGTTTGTACCAGGCCGACAGGTCGTCAACGCTCATGTGCTCGAGGTCGTTCATCCAACCGATCACAGGGTTGCGGTAAGGCGAAGCGCGCCATGCCACGGCGTTGAACTGTTCATAGACCTTGCCGCTGGGCTTATCCTCGGTGCGCAGACGTCGCTCTTCCCTGACCACTGCGATTTCCTTGGCAAACTCGGCCGGATCCAGCAGCAGGTTGCGCATCCGGTCCGCCTCCAGTTGCAGCGCCCGTTCCAGGTGATCCACCGAGAGGGTCTCGAAATAGGCGGTGTAGTCTCGGCTCGTGAAGGCATTCTCGCTACCCCCGAGAGCCGACACGATGCGCGAGAACTCGCCCGGGCCAACCGCTTCTGTGCCCTTGAACATCATATGCTCCAGCGCATGTGAGATGCCGGTAATGCCATCCGGTTCGTAGCTGGAGCCCACCTTGTACCAGACCTGACTGACCACGACCGGGGCCCGGTGATCTTCCTTCACGATCACCTTCATGCCGTTGTCGAGTTTGAATTCGCTCACCTGGGCCGCAGCCGGCAGCGAGACCAGCACTAGGCCGAGCAGGTAGGTTCGTAACAAAATTCTCACCACTGTCGAGGCTCCGAAGATAGGACGCCGGCGCCACCGATGGTACGATGCGCCGCATCATGATGCGCAGGTGCGCAGACTTGCCCGTGATTCTGGCAACTCGGCCGGACAGCATCAACCACCGGCGCTGCGCAGTATCTGCGGCAACAGACCGGTAAGCTACACAACAGTTCCCACTCAGTCGCCACTATGTTCGGATTCGGCAAGAGCAAGACGCCCAAGACACCGTCAGAAGATGCAGCGATCAAGGCGCCGGGGGTACTCACCCGTTTGCGCGAAAGACTGGCGCGGACTCGCGCCAGCCTCGGGGACGCGCTGGGTGATCTTCTCAGCGGTAGTCGCCAGATCGACGACGATCTGCTCGAGCAGATCGAGACCCTGCTGCTCAGCGCCGACGTCGGCGTCGATGCGACGCGACGCATCATCGACGACTTGACCGCCCGGGCACGGCGCAAGGAGCTGTCTGACCCGGAGGCACTGGGGAAGGCCCTGCGCAGCCAGCTGGCCAATATTCTCCACACCGTCGAGGCCCCCGGCGCCGAACCGATGCCCGGCCGGCCGCTGGTCATTCTGATGGTCGGGATCAACGGCGCAGGCAAGACGACAACGATCGGTAAACTCGCCCGCCGCTTCAAGGACGAAGGGCTGAGTGTGATGCTGGCCGCCGGCGACACCTTTCGGGCCGCCGCGGTCGAGCAGCTGCAGACCTGGGGACAGCGCAACGACGTCCCGGTGATCGCGCAGGCCACCGGCGCCGATTCCGCCTCGGTGATTTACGATGGGCTCGAAGCCGCCACTGCACGCAAGGCCGATGTGTTGATCGCGGATACGGCGGGCCGGCTTCACACCAAGAGCAACCTGATGGACGAACTGGTCAAGATCAGCCGGGTGATGAAGAAAATCGATCCGAGCGCACCGCACGAGGTATTGCTGGTGGTGGACGCGGGCACCGGTCAGAATGCGCTCAACCAGGCGGTCGAATTCAACAACGCCGTCGGTCTGACCGGGATTGCACTGACCAAGCTGGATGGCACCGCCAAGGGCGGCATCGTCTTTGCCATTGCGGAACGCGTCGCTGTTCCGATCCGATTCATCGGTGTCGGCGAGGGGATCGAGGACCTGCGACCATTCGATGCCGACGAATTCGTCAAGGCGCTGTTTGAATAGCTACGCCTCAAAGGGGCACCGATCCCGGGTCTCATGATTCGTTTCGACAATGTCGCCAAGCGTTATCCCAACGGTCACGAGGGACTGGCCGGTGTCGACCTGCACCTCGCACCCGGAGAGATGGCCTTCCTTACCGGCCACTCCGGCGCCGGCAAGAGTACCCTGCTCAAGCTGATCGGATTACTCGAGCGCGCCAGCCGCGGCCAGGTCTGGGTCAACGGCCGCAATCTCAACAAACTCAAATCGCGCGACATCCCCTACCACCGTCGCGAGGTCGGCATGATCTTCCAGGATTACCGGCTCCTGCATGACCGCACCGTGTTCGACAACATCGCGCTGCCGCTGGTCGTCGCCGGCATGGGACATGCCGAGACCAAGCGGCGGGTGCGCGCGGCACTCGACAAGGTCGGGCTGCTGAAGAAGGAGAAGGTGTATCCGATTACCTTGTCCGGCGGTGAACAGCAGCGCGTCGGCATTGCACGCGCATTGGTCAGCAAACCGCCGGTACTGCTGGCGGACGAACCGACCGGCAATCTCGACCCGGAGCTCTCACGCGAAATCATGGAGCTGTTCGTGCAGTTCAACCAGGTCGGCGTGACCCTGTTGGTCGCGACCCATGACGTCGATCTGGTCAACCGTCTGGGCAAGCGCATGATCCAACTCCGCCAGGGCCGCGTGTCTGGTGACCAGACTCGAGACCAGCGATGACCCGGCGCAACAGACAACCCGGATTCAAGCGCAACCGCAACCCGGTCACCTGGCTACTGCGACACGCCCAGATGTCGCTATCCTCGCTGGGCCGCCTGACCAGGAGCCCGATCAGCACGCTGATGACCGCCGCAGTGATCGGTATCGCACTGGCGCTGCCTAGCGGCCTGCACCTGCTGGTCGACAATGTGCGCGAATTGAGCAGCTCCTGGGATGGCACCGCGAGCGTATCGTTGTTCCTGAACGAGGCGGTCAGCGATGAACAGGCCGCCACGGTGCGCGAGCAGATCGGGCTGCGGTCGGACGTGGCCGAAACACGCCTGATCCCGCGTGCACAGGCCCTCGAGGAGTTTCGTCATTTGTCGGGCTTCGGCGAGGCGGTGGAGCTGCTCGACCACAACCCGCTGCCCGCGGTGGTCGTGGTGCGGCCTGGCGACGGCATTCAGGGCGCCGAGGCGGTGGGCCGCCTGGCGCAGCAGTTGCAGGACTACCGTGAAATCGACCTCGCCCAGGTCGATCTGCAGTGGGTGGAACGCCTCGGCGCGATCACGCGAACCATCGAACGTGGGGTGCTGGTCCTGGCCGCCCTGCTGGCCGGCGCGGTGCTGCTGATCGTCGGAAATACCATCCGCCTGGAGATCCAGAACCGTCACAGCGAAATCGAGATCGTAAAACTGGTCGGCGGCACGGATGCCTTCATCCGCAGACCGTTTCTGTACGAGGGAATCTGGTATGGTCTGCTCGGCGCGGCGATCGGTATGGCGCTGGTATTGGGGTCTCTTTACCTGCTCGATGGCCCGGTGCGGCGGCTGGCCGGCCTCTACGAATCGGGCTTCGAACTGTCGCTAGTTGATCCGGCCAGCCTGCTCGGCGTGGTCCTAGGCGGCCCGATGCTCGGCCTGGTCGGGGCCTGGCTGGCGGTCGGCCGACACCTCGCACGGATTCAGCCTGAGTAAGCGCGGAGGGCGTCGCCTGGCGGGCGAGCCGAGGCGCCTGCCCTGCCGCCGCTGCAGCACCAGCGGGGCGCCAATCCCAAGTCCTAATGGGCCAATCAATGGCTCGCGGACGCCGTCGAATACCGGTTTCACCAAGCGCGTGAAAAGATCGCCGGCAGCGGCCCCGCGAATCGTGGAGAGGGCCTATCCGGCGACCCAGGCCAGGGAACCGTGGCGAGCGACGCGACCCGTTTTCGGGAGCAATCTGCGAAGGGAGATGCAAGTGAACCCCATCGATCAACAGGTTCCGGAAGGCTTCGTCGGTGAAGATGCCGAGTCGATAGACGCACTGCGTTATCTGGAGCAGTTCGAAACCCTGATCCTGACGCTCTCGGGACGCTTCGTGAACCTCAGGTCGGAGGATCTCGATCACGAGATAAACGCCGCCCTGCAGGCGATCGGCGAATTCGCGCGGGTCGACCGCAGCTATGTGTTTCAGTTCTCCGCCGACCGCAGGCATTTCACCAACACGCACGAGTGGTGTGCCAACGGCGTCGAACCCATGATCGACCGCCTGCAGGATGCACCGGCCGAGAAATTTGCCTGGGGACTGCGGCAGTTCCTGGACGGTGAAGAACTCTATGTGGTCGATGTGGCCCGGATGCCGCCGGAGGCCGCCGAGGTGATGCAGGAACTGAAGGCCCAGGGCATCCAGTCCATGGTCAACGTCCCATTGATCTGTGACGAAAGGGTGATGGGATTCGTCGGCTTTGACGCCTTGCGCTCACCCAAGGCCTGGACAAAAAAGCACAGGAATCTGCTGAAGGTCGTGGGCGAGATCATCGCCGGTGCGATCGAGCGCGAGCGGGCCACGGCCGCGCTGTCACACCAGTTGGAACTGGAGCAGTTGATCGCTGACATCTCGGCCCACTTTATAAACGTTCCCATCCAGCAGCTCGAGGACGGGATCGAAGAGGCCATCCGACGAATCGGAGAATTCACCGGCGTGGACCGGAGTTATCTGTTCTGCCTGTCAGATGCTGGCGGGCGCATGAGCAATACCCATGAGTGGTGTGCCGAGGGCATCGAACCACATATCTCCCGATTGCAGGGACTTTCCGTCGACGAGTATTCCTACTCGATTTCGCGGCTGATAAAGGGCCTCGTGTTTCACGTTCCCGATGTTTCGGAGCTTCCCCCCGAGGCCAGTTGCGAGCGTCGGGAATTCGACAGCGAGGGCATCCGCTCACTGGTCAATGTGCCTATCATGGTGCGGCAGAACATGATCGGATTTCTCGGCTTCGATGCCGTACGGGCATGCAAGCTGTGGACCGAGGACGATATCCGACCGTTGAAGTTGGCCGCCGAGATCATCGCGAATGCACTGGACCGAAAAGCGATCGAGGAACGGTTGCAGGCCTCGCTCGATGACAAGGACGTATTGCTGCGGGAGGTTCACCACCGCGTGAAAAACAATATGCAGATCGTGACCAGCCTGCTCTATCTGCAGGAGCACGCGGTTCGCGACCGGGTGGGCGACGTCGCGCTGGATGCCTTCCAGCAGAGCCGAGCGAGGATTAAGGCGATGGCGGCGATTCACGACCGCCTGTACCGCTCCAGCAGCTTCACCAGCATCGACTTCGACGAGTACCTCAACGCGCTGATCCCAGAACTCCTGCGTTCCTACCGCGTCGCGGAAACGGTGGCGGTTGACATCTCCGCCCGCGGAGTCGAACTGGGGATAGACGCGGCGGTCCCCTGCGCGCTGATTATCAACGAGCTTTTCACCAACTGCCTGAAGCATGCATTTCCGCACGGCCGGCCCGGCAAGATTGATGTCATGATGCGCCGGATCGCAAATAACGGGGTCGAGCTAACCGTCGCCGACGACGGCATCGGGTTCCCCGGCGACCAGGGGTTGCAGATGCCGAAGACGCTCGGCTTGCGACTGGTCGTCGATCTCGCCAGCCAACTCGACGGGACGGCCAGGCTCGTCGAGGGACGCGGCGCACGGGTCCGGGTGGAATTTTCACGGATCGAATAGCCGCGCGGCGCACCCGCAGCGGCAAGGTCCCGGCGGGCCGTCGCGCCCCGGCAGGTTCCGGCGCCGGCTGGCTGCATCCGATCGCGGAAAGCGGTGCTGGCATGGGGCTCTCTCAAAGGCCCAGGAACCGGTCCCGATTCCGATTAAAAGATCTTATTTTCAATGGTTTGCAAATCTACAGGAACTTCCACAGCGGATTAGCACTCTCAGCAATGGACTGCTAAAATGACCTGACAGAAGGACCCGGAGGGTGTTAAGTTCGGGTTAAGAGAATGAAGATTTGGCTAGGGCTTATATGAGCAAGCAACTCGCGATTCCAATGACACTGCCGACGGGCAATATGGAGGCGTACATCAGCGCCGCCTTCCGGCTGCCGATGCTGTCGGCCGAAGAAGAGCACGATTTCGCCGTGCGCCTGCGAGATAACGACGATTTGGCGGCTGCGCGTGCGCTGGTGACCTCTCACTTGCGCTTCGTCGTACGAATCGCGCGCGGCTACAGCGGCTATGGCCTGCCCCAGAATGACCTGATCCAGGAGGGCACGGTCGGGCTGATGAAGGCGGTGCGTCGCTTCAACCCGGACATGGGCGTGCGCCTGGTGTCTTTCGCGGTGCACTGGATCAAGGCCGAGATCCACGAATACATCCTGCGCAACTGGCGTATCGTCAAGGTGGCGACCACCAAGGCGCAGCGCAAGCTGTTTTTCAACCTGCGCAGCGCCAAGAAGCGCCTCGGCTGGTTCTCCAGGCAGGAAGTCGAAGAGGTCGCTCAGGATCTTGGGGTGAAATCCGAGACGGTATTGGAGATGGAGTCGCGCCTGTCCAATTACGACGTGGCCTTTGATGGCTGCGATGCCGATGACGATGACATTCCGGGTATCGCACCGGTCGCTTATCTGCCCGATCTGCGTCATGAGCCCTCGCTGTTGCTCGAGCAGGCGGACAATGCCGCATACGAACGTGACGGCCTGTACGCGGCTCTCGAATCGCTCGACGAACGCAGCAGGGACATCCTGCAGCGACGCTGGCTGAATGAAGCCAAGGAAACGCTGCACGAACTGGCCGAAGAGTACGGCGTATCCGCCGAGAGAATCCGGCAGATCGAGGCAGCGGCTATGAAGAAGCTGCGTGGCACCCTGGCCGCCTGAGCAGACGCCACCAAGGTTCAGACCACAACGGACCCGCCACGTGCGGGTCTGTTGTTTTCGGCATCATCGCCAAGAGCGGCCCCGTTGCGGGGCCGGCCGGCAGATCAGCCGGATAGAATCACCGAGAAGAAGCTGACCCAGGCCATCAAGACCAGGACGATGACGATGGTCATGGCAAAGTTGTCAAAGCTGAACACGGCGCGTCTCCTCAATCAGTTGCATTGTCATTTGCCCCTCCATCCCCCTTCCCGGCGGCCGGATCTGCGCCGGCCGTTTCATTCCCCGGCTGGCGCGCCGGTTTTTTGGGTCGAGCATTGTGCGGGATCATCGGGTCGTCATCATCCATCAGGATGCGGTGCGCCGGCCCCTCCAGGTCGTCATACTGGCCGGTGCGCACGGTCCAGAGAAAGAACGCAATGGCCACGACCATCAGGCCAACCGCCAGCGGAATCAGGAGATACAGGATCGACATGGTCTGTGTGCCTTCGGCCCTAGTCGCTCTTCAGGCGAAGCGCATTGAAAACGACGACCAGCGAACTCGCCGACATCCCGATCGCCGCCATCCAGGGCGCCACCAGGCCGGCGGCCGCCATCGGAACAGCTGCAACATTATACAGAATTGCCCACGCCAAATTCTGCTTTATGACCGTGCGCGTCCTGCGCGCCTTCTCAACGCCGGCCGCCAGCACCGTCAAACGTTCCGACAGGACCACCATGTCGGCACTGGCGTGAGCCAGCTGCGCCCCCTGCCCCATCGCGATAGACACGTCGGCGCCGGCCAGGACCGGCGCATCGTTCACCCCGTCGCCGACCATCGCGACCTTGTGCCCGGTCGCCTGCAGCTCCCTGACGCGTGCCAACTTGTCGTCCGGACGCATCCCGGGGCGGGCCAGGGCTATGTCCAATTCGGCGGCCACCCGCTCGACCGCACCCGGGGCATCACCACTGAGGATCTCGATGCTCAAGCCGAGGCCGCGCAGCCGGTCGATCGCCGCGCCCGCATCGGCGCGCAGTTCGTCGCGCAGTTCGAAACGTGCCAACAGACCCTCGGTGTCCCCGAGGTACACCTGGGTGGCGTCGCTTACGACCCCACCCTGTCGGGCCAGGCCACTCATCTCGGCGACATACGATCGGTTGCCGATACGATAACGCCGTCCCTCGATCTCGCCCTGCATGCCGCTCCCGGGCAGCGCGATCAGTTCGCCCACCCGCGGTACCCGTTCGGCGCGCGCCACCAGCGCCTTGCCGACCGGGTGCTCGGATCCACTCTCGAGCGCGGCGGCCAGCGCCAGGCAGCGCTCCCGGTCGGCCCGCTCAGACAACAGGTGCACGCCCGTCAGCTGCAGGATGCCGCGTGTCAGGGTGCCGGTCTTGTCAAACAGCACATGGCTGACCTGCGCCAAGGTCTCGAGCGCGTGACCGCGGGTGGTCAGCAGCCCCATCCGGGTCAGCGCACCCGAGGCGGCAGTCACCGCCGTCGGTGTGGCCAGCGACAGGGCGCAGGGACAGGTCACCACCAGCACCGACAGCGTAATCGCGAACGCATGCTCCGGAGCATGCAGCGACCACCAAATCGCCACCGCTGTGGCGACGAGCAGCAGGATGGCGACGAACCAGCCGGCGACCCGGTCGGCCAGCCGGGCGATGCGCGGCTTCTCGGCCTGAGCACGGTCCAGCAGACGTACGATGGCCGACACCAGGGTGTCCTCGCCGACCTTTTCCACGGTAAGCACCAATGGACTCTCGACGTTTACGCTGCCGCCAACCAGCTCGTCCCCGATCGCGCGTGGTCGCGGCAGGCTCTCTCCGGTCAGCAGGGACTCATCCACCGAGCTGCGACCCTCGCTGACCAGGCCGTCGGCGGGGACCGTCTCACCGGGATGCACCATCACCCGGTCACCCGGAGCCAGCTCCGACACGGCCACCACTTCCTCGCCCCATTCTGTCAGCCGGGTCGCGGTAGCCGGCAGCAGCTTGACCAACTCCTCCGCCGCCTCGCCGGCTCGATGCCGCGCACCCATCTCCAGGTAACGGCTGGTAAGCAGGAAGAAGGCGAACATGCAGACCGAATCGAAATACACCTCGCTCCCATTGGTGAGGGTCGACCAGACGCTCGCCGCGAAGGCACCACCGATCGCCAGTGAGACCGGCACCTCCATGCTGAGCTGGCGGCGCCTGAGATCACGCCAGGCAGTGGAAAAGAACCCGGCAGCCGAGTAGAAGACCACAGGCAGGGTCAGCAGCAGGCTGACCCATCGCATGAACACGCGCAGATCGGCATCCATTCCGCTGTAGTCGCCCGCGTACATCGCGATCGCAAGCATCATCACCTGCATCGCACCCAGCCCGGCAACCGCGAGCCGGCGCAGCGCCGCTGATTTCTCTTTCTTGTTCACGACCTCCTGACGACCTGGGTCGAACGGGTGGGCGACATAACCGATCTCGGTAACCGCCTTGAGGATGTCGGACAAATGGATCTGACTGTCGTCCCAGTGCACCCGCGCGCGATGCGTGCTGTAGTTGACCGAGAAGTCGAGAACCCCTGGCAAAGCGTTGACGTGGCGTTCGTTCAGCCACACGCAGGCGGCGCAAGTAATGCCTTCGAGTATCAGCGAAGCGGTCTTGGCCGACGCTTCGTCAGCCTGCACGAAGCTTCGTTGAAGCGAGGGCTGGTCGTAGAGTTCAAAGCGGCGCAGCGCCTCGGGCACCAGGTCCTCGGGCCTGCGCGACGGTGTCTCCCGATGCTGGTAGAAGGAGGCCAGACCGCCGTCGACGATTGCCTGCGCCACTGCCTGGCAGCCGTGGCAGCACATCTCGCGCGGCCGGCCGTCGATTTCGACCCGGTAGTCGGCATCGTCGGGTACCGGCAGGCCGCAGTGGTAACAGGGTTCGCGGCCGCTCATTGACTCCGCCCGTCGCCGGGCTCCACCGAGGTTTCGGCCCTGATCTCGTGCATGTCCTCGCCACGCCGGATCTGCAGCACCAGCTCCCAGACTCCGTGCAGCGGCATCTGCAGCTGCGCGCGATACTCGCCCGGTGCGCTCTCCGACATTGCGAAATCGAAATCGTCGCGGCTGTTGGAGCTACGCAGAAAGCGCCCGCTCACGGCCGCTTCGGAGACCGGCCCGCCATCCCGATCGCTGACCACGACGGCGAAGGTCGCCGGCTGCCCCGCCACCGGCTGGTAAAGCCAGCCCTTGCGCACCTGCCAACCGCGCTCCCTCTGCAACTCGACCTGACGCAGGTAGTCGTTATAGAGGGCCTCTTTCTCCTGGAAGTCGTGCGACACGGTACCGGGAAACTGCGAATCCACCACCTGCGAGTCCCGTGGCTGGGGCAGCAATGCGGCGAACAGACCGGTGATCCCCTGCTCGGCGACCCCGAGAAAGATGACATTGGTGACGACCACCAATACGAAGAAGGCGACGATCAGCGCGGGTGCCCAGTGCCAGCCGCGTCCCACCTGCCCCCCGACCATGCCCAGCGCGTAGGCGACCGTGAGAAAGATCGCCAGGTGGATCGCAAACACATCCGCACCAGGCCAGTTCAGGATCGCCCAGGGCACGTAGATCAGCAGCACCAGCAGGCCGATGGCCAGGCCGGCGCTCTTACCGTCGAGCCGGAACAGGTAGCGCAGCAGAAAGAACAGCAGGACCTCGGCCAGCGTACCTGCACCGATCCCGAACAACATGGTCGACGCGGACATGCTCATCGCTGCGGCACGAAAAATACACTGGGGTGCGTCACGGCGGCCAACTCCGGCCGATTCTGCGGCTCCGCAACCAGCTCGAAGGGATGACTCTGACCATCGAATGCGTTCGGCAGCAGACGCACCTTGGCGGCGAGGCGCAGACGCTGCTCGGGATTCATGTCGACCTCATTGAAGCGGCCGAAATCCAGCTCCGCACCGGCCGGCAGACCCTCGGCGCGAAAACGCAGCGTGAGCGTCCGGTTTGTCTTGTTGTTCACCTTGATCTCGTAACTGTTCTGGATACGCCCATCGGAGAGCTGTACGAAAATCGGCTCGCGCACCTGCGCAACCGACAGGTCGAACGCCGCCTGGTGCGACACGCTCCACGCCAGCAGGCCCACCGCCAGCACCAGCACTGCTGCATATCCGATCACCTTGGGGCGCAACAGCCGGGCCTGCTGCCCGGTTTCCGACTTGCGTTCCGAGGTATAGCCGACGAGACCGCGGGGCCAACCGAGCGAGTCCATGATGGTGTCACAGGCATCGATACACAATGCGCAGGAGATGCACTGGATCTGCAGGCCGTTGCGGATATCGATTCCGGTGGGACAGACCTGCACACAATAGCCGCAGTCGATGCAGTCGCCGACGCCGGACTGTTGACGTTGCTCCCGGGTCTTCAGCCCCGCAGCCAGTTTGGTACGGCCCCTTTCATCCCCACCGCGAGCCTCGTCGTAGGACACGATCAGGGTATCCTTGTCGAACATTACCGACTGGAAGCGCGCATAGGGACACATGTAAGTGCAGACCTGCTCGCGCGCGATACCGGCCATGACATAGGTGGTCGCAGTCAGGAATACGGTGGTCGCATAGGCAGCGAAAGGCGCCTCTCCGGCGAAGAACTGCCTCAGCAGTTGCGGGGCATCACCCCAGTAGAGCACGAAGGTGATGCCGGTAAGGAAGGCGACCAGCAACCACAAGCCGTGGGTCAGGCCGATCTTGAAGGCCTTGCCGACACTCCACGGCTGCTTGGCCAGACGGATACGCGCCGGGCGTTCACCCTGCACCAGGCGCTCGATCCCGATGTAGACATCGGTCCACAGGGTCTGAAAACAGAAATAGCCGCAAAAAACGCGCCCGGCCAGACCGGTGACGAAGAACAGCAGATAAGCGGCGATCATCAGCAGGCCGGCCAGCCAGAAGATATCCTGCGGGTGCACGACCAGCTCGAACAGATAGAACTTACGCCCGGCCAGATCGAACAATACCGCCTGATCGGCGCCAACCTCACGCTGCCATCGCAGCCAGGGCAACAGGAAGTAGACGCCATAGGCCAGCGCCACGACGCCCCACTTGAGCCGGCGAAAGCGACCACGGACCGAACGCGGGTAAATGTGGGTGCGCGCGGCATACAGGGGGGATTGGCTGGTAGTTTCGTTCATCACTCAGCTCAGTTCCTGCGCGGCGGCGAGCGTGGCCCCCCATTCCCGCCCACGCGCACGTCGAGCAAGCTCGACCGGAAGCGCCATGACAAAACGCAATTCCCACAACCAGAAAAAGGCCGCAAGCGGCCTTTCCCCGGTCACTCGACCGCCTGGAGTTTCAGTTGCCAAGGCCTTGCACATAAAGAGTCAGCAGCTTGATCTGGGTATCGTCGAGGCGTTCGCCCCAAGCCGGCATGTGACGCTGGATCCCGCTGCGTATCACCGAGCTGACCACCGCAAGCCGCGCGGCGTCATCCGCCGCACCCTGGACGTCAGCGACCGTCCAGACGGCATCGGTCAGGTTGGCCGAACCCTGTGAATACATACCCTTGGCCGACTCGGTATGGCAATAATGGCAGCCGCCTTCCTTGCCCTGGAAAATTTCGCGTCCGGCCTCCGTCTTGGCGGGGTCCATCGGGTGGCCGGCGATGCTCAGCACATAGTGGGCGAGCTGCTCTATCTGCTCGTTGCCCAGCACCCTGCCGAACGCCGGCATAAAGCCGGAGCGGCCTTGTCGGATGGTCTGTTCGATCTGCGCGATATCACCTCCCCAGAGCCAGGCGTCGTCGCGCAGATTGGGATACTGGCCAACCTGTGCCGGGGTGCCACCGGCACCGTGGCAGGCCGCGCAGTTGTCGGCAAACAACACCTTGGCCATCGAGCGGGTGAAGGCCATCATATCCGGGTCGTTGGCAATCTCTTCATAAGACGCGGCTGCCACCTTCTCCAGATAGGCCTGCTGTTTCAGCGTTTCCCGGCCGGTCTGCATCTCTTCGATCAGCGCGGCACGGGTATTCCAGTGCGTCGTAACTTCCTTGCCGCCGCTTTCGAAGGTCACCTTGCCGACCCCCTTGGTGAAACTGTCCCCAATGGGCCAGGCCGGATACCAGATCCAATAGACGATGGCGAACAGCACGGTCGCGTAGAACGACCACAGCCACCAGCGTGGCAGCGGGTTGTTGAATTCCTGCAGGTCGCCGTCCCACGCGTGACCGGTCGTCTGTACCGCCTTGTCTTGTTGCTGTTCAGCCATTTTTTGACCCTTCGTCTCTCTTTTCACCGGTCGCGTCGTCGTCCAGGAACGGGATATTTTTGTAAGACTCGAGGCGCTTGGAGCGCTTCTTGCCCGTAAACACGTAGATCAGGATGCCGACGAACACGACGAAGAAAATCACCAGTGCCAGTGGTTTCGTGTTCTCCATCTTGGACAGCCATTCGAACATTCTTCACCTCGCCTGCGTTCAGGACACCGACACAAGGTGTCAACGGAATTCCGCGAAATAGCCTTCGTCGTACTTACCGAAATCGACCATGGTGCCGAGTACCTGCAGATAGGCGACCAGCGCGTCCATCTCGGTCAGGCGAGTACGGTCGCCGTCCCAGTTCTCGGCCTGTCCCTGCATCAGCAGGTTCCGCTCTGCATCGTGGATATCCAGCTGAGCAGCCACGGCTTCGCCGAACTGTTCGACATTGGCCAGGTATTCCTCTTCGGTTTCCGAGTAGGGCACACCGACCATCTTGAGTGCCCGCATGCGATCGGCGATGTCGGAGTAATCGAGTTCGTGCTCGAGTAGCCAGGGATAGTTGGGCATGATGGACTCGGGCACGACCTCACGCGGATTGTTCAGATGCTGGGTATGCCAGGCATTGGAATACTTTCGGCCAACGCGGGCGAGGTCCGGCCCGGTGCGCTTCGAGCCCCACTGGAAAGGGTGGTCATACTTGGATTCGGCAGCCAGCGAATAGTGCCCGTAGCGCATATGCTCGTCGCGGAAAGGACGGATCATCTGCGAATGGCAGGTGTAACACCCTTCCCGGATGTAGATGTCGCGTCCGCGCTGCTCCAGTGGCGTGTAGGGACGGATGCCCTCGACCTTCTCGATCGTGTCCTGGATAAAGTACAGGGGCACGATCTCGACCAGCCCGCCGATGGAGATGGCGACCAGCGTCAACGCAATCATCAGGCCGGAATTGATTTCGATGCTTTCATGCGAGAGTTTCATCGTCTTAGCCCCTTAGATAACGGCCTTGGCCATCTTGGCGGCGATCTTCGCTTCCATCGCCGCCTGTTCACGCTTCGCGTTGCGGACGGTCATCAGGACATTGAATCCCATTACCAAGACGCCCGAAACGAAGAACATGCCGCCAATCATGCGGACGACCAGTGGCCAGTGCATGAACACGACCGACTCGATGAAGGTGTACGCCAGGTTGCCGTAGTCATCGAAGGCACGCAGCATCAGCCCCTGGCCGATGCCGGAGACCCACATCGAGGCGATGTACAAGACGATCCCGATGGTCGCCAGCCAAAAGTGAACGTACACCAACTGAACGCTGTACAGGCGCGTCTCCCAGAGACGTGGGATCAGGTGGTAAAAAGAGCCGAACGAGATCATCGCCACCCAGCCAAGCGCGCCGGAATGCACGTGACCGATGGTCCAGTCGGTGTAGTGCGACAGTGCGTTCACACTCTTCAGCGACATCATCGGCCCCTCGAAGGTCGACATGCCATAGAACGACAAGGCCGTGATCAGAAACAGCATGATCGGGTCCGTACGCAGTTTGTCCCAGGCCCCCGACAGGGTCATGATGCCGTTGATCATGCCGCCCCAGGAAGGCAGCAGGAGCATGATGGAAAAGGCTGCCGCCAGCGATGATGCCCAATCGGGCAGCGCGGTCCAGTGCAGGTGGTGACCGCCGACCCACATGTACATGAAGCTCAGTGCCCAGAAGTGGATGATCGACAGGCGGTAGGAATAGATGGGGCGCCCTGCCTGCTTGGGCACGAAGTAATACATCATGCCGAGGAAGGCCGCAGTCAGGAAGAAACCGACCGCATTGTGGCCGTACCACCACTGCACCATGGCGTCCTGGACACCCGAGTACAGGCTATAGGAAGTCGGATTGAACAGGCCGACCGGCACCGACAGATTGCGGAAAATGTGCAGGATGGCGGTCGCCAGGATAAACGCCAGGTAGAACCAGTTCGCGACATAGATATGCGGCTGCGAACGGCGCCGCAGCGTCAAGATGAACACCAGGAAATACATCACCCAGGTGACCGCGATCAGTAGATCGATATACCACGGGAACTCGGCATACTCCTTGCCTTCGGTGATGCCGTTCATATAGCCGATCACCCCCAGCAGGACGCTCAGCTGCCAGCCCCAGAAGGTAAAATTGGCCATCCAGTCACTTGCCAGTCGCGCTTGACTGGTGCGTTGGACGACATAGTAGGAGGTCGCAAACAGCGCGCTGCCACCAAAACCGAAGATAACCAGGGTGGTGTGTACCGGGCGCAACCGCCCAAAGGTGATTGCCGCGATGTCGAAGTTGAGAAAAGGAAATGCCAGTTCCGCCGCGATGTAGGTGCCTGCGGACATGCCCAGCAGGCCCCAGACCAGGGCCATGATCGCAAACTTCTTGACGATGTCGTAGTTGTACTGCGCGGTCGCAGCGGCGGATTGCACCATACCGGGCTCCTGTTGACCTTTAACCGAATGACCGCCTCAATGGCCACGATAGCGCAGCAGCAAAGAGCGTCAGATCTGAATGCGATTGGACGATGACGTCCCGCCAACGCGGATAGCGTAGTGCCGCTACCCGGCGCACCTACGAGAAAGCACGCCGCAGCCGGCGACCATCGAGCGCGCCCGGATCCTAGCCAAACCAAGAATATTAGTCAATTCTTATGTGGTGAGCGCAAACACAACCGGGAGGGAGAGCTTAGACGAAACCGCCCCACGCGTCCCTTGCGAAGACCAATACAGACGATCAGTCGATCAGCGACATCAGGTTCGGCACATAGTGGTCGACCAGCAGTAGGGCGAACAGTGCCATCAGGTAGGTAATGGAAAAACCAAAGGTCCGCATCGGCATGCGATCATCATCATCGCGGTACAGGCGCACGGCGTAATAGAGAAAACCGAGACCCAGTACCAGCGCCCCGCCCAGGTA
>Ga0316197_10001658_pt1 | contig 15842 bp, 13 predicted proteins | sample OudBiesiAoxic_MG_FD_204939 | JGI IMG/M metagenome (GOLD analysis project Ga0316197, IMG submission 204939) | Coastal sediment microbial communities from Oude Bieten Haven, Netherlands - site A oxic | ecosystem: Environmental > Aquatic > Marine > Coastal > Sediment | place: Netherlands... | reverse complement strand
TCACCGCCACATCACGCAACGCGGCGGTCACCTCACCAGCAGACAGCACCGACACATCACGTGCCTCCAACTGCTGCAGACGAGCCCCCGCCGTCATGACCACAGACTATCGAACACACGTTCGCTTTTCAACCCCAAACCGGGATGTCAGGTCGCGGTCGATCGGTCTCCGAGCAGCCAGCGCGGGCCGGTGCCGAGCAGCGCGGCTTCGTCGTCGAGGTTGTAGATCTCGCACGTATCGAGGCTCAGGCATCCGCACCCGATGCAGCCGTCGAGCTTCTCGCGCATCGCCTCGAGCAGTGCGATCCGTTCGTCGATCAATGGCTTCCAGCTTCGGGCGAGCTTCTCCCAGTCGCGCCGATTCGGCGTCCGCGAGTCCGGCAGCGATGCCAAGGCAGCGCGGATCTCGCCGAGGCTCAGCCCGACGCGTTGAGCGACTTTGACGAAGCTCACCCGCCGGAGGACGTCGGCGCGGAATCGACGATGTCCGGCAGCGTTGCGCTCTGATACGACCAGGCCATTGGCCTCGTAGAACCGAATTGCTGACGTCGCCACGCCGGCCCGTTCCGCAACCTCACCGATCGTCAGCAATCGGCTCTTGACTTCAACCATTGTTGAAGTCTTACGGTCGCACAGCATGAACGCAAGCGATCGCACCACCGACCCCGTGGCCGAGCTGGCCGACCTCCCCGAGGGCACGATGCGAATGGTCAGAGTCGATGGTCAACGCGTGTGCCTGGTTCGTACGGAATCTGGGGTCCACGCACTGGATCACGCTTGCCCGCACGAGGGCTACGGGCTCACCCAGGGAGCGCTCGACGGCGAGATCGTCACGTGCGCGTGGCACAACTGGAAGTTCCGGGTGGCCGACGGGTCGTGCGTACTCGGACAGGAAGGAGTGCAGGTCCATGATGTCGACATCGACGATGGGGGAGCGGTGAGGGTCGTGCTCAACAAGCCCGAGCCGGGAGAAGTGCGCAAGCGCGCAACGGCAAGCTTGCGGCGCGGGATCGAGCGTGACTACAGCGGGCAGGTGAGTCGCGACGTCGTGCGGTTGCTCCAAGCCGACGCCGACCCGGCCGAACTCATGTGGGAAGCAGTCGCCCACGGTGCGCCGCGTGCAGAGAACGGATGGGGCCACTCGATCGCCGGGGCGGCGGACTGCCTTGCAATGATCGACCTCTTCGAGGGCAACCAGCGTGCGCTCCCCATCGTCCAGGGCGTCGCAGGCATCGCCGAGTCGGAACGCGACCGGCCGATCCGGGACCTCCCCGAACCGACATCGGACTGCGGTGCTGCCACTGCCGGCGCGTTCCGCGCGGCGGTGGAGCGGGAGGCGCTGCCCGAGGCCCAGTCGATCCTGCGAGCGGCGATCCATCGGGGTGACTCGGCAGCCGATCTCCGATCGTGGTTCGAGGGCGTCGTCAGCGACCATCATCTCTCGTACGGTCATGGCGCGATCTACAGCCAGAAGGCCTTCGAGTTGCTCGACATGGTCGGCTGGGAACGCGCCGACGCGGTGTTACCTCATCTCGTCCCGACGATCGTCTACGGCACTCGTGAGGACACCCTGCCGTACATGCGTCCGTTCATGCGGTCGCTCGGCGGTGTCGATCTCGCGAGTCTCGGAGCGCTCGCCGCCGACCCGACCTGGGTCGATGACGGTCGTTTGCAGGCCGCGCTCCTCGGCTCGGATCGGACCGGACCGGTCGAGGCCGTCGCCGACGCGTTTCGTTCGGGCGCTGGGGTCCACGGTGTGCTCGACGCGGTCGTCGACGCCGTGAGCGAGCGGATGCTTCGCTATGACCTCACGGGCGACTTCGATTTCGGGGACGACTTCGGGTGGCTCGACATCACGCACGGCCTCACATACGCACACGCCGTGCGGTGGCACCACGACGCCGGGATCGCCGCAGGCGCGGACGCGGCGAGCGCCGATCTGGTTCGGCTCGTCTTCTTCGCCGCGTTCCTGGCCCACTGGACCGGTCGGCACGAGTGGCACACCTCCGTCGGGCCCCGAGCCGACATCGAGCCGCTCGACGCCAATGTCGTGACATACGGTGACGAACTCCAGCGCCTGTCGCTCCGTGACGGCATGACGGCATTCATCTTCACCGTGCACGGGGTGAAGACGGCGCGAGCAGCGGCGCTCGAAGCTCGGCGCCGTGATACCGCGATTCCACTCGATGCTGCCGCGCGCTTCATCACGGCACCGAAGCTCGAACGTCGTGTCGCGGCGACCGTGCAGCGGTCGATCGATTTCGTCGGCGGCCGAGTTTCGCGAGATTGAAGCGCCATCATCATCGAACGCGTCAGGCCGCGACCAGTGGGTCGGACCAGTCTGCCCAATCCGGGCCGAGTGCCCGCCGAATCCGTCGAGCGGCCTGGTCGCGCCGATTTCGGATCGTGCGGACCGTGACTGCGCAGTCGCGGGCGGCTCGTGTTGGTCCTCCGGCGATGACGATCGTGCGGAGGAGCTCGAGGTCGCTCGAACGGACCCCCGCCCGAGCAGCGGCGCGCATCGTGCCGGCGAGCGCGCAGAGCGGGTCGGCGACGTGTGGTGGGGCCGGTTGCGCACCGAGCACGGTGCTCGGAACGGGAACCTCCGACTCGACCCGTCGACGCGCGTCGCGCCGGAAGCCGATCCACAGCGCGTCCGCGATCAGCGCCGGAGCGACGTGGCGTGACCGGGCTCGAACGTCGAACCCGCGGATCGCCATCCACGCTGCACCGATGGCGATGTCGCTCGGTTCGGTGGTGCCGCCGCGTCCCGTCCACCGACGCGACTTGCTGATGAGACCGGGAAGCAGCCGCTGCAGCACGATCCGGCCGGCGAGTTCCTCGGTGGCCGCGAGCTCGACCAGGCGGCGCAGAATCTCGTCGCACGACCCGGGCGAACCGGTATGCGGCTGGGTCGCGGCGAGGAGGTCGTCGAGGTTGCGAATCCCTCCAACGGCTTGTCGAAACGCCTCGTCGCCGGCCCACCCCCGCACGGTGTGCAACGCGGTGGGGCGTCGCCGCAGCCGATCCCACTCGCGATCGAGCTCGACGAGCATCGGAGTGGTTCGTCGCGTCGGCGTTGGGTGCTCGGTCAGCGGATCGAGGTGGCGGGTGGCGAAGGTGCTGCTGGAGGTCCTGATCGATGTCATGGCTCGACGATGACGACACCCCCTCACTGGCGGGCTCACAGGAACCGAGAGCGGGGAGAAATCTTGGAGCTCACCGCGTTCACAGCGTCGCGCGGTCGTCTCACAACCGCTGCTCAGAGGTTGTTTCCGTCGTTGCTGACCGATGGGTGAGCGTCGAGGAAGGCCTTTCCCCTCGGGCGTTCTCGCCACCCAGTGAAGGGCGTGGACCGATCAACACTTCCCCCACTCGCCCTCGTCGGGCCCGACGGCGACCGGCTGACGGTGCGTGCACTCGACCGTGCTGACACGGTCAGGGATCTCGCCCGCCGTCTCGGCACCGCGACCCTGTGGACAACTCACCGCGAGCTCGATCCCGACGAACGACTTGCCGAGATCGACGAACTCCGCGTCGGCACCCACCTCGGCGCTGCGGCGGTCGCTCCGAGCCCTGGGTCGGAGCCTGCGCTCGCCGAGGTCGCCGTGATCGCCGGACCGTCGACCTCAACCTGGCAGTCACTCTCAGCCGGCCGTCATGTGATCGGCCGCGCTGCGCACGCCTCGGTTCGTCTCGACGATCCGGCGATCGAGCCCCATCACGCGCTCCTGCGGATCGACGACGACGGACGCATGGAGGTCGTGCAGCTGACCGGTGTCGTCCCGATTCGAGTCGACGGGAGCCCATGGGAGGGGACGGCCGTCAACGACGACACCCGCCTCACGCTCGGGGCCAGCGTCGTCAGGATTCGGCGACTCGAGTCAGCACCGACCGCAGACGACCGCACGGACGGCGAGCACTTCCGGATTCTTGGCGGTGGCACGACTGCGGCGGTCGGCTCGATTGCGGTCCACCCCAGCGATCCCTGGCGGCGCGTGGTGTGGCGCGCGCCATTTGACGCGCCCCACTGGGAGGCATCGACGGCAACGGCACCGGTCGACCCGGTCGAACCGCAGCGGCCGTCGCTCACCGGGCTGATCGGCGCCGGCGTGACCGCCTGTGGGGCCGTCGTCATCGCGACGATCATGGGGAATCCGATGTTCATGTTGTTTGCCGTGATGGGAGTCGTCGCGGCGGTCACGACCTTCATCGTGGGAGTGGTCACGACGCGTCGCAAGCAGACCAAATTGCGGGTGCAGCACGTCGAACGGATGGGCGCATTCGTAGCCGCCGTCGATGCGCTGCACGCGAGTCGTCGGGATCATCATCGACGCCTCCATCGGACCGTTGCCGAGACCCTCGACGAGGCGCTCGACGGGGGATCGTCGGTCTGGCAGCGACGCATCGTGCAACGCGCCGATGTCGAGCTGGCCGACCCAGCCCGGACCGAGCGCGAGGCTGTGATGACGGCGGTGATCGGCACCGGGACGCATCGGTGGAACCCCCCGATCGAGATCCCCGATCGGCAGGCGCTCGACAGCGCACTGCTCCACCGCGTCGAGCGGTGTGCACAACTCGGAGGCGTCGCGGCCCCGATCACGATTCGTCCGGGCGACGCGATCGCGTTCCATGGTGCGCGGCTCCACTCGAGCGCCGTGGTCCGCTCGGTCGTCGCGCAGCTTGCGACGTGGATCGGGCCCGCCGACTGGCAGCTCGTCGTCGTGTCGACAGATCGGCGCGCGTGGAGATGGGCTGACTGGTTGCCACACGGGGCGCTCGGCGACGTTGCCCTGATCCAGGTCGATCATGACGGTCGAGTCGATGCACTCGGCGACGCCCTCGACTCCATCGACACGTCGCGCCACACCGTGCTCGTCACCGATGAGCCCCACCTCTTCACCGCCCGGACCGGTCCGCTTCGCCGCTTCGTCACCGCGGCCAACGCTGCGGCGCTCGTCGTCGTCGACGTCGAAGCCACGGTCCCGGCGATGTGTCGACGGATCCTGACCGTCGGCTCGACGGGGTCCGCTTCGTGGAGCGGCGATGTCCCTGATGATGACGATGCAGTGTCGTTGTCGTTCGTCGGCATCTCGATCGACACCGCCGACCTTGTCGCCCGCCGCTTGGCGTGTCTCGTCGATCCGGAGGAGAACGGCGGCGCCGGCGGGGGAGTGCCCGCCTCGGTGACCTTCGCCGAGCTGCTCCCCGACACCTCAGCTGACGCGATCATGGGACGGTGGCAGCACGGTGGGTCCGATCCCGCGCCGGCCGCACCGCTCGGGACATCGGTCGACGGTCGAGTCGACATCGACCTCGTGCGCGACGGCCCCCACGGCCTCGTCGCGGGAACGACGGGTGCTGGCAAGAGCGAACTGTTGCGCACCCTCGTGTTGAGCCTCGCGGCGTCAGTCGGTCCCGAGCACCTCAACTTCGTGCTCGTCGACTACAAGGGCGGTTCGACGTTCGATGCCTGCACGCACCTGCCACACACGGTGGGGCTCGTGACCGACCTCGACGACGGCCTCGCTGAGCGGGCGCTGATCAGTCTCGATGCGGAGCTGCATCGACGGGAGCGGGTCCTGCGATCGGTCGGGGCATCCGATCTCACCGACTACCGCTTCCGCCAGGCGTCCGGTGGCGTTCCGATCGCGCGCCTCGTGGTCGTGATCGACGAGTTCGCTGCCCTCGCCAAGGAGCTTCCCGACTTCCTGAAGGCGCTCGTCGGCGTCGCGCAGCGCGGTCGCAGCCTGGGTGTTCACATGCTGCTCGCCACCCAGCGACCGGCCGGTGTGGTCAACCATGACATCCGCTCGAACACCAACTTGCGGCTGGCGCTGCGTCTGCACGACAAGCCCGACGCGGTCGACGTGGTCGGCGACGAGCTACCCGCCAAGTTTCCGCGTGGGGTCCCCGGTCGCTCGGCGCTCCGGCTCGGACCCGACGAACTGGTCGTGTTCCAGGCAGCGCGGTGCACGGGCCCCGTCGTCAGCCGCGGGATCGATGGCATCATCGTCGAGCGGCCGGACCGGCCGTCGAATACGAGCGATGCCCGTGACTCGGGCGACGAGGTTGCTGACGAGCGGAGCGAACTCGAGGCGACGGTCGAGGCGATCGTCGAGGCGGCGACCACGCTCGGAGTCAGTGCGCCGCATCTCCCGTGGGTCGAACCGCTCCCGTTCCCACTCGTGCCCGACCGGCTCCGCACTATCGGCGCCGATGCCGACGGGGAGGATGGTGTCGGACCACCATGGATCGGTTGGGTGGACGATCCGGAGCACCAGCGCCGTGTCCCGCTCACGTGGCGACCCGCCGACGGCAGCCTCGCGTTGATCGGTTCGATCGGGTCGGGCACGACGTCGACGATGATTGCCCTCGCGGCCGCAACGTGTGGGCGAGCTGCCCCCGACCGACTTCACCTGTACGTCATCGATGCGCGAGGTGACGACGGCCTCAGCGCGCTCGCGTCGATCGCGCACTGCGGTGGCGTGGTGCGGCTCACCGAGGACGAACGCCTCCATCGGCTCCTCGCACGTCTCGTCGACGCGATCGATCGGCGGCTGGGGTACGCCGGCACGGACGCAGGGTCCGAACCCGACCTCGTGCTGATGATCGACGGCTACGCATCGCTGCGCGCGTCGCTCGGCTCAATCGAGCGACAGGCGACGTTCGATCTCCTCCAGCGAGTTGTCACCGACGGGCCGGCCGTCGGTATCGCGTTGTTGATCGCCGACGAGGGCGGCACCGCGATCACGATGGTGCCCGTTGCCCACCGCTGGTTGTTTCACCTCGACGACCCCGGTGTCGCCCGCGGTTTCGGGTTGCGCACGGCGCCCGTCGCTCCCGACAAGCCGGGGCGACTCCGCATCCTCGGATCCGGCCTCGAGGCGCAGGTCGCCCAGGGCGCGGCGGGTCTGGCAGCGTTGCCGGCCCGTGGTGATCGAGACGTCGCCGGCGGTCCCGAGCCGATTGCCGCGCTGCCCGATCTGGTCGGCATCGACGAGGTCGCTGCTCCTCCCCTCGCAGTGCCGGGAGCGGTTCGCCTGGTCGTCGGCATCGACGGTGCCGAGCTCGGCCCGGCTGTTCTCGATCTCGTCGACGGCGACCACGCGCTCGTCGTCGGCGGGCCGCGGACGGGGGTCTCGACAACGCTTGCTCGGCTCGCGTCCGCATGGGGGGACGACGCACAGCGGCGAGGCCTTCCGTTCCGCATCGAACGGTTCGGGCGGCGCACACCGGTCCATCCGGACGTGGCACTCGACCCGTCCGTGCGTCTTGCGATCGTGATCGACGATGCGCACCGCGTCGACGATCCCGGTGTGCTCGCGGAGATCGCGACGGGGGAGTATCCCCACGTGACCGTCCTGGCCGGCGCACGCGCCGATGTGGTCCGCACGACCTACGGACACTGGACCCGCGAGATCGCCAAGAGCCGCTGCGGGATCGTCATGGCGTCGCGCAGCGATCCGGACGGCGATCTCCTCTCGGCGCGGGTTCCGCGTCGTTCGCTCGTCCCGGCGCGTCCCGGGCTGGGCTGGATCGTCGATGGCGGCCCAGTGCGGCAGGTCCAGGTCGCCGTGTCCTGACGTCCTCGGGAAATCGGGTCGTCGCCAGGAACCGATCGCGCCGCTGGGGCGTTTGTGATCGTGAGTGGACGACCTACTCCTCGACGCGGCACGGGCGCCCGATCGGATCGGGCGCCCGTGCGCTGGGGGAGGGTGTGTTCGGAGCGGGCCGTGAGCCAGCGTCAGTTGGCGTCGGCGGTCGCCTCGATCGCAGGTGCGTTCGGGGCGGAGCCGGTGCCGACGCTGATCTTGCGGGGCTGGGCCTTCTCGGCGACCGGGACCCGCAGGGTCAACACGCCGTCGGTGTAGTCGGCCTCGATGCCCTCGGCGTCGAGCCCGTCGCCGAGCGTGACCTGGCGGCGGAACGTGCCACTTCGGCGCTCCGCGAGGTACACCTGGTCGCCCTCACGGCGCTCCCAGGAGCGCTCGCCGGTGACGGTGAGCACGTTGCGCTCCACCGACACGTCGAGGCTGTCGGCGGCGACGCCGGGGAGGTCGAGGTGGACCCAGATGTCGCTGTCACGGCGGTAGGCGTCCATCGGCATCGCGTTGGAGGCCGAGCCGGAACTGCGGCCGGCGAACTGGTCGAAGAGGGCATCGAATTCACGGAAGGGACTGTTCATGACGAGCATCGGGTGACTCCTTTGAGTACTGATTTGAGAATGAGTTGGCCTGTTGAGTGATCCTGTCGCCCCGGGATCCTGATCCCCAGGGGACGCAAAACATGATAGCCAACGACTCAAGATCATGACAACCCGGCACTCATCTTTTTTGACCCCCCACCGATCGAGACGTGGAGCGCGAGTCGGGGTGCGGGCTTGGTCAGTTCTTGGCGATGCGGCCGCGCATCGCTGCGCTCGCCAGGCCGAAGCTGACAATGGTGACCCCGAGAATCGCCAGCAGCCCCGTGCCCAGGTCTTCCCACACCCAGCCCTCGGTGATCAGCGACCGCAGACCCTCGAGCACGTAGGTGACGGGGTTGTACGTGGCGATCGTCGCCAACCACCCGGTGAGTGCCTCTTTCGGGAGGAAGCTCGTGGTGAGGAAGGCGAACGGGAAGAACAGGATGAAGCTCGAGTTCACCGCCGCAGGGTTGCCGGTCTTGAGGGCGATCGCGTACGGGAATCCAGCGAACGCAAGTCCCCAGAGTGCCCCGTAGACGAGGAACACGAGGATGCCGAGGATGCCGGTCTCGAAGCTGATGCCGAGGATCAATCCGAGCGCCGTCACCGGAATCGCGAGCATCATCACCGCCATCAGGTCGGCCGCCATCAGCCCCAGGAGGAGCGCTGGTCGACGAACAGGGGTCAGGAGCAGACGGTCGAAGTAGCCGTCCTGGATGTCGAGCACGAGCGAGCTCGCGCGTGAGACGCCGGTGACGGCGAAAATGATCGCCACCGGCAATTGGAATGCCTTGAAGTCGAGTTCCTGGCCGGCCAGCGCAGCGCCGCCCTCTGCGACGTCCTGCAGCGCGCCGATGTTGACGACGAAGAAGAACACGGGCGTGATGAGCGCCGGGATGAAGAACTCCGGCTCGCGGAACACACTGCGACAGGCGCGGCGAGCGATCGTCGCGAGATCGTGGACGACGGTCGACCGGCGGGCCAGCGGCTCCTCCTCGGTGCGGCGAGCCGCGACGTTGGTGGTCGAAGTGTCGGTCATGATGCGGTCTCCTCGCTCGTGTCGGACGTTTCGTGACTCGCCGACAACTTGGCTCCGGTGACATCGAGGAAGACGTCGTCGAGGGTTGGCGTGCGCAGGGTGAGTGAGGTCACCCGGTGGTTCGAGCCGTTGAGTGCGACGGCGACCCCGGAGATTGCGCCGGCGCCGTCGGTCGTCGACGCCGAGATCTCGTCGCCGTGGATCTCGACGCTCTCGATGCCGTCGATCGCGCGCACCGCCTCGGCTGCGGCCTCCGGGTCGCCGTCGATCTTGGCGACGATCAGGTCCGTTCCGATGCGACGTTTCAGTTCGCTCGGTGTCCCCTCGGCCTCGAGTCGACCGTTGGCGATGATGCCGACTCGTCCGGCCAGTTCGTCGGCTTCCTCGAGGTACTGCGTCGTGAGGAAGATCGTCATCCCCTCCTGTTCATTGAGGGTGCGCACCTCTTGCCACACGTCGTTGCGGCTGACCGGATCGAGCCCGGTCGTCGGCTCGTCGAGGAAGAGGATCTGCGGTTTGTGAATCAGCGACATCGCGAGGTCGAGGCGCCGCTTCATGCCGCCGGAGTACGACTCGACCAGGTCGTCGATCGCGGTGCCGATGTCGACCAGACCGATCACATCGTCCATCCGCCGTTTGATGTTCGGCTTCGACAATCCATAGAGCATCCCCTGGAGTTGCAGTAGTTCGCGTCCGGTCTGCTTCGGGTCGAGTGACGCCTCCTGTAGCGCGACGCCGATTCGCAAGCGGATGTCACCTGCCTGGGTGGCGACGTCGAAGCCGGCAACGGTGGCGGTGCCGCCGGTCGGTGAGATCAGTGTGCAGAGCACCTTCACCATGGTCGACTTGCCGGCCCCGTTCGGGCCGAGGAACCCGTAGATCTCTCCGGCTTGGACCTCGAGGTCGACTCCGTCGACGGCGTGGTTGTCTCCGAACGATCGTCGGAGCCTCTGTGTGGTGATCGCTGCGTTCATCGAGGTTGATCGTGCCAGCCGAACACCGCCAACGCTCGACCGTCCCACACGAACCCGGGGTCAGACACCCGTTGCAGGTGACGTGCACCCGGGGTCAGACACCCGTTGCACGTTGCGTTGCACCTGGGGTCAGGTGACGGCGGGTCAGCAGCAGGAGGGTGTGGAGACGACGGTGTTCTCGAGCTGCTCGGCGTCGCCAGTCTTCACGTACCACTCCCAGCTCGCGCCATCTGGCGAGGTGACCCACGTTTCGGTTTTCTCGGCGAAGCAGCACACCGTGTCGTCGACGCCGGTGGTCTCGATGCCGGTCGCGCTCAGGCGGGACTCAGCGGCAACGACTTCGGCCGAATCCTCGGTCTCGACGCCGAGGTGGTTCAGGTGGTGGAAGTCATCACTGCCGACGCCGTCCGCTTGCTCGAACAGGACGAGCTTCAGCGGTGGGTTGGCGATGGCGAAGTTCGCGTAGCCGGGCCGGGTCTTGGCGGGCGCGGCGTCGAACATCTTCGAGTAGAAGTCGACTGCGGCGTCGAGGTCGGCGACGTTCAGGGCGAGTTGGAGGCGCATGCCTGAACCGTACCCGTTATATTGATAAGCGTCAATATATATTCATCGAATGTCGTCGATATGCAGATCGCTCGACGAGCTCAGCGGGCGCGCAGCTCCAAGCGGTCGCGCTGCACGATCTTGTAGGTGCGATCCTGCTGTTCCAGCCAGCCGAGCCGGATGAAGCTGGCGATCGCCTTGTTGACGCGCTCGCGCGAAGCTCCGACCATGCCGGCGAGTTCTTCCTGCGTCACCGGCAGGGTGAACTGGTCCTCACCATCGGCGAGTTCCAGGAGTCGCTTCGCCGTTCGTCCGGTGACATCGAGGAAGACGGAGTCGGCAAGGGCTTCGTCGGTCACGCGGATGCGTTGGGCGAGCAGGCGGGTCACGTTCCACAGCAGCTTCGGGTATTCGTCGAACATCGCCAACACCGGCTCGAATGGGATCTCGAGCACCGAGGTGGGCTCGAGCGCGCGCGCCATCGCCGAACGGGGCCCGTCGTCGAGCATGCCCATCTCGCCGAACAGATCATCGGGTTCCATCAACGCAACCACGCTCTCGCGCCGGTCGATCGGGTTCGCGATCGCGATCGCCAGGCGGCCGCGCAGGACGAGGTAGAGCGCGTTGGGTGGATCCCCCTCGTTGAACAGGACATCGCCCCGGATCAGGTGCCGTTCGTGTCCCGCAGCCGCCACGTTGCGGAGTGCGTCGGGGTGCGCATCGGCGAAGAAGTCGGTGCGGGAGAGGATCTCTTCGTGGGCCATGACGTGTGTCACGGTACTACCCTCCGCCAGCGTGGAGCGTGCCGAAACCCCAGGGGACCCGACATCGGCGACGGACGCTGCCTGCGCCACCCCACTGCGTGTTCGTGACGCCACCGTCTGGACCATCGTGGTCGGTGGTGGCAGCGGGCGACGATTCGGGCGCCTCAAGCAGTACGAAACCATGGATCACCGCCGTGTGATCGACTTGTCCACCGAGGTTGCGGCCGCGTGCACCGATGGTGTCGTCCTCGTCGTGCCCGCCGCCGACGCAGCACGCGAAGGTGGAGTGGCCGGCGGCGAAACGCGTAGCGAATCGGTCCGCGCCGGCCTAGCCGCCGTGCCGGCGTCGGTCGACGTGATCTGCGTCCACGACGCTGCTCGCCCACTGGCCTCCTCCGACATCTATCGACGAGTGATCGAGGCCGTCTTGGCCGGCGCCGACGCTGCAATCCCCGCCGTTCCAGTGACCGACACGATCAAGGCAATCGACCGGCCTGTCGATGCTGCGAGCGATGAATGGGGGTACGTCGTCGAGACGCCGGACCGCGCCCGACTCGTCGCGGTTCAGACGCCACAGGCCTTCCGGGCCGATCGACTGCGTGCCGCACACGGTTCAGGGTCGGACGCGACCGATGACGCAGCGCTCGTCGAAGCCGCCGGCGGCAGCGTCGTTGTGGTTCGCGGCGACACGATCAATCGGAAGATCACCGAACCGGGCGACCTCGAATGGGCTCGCCAGGTTGTTGCGGAGGCCGGGCAATGAACGTACATGACCTGCGTGTCGGGCAAGGTTTCGACATTCACCGCTTCACCGACGACCCCGCCCGGGTGCTCGTACTCGCAGGCTGTGTGTTCGATGGCGAGCGGGGCCTCGATGGGCACAGCGACGCCGACGCGATCGCCCACGCGTGCAGCGACGCGCTGCTCGGCGCTGCCGGCCTCGGCGACATCGGGATGCACTTCCCCGACACTGACCCGGCGTGGAAGGGAGCGGATTCGCTCACCTTGCTGCATCACGTGGTCGGCCTGGTCGGCGCCGAGGGCTGGGACGTTGCGAACATCGACTGTGCAGTGGTCTGCGAGCGACCGAAGCTCGCGCCACGGCGCGAGGAGATGCAGCAGAAACTTGCCGCGGTCGTCGGTGCCCCGGTGAGCATCAAGGGAAACCGCGCCGAACGTCTTGGCGCGATCGGTCGGAACGAGGGGATCGCGTGCTTCGCAACGGCGCTCCTCGTCCGGCGCACCAGCGAAACGGAGCCACGATGAGCCGACAGGGACCACGACGGAACTCGGGAGGCGGATCGCGGTCCGGCGGGGGCCGTGGAGGCCCGCCTCGCGGTGGGGGGCAGGGCGGTGGTCAGCGCAGTGGAGGACAACGTGGTGGACAGGGCGGCGGCCAACGCGGCGGCGGACGTCCGGACCGACCGGCGGGCTCGGCGGGAGCACCCAAAGGACTTGGTGGCCGGCAGATCGAAGGGCGACAGGCGGTTCGGGAGATGCTTATCGCGGGCCGACGCAAGGTCCACGAGATCTGGATCAGCTCTGAACTCGAGGGTGACGCCGGCGTCGACGACATCGTCACGATCGCCAACGCCCAGCGGGTTCCGGTGGTCTACATCGCGAAGAGTCGGCTCGAACGAGAAGCGCGAAGCGAGGCGCCACAAGGTGTGCTGGCAACCGCGGCCGAGCTTCCCGAGGCCGATCTCGGGACGCTGCTGCGCGGTGACGGCACGACCCCACCGTTCCTCGTTGCCGTCGACGGGGTGACCGATCCGGGCAATCTCGGGGCGATCATCCGCAGCTGCGACGGCGCTGGCGTCAGCGGCGTGCTGCTCCCACGTCACCGAGCCGTGCACGTGACACCGACCGTCGCCAAAGCAGCGGCCGGCGCCGTCGAATTCGTCCCGATCGCGCTGGTGCCGGGACTGCCGGCGGTGCTCAAGCAGATGAAGGAGCACGGGATCTGGATTGTCGGGCTCGACGATTCGGCCGACCGAAACCTGTTCGAACTCGGCGATCTCGCTGTCGAGCCGATCTGTCTCGTGCTCGGCGCAGAGGGAGCCGGATTGTCGCGTCTCACGCGTGATCGTTGCGACGCCGTGGTGTCGATTCCGATGCTCGGCGGCGTCAGTTCATTGAATGTTTCGGCTGCTGCGGCACTTTCCACCTATCAGGTCACCCAGGTCCGGTCTCGCCTCCCGTAGAATCTCCTGGATGGTTGATCATGTGACGGCGCCAGCGGCCGGTACAACGCGCAGCGAGCTCGGCGTCACCGCGCCCGACACTGGGGCGCACCCGCTCGGTCGGCGCGGGTTCATCGTCGGGGGAGCAGCCGCGGCGACAACCGCGGCAGCGATCGCCTCGATGTCGTCACCCGTCGCAGCCGCCGCGGCGCCCTCGCGCTACATCGCGCTGACCCCGCTGCGACTGTGCGACACCCGCCCCGGACCAGGCCGTAACTTCGGGTTCACGCGCGTCGGGAGCAAGGTCACGCGCGTCAAGATCGCCGGCCGCACCGTCGGCAGCGTCACGGTCCCTGCTGACGCAACGGCCGCGGTGTTCACGGTGGTCGGGGTCAACCGCACCACGGGTCGCAACTACCTGTCGGCGTACCCTGCCGGAACGACCTGGCCCGGGACGTCGAGCGTGAACATGCCGTCGCTCAACGCTGCGGCGCCGAACCTCGTCACGGTGCAGCTCGGGAGCGGCAGCGTCGACATCCTCGCCAACAAGCCGGCCGAGATCGTGCTCGACCTCGCCGGCGTGTACGTGCCCGCCGAGGGCGGTCGCTCGAAAGAGGGTCGCTACCGGGAGATCGCCCTGCGTCGCGTCATCGACACCCGGAACCAGGCCAGCAAGCCGGGTCGGAACTCGAACGTCCGGGTCGACCTGAGCTCGTTGAAGGGAAGCGCCGGGCTCACGGATGACGCAATCGCAGTCTCGATCAACCTGACCGCGGCAGCGCCGAGTGGCCGGGGGTATCTCACTGCGTACCCGTTCGGAGAATCGAAACCAGGGACGTCGTCGCTCAACGTGCGACCCGGAGTCAACCGCGCGATCGGCGCGATCGTCAAGCTGGGCACCGATGACGGTCGCATCGGATTCAACGTGTTCGTCGAGAACGGCGCGCACGTGATCGTCGACGTCTCCGGCTACTTCACCGGGCCCGACGACAACCTGTCATCGAGCGGGCTGTTCGTTCCGGTCACGCCCTCGCGACTCATGGACACCCGCAAGGGGCAAGGCGGTAAGAAACGGTTGTGGCCGGGGTGGACCAGAGCCTTCGCCATGCCGTCGGCGTACAGCAGTGATGCGGGTACCGCAGTGCTCAATGTCACCGCTGCACGCACGATGGCCCGCGGGTTCTTCTCGGTCAACGCGGCACAGACCCGGTCGGGAACGCCGACGACATCGAGCCTCAACGTGTCCGGTCCCGACGAGACCGTGGCGAACCATGTGGTGAGCCGCATCAGCGCCGCGGGGCTCGAGGTGTTTTCGAGCAAGGGCGGCGACGTCATTGCCGACCTCGTCGGCTACTACAAGGGCACGGCTGCCCGGGCGAGCAGATCTGTGCCGCCAGACCCGGCGCCGCCCGCAATTCCGCCGCCCTACTGGATGGTTGCGCCGTCGATCAGCCGGCTGAACGGTGGGCGCACCGTGGCGTCGGGGGCGAGCTCCAGTGCGACGGTCAACTCCGGCAAGATCTGGCATTGGACCGGCACCGGCTACGTCGGGAACAACACCCACAACATCGGAACGTTCGGCCATCGCACCGACTACGGCGGCCCGTTGTACTTCGTCGATGATCTGAAGCCTGGCGACCGGATCTATGTCTCGACCGGCGACCAACGGACGTACGTCTACAAGTACGACCGTCGTGAACTGACCTCGAAGAGCAACGCGCAGATCCTTGCAGCGACCCGGCGCGTCAGTGGCGAGTCGATTTCTCTCATCGCTTGCACCGTCGGCTACGACAGGTCGAAGTCTGCGTATCCGGATGCGTGGGCTCCCACCAGCCTCGAGTACCGGATCATCGTGACGTTCTCCCTGGACTACTGGACCGACGACATCCCACTGCAGTGAGCCGCCTTGGGTCGATAGCCTGGCCCATCTCGCCGGGTTAGCTCAGTTGGTAGAGCACTTGACTTGTAATCATGAGGTGGCGAGTTCGATCCTCGCACCCGGCTCCAACAAAACACCAGCGTATCGCTCTGATCGAGTCGGGCGTCGGTGAGCGAACCCGCTCCGTGCCCACGGATTGCCCACGTGCCTTTGTGAAACGCGGTACCGTTTCGGCATGAAGGGAAGCGTCCGCAAACCCCGCACCGACGGTG
>Ga0316197_10001657_pt1 | contig 15847 bp, 12 predicted proteins | sample OudBiesiAoxic_MG_FD_204939 | JGI IMG/M metagenome (GOLD analysis project Ga0316197, IMG submission 204939) | Coastal sediment microbial communities from Oude Bieten Haven, Netherlands - site A oxic | ecosystem: Environmental > Aquatic > Marine > Coastal > Sediment | place: Netherlands... | reverse complement strand
CCGAAGCCACCGTCGACGTCGAGCCACGGCACCGCGCCGAACGCGCCGTTGTCGTTGATCCTGCCCGACTGCCGGTCGATCCACCAGCCCAGCCCGTAGCCCTGACCGCCGGGCGCCGTGCCGTCGTACGCGTCGAGGATCCGGTCGGCATGCATCCGCTCGATCGCCGCGGCCGACACCACCCGCTCGTCGGGGCATCGCCCATCGCGCAGGTGCATCAGCAGCAGCTCCGCATAGTCACGCGGCGTCGTGTACGCGCCGCCTTCGATGTTCGGATTGTCGGTCGCTTCCAGCGTTGCAGGGTCCCCGTCGAAGTCGTCCGGATAGACGAATCCGCCGGGACGGAACTGTGCCCAGTGGTTGTTGAACGCCAGCGTGTCGAGTCCGCACGGCTCGACATAGAACTCCTCGATCAGATCGGCCCACGACCGGCCGGAGGCCACTTCGGCGACGGCGCCCGCCACCTGCCACTGGGCGCCTCCGTAGCGGAACTCGGTGTCCGGAGGAATCGTGGCGAGATCGTCGTCCCTGGTGGTGAACACCTCCTCGGCGCACTCCTGCAGCGTCCCGTCCGGACGGAACGCGCATCGATGAGGGATGGCAGCTGCCGGGTCGAGCAGGCCCGGCAGGCCCGAACTGTTCGACAGCAGCTGCGCCGGCGTGATGTCGGGATGAGCCGCGCCCCACTCGACCACGTCGGCGACGGGCGCGTCGATGTCGAGCAGCCCGTCATCGTCGAGGCGCAGCAGCACGCCGGCGGCGATCATCTTGCTGGCCGATGCGATCAACGAGATGCGATCGGCGTCGAACTCTCCCCAGTACTGCTCGTGCACGATCCCGTCGTCGCGCTCGACAACCACCAACCCGGCACCGTCGAGCCCTGTGCGGTCGACGATCTCCTGCACGATCGGCCCGACCGCCGAGAAGTCGTAGACCCGGGCCGTTGGTGCGGTGTTGGTTGGTGCCGTGCTCGCGGTCGCAGTGCTCGCGGTCGCCGTGCTCGCGGTCGCCGTGCTCGCGGTCGCCGTGCTCGCGGTCGCCGTGCTCGTTGATTCCGTGGCCGTCGCCGCGCTCGATGGCGGTGCAGGTGGGCCCGTCGCCTCGTCGTCGTCGGACGCGCAGGCGAGCAGCACCAGTGCGGCTCCCGTCGCGAGGGCGATCGCACGCCGACCGCTGGTCAGGGTCGACGCCCCATCGCGTCGAGCAACCGGAGCTGGAGCGGCGCATCGTCGGCCAACGTTCCACTCGGTCCCTCTCCGAAGACCCCGACCGCGCCCATCATCGGCAGCATCGGTTGGATGCCGTCCCACACCTCGGCCACGAGTTCCGCGTCCAATGTCTCGTCGGCGCCGATCGCACGCGCCAGATCCCACTGGTGAGCGACCAGGTCGCCGAGCCGGAAGGCGATCACCTGACTGCCGGGCATGTCACCCGCCGGGTGCTCGAGCACCTCGGTGTCGACGCCGTTGCGGTCGAGGGCGGTCGCCTGACGTTCGAGGGCGTTGGTGAGCGCAGCGAGTGGGTCGTCACCGAGGTGGTCCACCCCGAGGGTCACGATGGCATCGTCACGCGTGCCGCCGTCGGCGAGCACTGCGGCCATCTGCGACGCGGCGGCGACATGGCCGACGAGTTCACGGACGCTCCAACCGTCGCATGGCGTCGGCAGGTCCCACTGGTCGGGTCCGATCAGGACCGCAACGGAGCGGAATCCATCGCCGGCCCGACGGAGGCTCTCGGAGGACGGCATCGGTGGAACGTACCGCCCGTTCTCCGGCCGCGCCCAACCGATCCCGCAACGACGTCGATCGTCATCCTCGGCCGCTCGTCAGGGGTGGTCCGCTCCGGGTTCGCCGATGCCGTCACCCGGTGGCGACAACTCGAGCATCTCGAGCTGCACGCCCGGAATCGTGGTGTTGCGTACGGTGGTCGCGACCAGATCGCTGGCGGTCGACTCGCTGGTGGCTCCGCTCCCGTCGGCGTGATCCGTCGGGCGCGGGAGGCGCCCCCCGGGGAGTCGGAACGCCACGAGGGCACCGAACAGCGCGCCGATTCCGCCGACGAGTACGGCGGCCTGGAACCCGCGGTCGGTGCCGTCGGCGAAGATCCGTTCGGCTTCGTCGCGCACCGCCTGGTCGGCATCGGCGAGCGCGTCGGCGAGCCGTTCGGTGGACGGCGTGCTCAGCTGGCTCGCGATGGCCTCCTCGATGTCGGCGGTGATCTCGGCGGGGAGGATGTCGCTCTGCGCCACCTCGTCGCCGATCGAGCCGAGGCCGACCGAGAGGATGACCGTGCCGATCACCGCGGTGCCGAGCGCCATGCCGAGGTTCTGGCTCGTGCCCTGGAGGCCGGATGCCTCGCTCGCTTCGGCGGGCTCGACACCGCTCAGGATCATGTTCGGCAACTGTCCGGCGATCAACCCGATGGCGACGCCGCCGATCAGCAGGCCGACGAAGAGGTCGCTCCTGGCCGTCGCGTCGGGCAGCTCGCGGGCCAGCACGATCCCACCGAGGAACAGCAGCGTCAGCCCTGCCTGGATGATCGTGCGGGGGGCGATGACCCGCCCGAGGCGCGGCGTGGTCACCGACGTGACCAGCACCCCGACCGACAGCGGCAAGAGCGTGAGGCCGGTCTCGAATGCGTCGAACCCGAGCACGGTCTGGGTGAACACCGGGATCAGGAACAGCAGTCCGGCCTGAGCGAATGTCTGCGTGGCGAGCACGGGGAGACCGGCACTGATCGATCGGTGGCGGAAGATCGAGGGGTGTACGAGCACGGGTTCGCCGGCGCTCTCGCGCCGCCTGATCCCGATCACGAACGCGACGAGCGCAGCCGCGCCTGCAACGAGCATCGTGAGCGTTCGAGGGTCGGTCCAGCCCCAGTCCGACGTCTGGAGCACGCCGAGCACGACGAGGCCGAGCCCGGCCGAGGACAGCATCACCCCGCGTACGTCGAGGCGCGGCTTCGGCACCACCGCCGGCGCATCGACCAGCAGCCCCGACGCCGCCAACACGCCGAGCACGATGAGTGCTTCGGCCCCGAACGCAAGTCGCCAGCTGTATGCCGTGGTCACCCATCCTCCGACGAGCGGTCCGAATGCGGCACCGGCAGCAGCCACGCCGAACAGGGTGCCGTACGCCGTCGCCCGCCTGTCGCCCTCGTAGTTCGCCCGGACCAACGTGTTGATGGCCGGCACGATCAACGCCGAACCGAGCCCCTCCAGTATCGACCACCCGATCACGACCCACAGCAGCGAGGGGGCGAGCGCGGTGATCGTCGTGCCGGTGCCGTAGATCACGAGACCGATACGGAAGGCCCGCTTCGATCCGAGGATGTCGCCGAGCTTGCCGCCGGTGAGCATGAACGCGGCCATCGTGAGCGTGTAGAGGGTGATCGCCGCTTGGACGGAGCCGACATCGGTGTCGAGGTCCTCGACGAGCGCCGAGATCGACACGTTCATCAGCGTCGTGTCGATGACGTAGACGAACATCGCGGCGGCCAGCACCGCCAGGACGGCGCCGCCGTGGCGCTTCTCGGGGCCGGAGGTCATCGGCTCGTCCGTGGCGCGCGCGTCGAGGACAAACGGGGCATGGGGCGAACGTATCCGATCCCGTAGCCTCGCCTCCGTGAGCGACGACGTACGACAGGTCCGGATCGGTGTGCTCGGGTGTGGCAACGTCGGAGCCGCGCTCGTCCAGCTCGTCGAGGCCCAGCAGTCCACGGTGGAGCAACGCACCGGGATCAGGCTCGAGGTGACGCGGGTCGCCGTCCGCAACATGTCGGCGCCCCGAGACGTCGAGCTGGCCGACGGGGTGCTCACCCGAGATGCGCATGCGGTCGTGACCGATCCGAGCATCGACCTGGTGGTCGAGGCGATCGGCGGCATCGAGCCGGCGCGCGAGCTGATCCTCGAATCGCTTCGTCACGGCAAGCCGGTGGTCACCGCCAACAAGGAGTTGCTCGCCAACGTCGGCGCCGAGCTGTACACCGCCGCCGACGAGGCCGGGCTCGACCTGCTGTTCGAGGCCGCGGTGGCCGGCGGGATCCCGATCGTGCGAGCGTTGCGCGAGAGCCTGTACGGAGAACCGATCCGGCGGGTGTTGGGCATCATCAACGGCACCACCAACTTCATCCTCACCAAGATGACCGATGCCGTGGTGAGCGGCGGCGACGCCGACTACGCCACGGCGCTCACCGAGGCGCAGCGCCTCGGATATGCCGAGCGCGACCCGACCGCCGACGTCGAGGGATTCGATGCCGGGGCCAAGGCAGCGATCATCGCGACGGTCGCGTTCGGGTCGAAGGTCGTCGCGGGCGACGTCTACCACGAGGGCATCAGCAAGATCACGGCCTCGGAGATCGCGATCGCCCATCGTCTGGGCTACGTCGTCAAGCTGCTCGGCATCGTCGAGCGCGATGCCGAGTCCGGCGACATCAGCGTCCGCGTGCACCCCGCCATGATTCCGCTGAGCCATCCGCTCGCGGCGGTGCGCGACAGCTTCAACGCGGTGTTCGTCGAGGGTGACTTCGTCGACTCGCTCATGTTCTACGGACGCGGGGCCGGAGGCGCGCCGACCGCCAGCGCCGTGTTCGGCGACGTGGTCGATGCGGCGATCAATCTCCGCGACGGCACCCACGGCTCGATCGGCAGGCTCACGGCGGCCACCGTTCGCGCGATCGACGAGACCTCCGCGGAGTACCTGCTCGGTCTCGACGTGGCCGACCGGCCAGGAGTGCTCCACGCGGTCACCGGCGTGTTCGCATCCAACGGCGTCAGCATCCGCGTGGCGGAGCAGGAGGGCAACGGGCCTGACGCGCGCCTCGTGTTCATCACGCACGAGGCCCGCGAGGCCGACGTGCAGGCAACGGTGCGCGACCTGCGCGACCTCGACGTGGTTCGCAACGTCGGTGGTCTGCTGCGCGTGATCGGCGACTGACGCGATGCGGTACGTCTCCACCCGCGGCAGCGCGCCTGAGCTCGGATTCGCCGACGTCCTGTTGGCCGGCCTCGCCGCCGACGGCGGCTTGTACGTGCCCGAGGTGTGGCCGACGCTCGGCCCGAGCACGTCGACGACCTACGTCGAACGGGCCGTCGAAGTGATGCTTCCCTTCGTCGCTCCCGACATCGACGAGCTGACCCTCACACACCTGTGCACCGAGGCCTACGGCACGTTCCGCCACCCGGCGGTCGTGCCGATGGTGCAGCTCGACCACCGGCTCTGGGTGCAGGAGCTGTTCCACGGACCGACGCTGGCGTTCAAGGACGTCGCGCTGCAGCTGGTGGGGCGCATGTTCGACCACGTGCTGGCCGAGCGTGGTCGACGGGTGACGATCGTCGGCGCCACGAGCGGCGACACCGGGTCGGCGGCCATCGACGCGGTTGCCGGGTGCGCTCACGTCGACATCGTGATCCTCTACCCGCTGGGGCGTACGAGCGATGTGCAGCGGCGGCAGATGACGACGGTCGATCAGCCCAATGCCCACGCCGTTGCGGTGGAGGGCACGTTCGACGACTGCCAAGACCTCGTGAAGGCGATGTTCAACGACGTGGCGTTCCGCGAGCGGAACCAGCTGTCGGCGGTCAACTCGATCAACTGGGCGCGGGTGATGGCGCAGATCGTCTACTACGTCGTCGCGGCAGAGACGTTCGCCCGCCCGGTCACGTTCAGCGTGCCGACCGGCAACTTCGGCAACGTGCTCGCCGGCTGGATCGCGCGCCAGATGGGCGCGCCGATCGCCGACTTCATCGTGGCCTCGAACACCAACGACATCCTCACCCGCTTCGTCAACGAGGGCGACATGACGACCCGCGATGTCGTTCCGACGCTGAGCCCGTCGATGGACATCCAGGTGTCGTCGAACTTCGAGCGGCTGCTGTTCGAGATGAACGGCCGCGACGGCGGGATGACCGCCGAGCAGCTCACGAGGTTCCGCGCCGCCGGCCGTCTCGATCTGGAACCCGACCAACGCGAGCGGTTCATCGCCGGCAGCTTTCGCGCGGCGTCGTTCGACGATGCCACCACCCTCGCCGAGATCGAGCGTGTGCACGCTGCGACCGGCATGTTGCTCGACCCGCACAGCGCCACCGGCACCGCTGCCGCGGCGCTGCTCGCCGGGCTCGACCCGCACGATCACCCGGTCGTGTCGTTGGCCACGGCCCACCCGGCGAAGTTCCCCGACGCCGTCGAACGCGCGACCGGTGTCCGGCCACCGCTGCCTGCGCACCTCGCTGATCTGTTCGACCGCGACGAACGTACGCAGACGGTCGCCAACGACTTGGCTGCTGTGGAGGCCCTGGTCGAGCAGCTCACCCGCTGAGGCCGTCGAACTCGCTGTCGCTGCCGTGATGCGTGCGAGCCGACTTGTGCGATGACGTTGCATCGGGTGTGCAGACGTCGCTAGGTTTGTTGTTGCCCGGTACGACTGGGCCGCACCCCGAGTTCTCGGTTGTGTGCGAATTCTGTCCAGGGGATCTTTCGTCGAGCGCGTTTCGCGGCTCCACACCCCTCCCCCTGGTGCTCGATCCCTCACCCTGTCGTGACGGCAGGGGAGAAGAGAGGAACATCGTGGCCGCTGCGGCACTCGAACAGTCCATGCTCGAATCGAAGGACAAAGACACCCTTCTCGAGATGGCCAAGGCGCTCGGCGTCAAGGCGAACGCCCGCCTCAAGAAGGCGGAGATCATCGACAAGATCCTCGATACGACAGGTACGCCGAACGGCGCGGCCGATCCGGCGGAGGCGGCCGAGGCGGCGGAGTCTGGCGGCAAGCGTTCCGGTGCGGACTCGGGTGCGACGCGCACCGACGTCGACCGCACCGACGTCGGCCACGTGTCGACCCCCGCTGATGCGACCCCCGACGCCGCCGAGCCGACAGCTGAGGCATCGTCCGGCGAGGCGGTCGTGCGCCTCGGCGCCGACGGCGAACCGCTGGCCGACTGGGAGCTGGCCCTCGCCGACGAATCAGACGCCGCCGCGGGCGGGTCCGATGCGGCGGCCGACACCGGCCGCTCCTCGTCGAATGAGTCGACGGGCGGCAATCGCGCCGGTCAGCAGGGCGGCGCCCGAAACGACCGCAGCCGTGCCGGCTCGCAGCGTGACGGCCGTCAGGCCGACCGCCAACAGCGCAGCGGCGCGCAGGGTGACGCGAAGCAGGGTGACGCGAAGCAGGGCGACGCGAAGCAGGGCGACGCGAAGCAGGGCGACGCGAAGCAGGGCGGCAACCGCGGCAATCAGCAGGGCGGCAACCGCAACCGCAACGACGAGCAGGGCGATGGCAACCGTCGCCGCCGTCGCCGTCGGAAGAACCGTGGTGGCCAGGAAGGTCCTCAGGGCGAGGATCTCGAGCTGCTCGACGACGACGGTCAGCCGCAGAACACCGAGCCGCAGGACGTCGAGGGCTACCTCGACATCCGCGACGAGGGGTACGGGTTCCTGCGTGTGAAGGGGTTCCTGCCGTCGAAGGAGGACGTGTACATCCCGCTGAAGATCGCTCGCCAGTACGGCTTGCGCAAGGGCGACCATCTCACCGGCAAGGCACGCCCCGCCCAGCGCAACGAGAAGAACCCGGGTCTGCTCGAGGTGTACACCGTCAACGGCGGCCAGCCCGACGCCGCCAAGCGGCGGCCGCGTTTCGAGGACCTCACGGCGCTGTTCCCCGACCAGCGGCTCACGTTGGAGGACCCGAGCGATCCCGCGAACATGACCGCCCGTATCATCGACCTCGTGTCGCCGATCGGCAAGGGCCAGCGCGGCATCATCGTGTCGCCCCCGAAGGCGGGCAAGACCACGATCATGAAGACGATCGCCAAGTCGATCGAGCTGAACAACCCAGAGGTCGAGCTGCTCGTCCTGCTGATCGACGAGCGGCCCGAAGAGGTCACCGACATGCGTCGCACCGTGAAGGGCGAGGTGGTGGCGTCGACGTTCGACCGTCCGAGCGACGAGCACACCCACGTCGCCGAGATGGCCATCGCACGCGCCAAGCGTCGTGTCGAAGACGGCAAGGACGTGGTGATCATGCTCGACGGCATCACGCGCCTCAGCCGGGCCTACAACCTTGCTGCACCGGCCAGCGGTCGCATCCTGTCGGGTGGTATCGATGCAGGTGCGTTGTACCCACCGAAGAAGTTCTTCGGTGCGGCTCGCAACGTCGAGGAGGGAGGGTCGCTGACCATCCTCGCCACCGCGCTCGTCGACACCAACAGCCGCATGGACGAGGCGATCTTCGAGGAGTTCAAGGGCACCGGCAACATGGAGCTGCGCCTCGACCGCAAGGTCGCAGAGCGTCGTATCTACCCGGCGATCGACGTCGATGCGTCGTCGACCCGCCACGAGGAGCTGCTGTTCGATCGCAAGCAGCTGCAGCAGGTGTGGAAGCTGCGTCGGGTGCTGTCGGGTCTCGCCCAGGACGGAAGCGCTGCTGCGGGACTCGAGCTGTTGATCGATCGCCTCAAGACGTTCCGCACCAACGACGAGTTCCTCGCCGAGATCGCCAAACAGCCCTCCATGTGACCCGCGAGCGGGTTCGCCGGCTCGGGTGGAGGGCGGTCGATGCGTCGATAGATTGCTCGGTCGATCTCGGACGACGATCGGGGCCATCGGGGCCGCCCGTTCAGCCGTCCCCGAAAGGATCATCATGAAGACCGACATCCATCCCGCGTACACCGCCACCACGGTGCGCTGCTCCTGCGGCAACTCGTTCGTCACCCGCTCCACCGTCGACGGCGACCTCACCGTGGAACTGTGCAACGAGTGCCACCCGTTCTTCACGGGCAAGCAGAAGCTCGTCGACTCCGGTGGCCGCGTCGAGCGGTTCAACCGTCGCTACGGCCAGCGCAAGAACGCGCCAGCCGCCACCGACGACGCCTGATCATCACTCGGGCCGTCCGCCCGAACCCCCACCCATTCCCGGTCGGTGGTCCGACGTCGGGGTGTGAGCGGTCTTCGACGTCTCGAAGCGTGTCCAACGGCTGGTCGGTAGCGTCACCGCCATGGTGGACCCGAGCGGACACGACGACGTGACACCCGACGCGCCCGAGGCGGCCGAGCGCCGAAGTCGGCTCCTCGGACTCAAGCTCGCTGCGCTCGTGGGTGAACACCTCGGGCTCGACGATGCCGCACGCGCCGGCATCACCGTCGGCTCGTTCCCCCGCGGTGCGGCCCTGGTCGTCGACGGCGCCGCCTGGGTGTTGTCCGACCACGACCAACACCGGGTCCTCGGCGGAGCGCTCGCCTGGGCGGTTCGTCACGAGGCGACGTCGCTCTCCGTCGTCGCCGAGTCCGGCACGGGGACACTCGCCCGTCGAGCAGCCATGTTCGACTTCCCGATCGACGTCTGGTTCCCCGAGGGACGCACGCTGCTGGCGGCGGTGCCCGAGCCGCTCCCGGCGGCGCCGGATGCCGATCCGACGCACCTCGCGCTCGTCGAGGTGATCGAGCGTGCGGGAGCGACGCCGAACGTCGAGCACGGCGTGGTCGCCGGGGAGGTTCGAGGACTCGAGGTCTGCCGTGTGGTCGACCAGCCAACAGTCGGACTGTTCGCCGAGCTCGGCGATGTCGGTCCCCTCGAGGCGCTGACCGAGCCGCCGGCGCGGCGGCCGGGCGTGCAGCTCGAGGTGGGTGTCGGCGCCAACGATCGCGAGGCATTCCAGTTGCTCCACGGCGACATTCCCACCGTCGAGGCCCTTGCGGCGGTCGTCGACTCGGTGGCAGAGGTCAGGTCGTCCTCTGCACCGCAACACCCACTCAACCGTCTGGCGCAGGAGCGGTACCTGCGTTGGCGGCTCGAGCAGCAACCGGAACTGGTCGGGGCGACCTCGGTGGCCGCAGTGGCGCCACCGATTCCGCGCAACAACCTCAGCGAGGTGGTGCCGTGCGTCGCAGTGGCCCGCAACGGCGAGGGACCCGACAGCATGGTCGTCTGCTCGGTCGGCGTCGATCTCGAGCTGGTGCCGTTCGTCGCCGATGTGCAGGCGGTCGCCGGCGTTCCGGTTCGGGTCGCCATGCCAGCGCGCGACCTGGTCCCCATCACGGTCGAGCTCGCCGCCCTCCTGCGCTCGCCGGTCGAGCTGCTCACGGTCGGCTGACCGCGCCAGTAGCCTCGACTCGCCATGTTGGAGCGCCTGCGTCACGTCATCGACGAGTACGAGACGCTCGAACGCCAGCTGTCCGATCCGGATGTACTCGCCGACCCCGACCAGTTGCGCCGGCTCTCGAAGCGGTACAACGATCTCGGTCCGGTGGTCGAGGCCTACCGACGCCACGCCGCACGCCTTGCCGATGGCCGTGCAGCTCGCGAGATGCTCGACGGGTCCTCCGGCGACGAGCGGGCGATGTTGGTCGACGAAGTCGAGTCAGCGGACCGCGACGCCGAGGCGATCGAGGCCGAACTGCGTGAACTGATGCTTCCTCGCGATCCGCACGACGGTCGGGCCGTGATCATGGAGATCCGTGGCGCCGAAGGTGGCGAGGAGGCGAACCTCTTCGCCCGCGACCTCTACGAGATGTACCGAGCGTTTGCCACGCAGCACGGCTGGAAGACGACCACGCTGTCGTCGTCGCCGAGCGAGATGGGTGGCCTGAACGACGTCACGTTCGAGGTGCGCGGCGACACCGCCTGGCGCAACCTCAAGTACGAAGGTGGTCCCCACCGTGTACAGCGGGTGCCGGTGACCGAAAGCCAGGGCCGTATCCACACGTCGTCGGCAACGGTCACCGTCCTGCCCGAGGCCGACGAGGTCGACGTCCGGATCGACGACCGTGACCTCGACATCGACGTCTACCGCGCCAGTGGCCCCGGCGGCCAGAGCGTCAACACCACCGACTCGGCGGTGCGCATCACCCACCGCCCGACGGGCGTCGTGGTGGCCATGCAGGACGAGCGTTCGCAACTGCAGAACAAGGCCCGAGCGATGCAGGTGCTGCGCGCCCGGCTCGCCGAACGCGCCGAGCAGGAACGTCACGACGAGGTGTCGGCCGAACGCCGTTCGCAGGTGGGGGGAGGCGGTCGCAGCGAGAAGATCCGGACCTACAACTTCAAGGAGAACCGCGTCACCGACCATCGGATCGGGTTCACCGTGTATCGGCTCGCGGCGATCCTCGCAGGCGACCTCCAAGTCGTCGTCGACGCGCTCGCCGCCGACGAACGAGCCCGCCTCCTCGCCGAGGGCGACGGCGGGCCGTGACCGAAGGATCTGCGGTGGCGTGGCGCGATCTGCTCGCGCAGACCGAGCACGCGGTCGGCGACCGACAGCGTGCGCGTTGGCTGTGCGAGGTGGCGTCGGGTGCCTCGGGCAGCGAGGAGTTCCTGACGCTGCTCGACGATGCGGCCACGGTTCGCATGGTGGCGCACCTCGATGCGATGGTGGCACGGCTCCGATCCGGCGAACCGCTGCAGTACGTGCTGGGGGAGTGGAGCTTCCGGAAGATCGAGTTGCTCGTCGATCGCCGAGCCCTGATCCCACGTCCCGAGACCGAACTGCTCGTCGATGTCGCCCTCCCGTTGCTCTCGTGCCGCGGCCCGGCCCGCACGGCTGCCGACCTCGGAACCGGTTCGGGTGCGATCGGGTTGTCGTTGGCGGCGGAGCTCCCGCTCGACGGCACCACCGTGTGGATCACCGACGCCGACCGAGCGGCGCTCGACCTCGCCGCGGCCAACATCTCCGGCATCGGACGGTCGGCGATCAACGTGCGTGCCGCCCACGGCTCGTGGTTCGAGGCGCTGCCGAACGACGTACGGTTCGACGTGATCGTGTCCAACCCGCCCTACGTGGCGGTCGGGTCGCCCGACCTCGCGGCCGACGTGCTCGAGTGGGAGCCGTCGTCGGCCCTGTTTGCCGGGCCCGACGGGCTCGACGACATCCGTCACCTCGTGGCAGGTGCGCCGGCACATCTCGCGGATGATGGATGGTTGCTGCTCGAGATCGGCGCCGATCAGGGTGCCGAGGTGGAGGCGCTGCTCATCGCGGATCGCTACCGCGACGTCGAGATCAGACCCGATCTCGCCGGTCACGATCGCATCGCCATGGGCCGCCGCCCATCGTCGGGCCGGCGGGCGACGACCTGACCGACGATCTCAGCCGAACCGCACGGCGACGTCCGCGAGGATCGTGCCCTCTTTCGGGGACAGCTCGTGGTCGACACCGGCCACATCGCGAGCAGCGGAGAACAACGCCGAACGCAGCACGCGGGAGCTGATGCGTTCGTCGATCGAATCGAGGAACCCGTCGACCCGATCACGCTCGATCGCGTGCCGGGCCTCTTCGATCGCCGGTCGGAGGTACTCCTCGAAGGCGCCGTCCTCGCGCCACTCGATGCTGATCTCGCGCACGAGATCGACCTCGTCGTCGGAGATGCTGTCATCGGCCAGCATCACGAGCGCGAGCAGCTCGAGCGCAGCCTGGTGTTCGAGGTCGGCCGTCGCATGGACGGCGACACCGCGGTAGAGGTCAGCCAGTCGTCGGTTCATCACGAGGTGCCTACTCTGGCACGCCGGCTGCGCCAACGGGCAACGAACGGCGCAGGAACTCGACCTGATGCAGGAGCAGGTTCTCCGCCACGACCTCTTGCGGGGTCATGTGGGTGACACCGACCAGGGGAAGCACTTCGTGAGCGCGGCCTGCGCCGAGTAGCGCCGACGACAGCTGCAGGGTGTGTGCAGCGACGACGTTGTCGTCGGCCAGACCGTGGATCAGGAGCAACGGACGGGTCAGATCGGCGGCGAGGGGGAGCAGAGAGCTCGCGTCGTAGTCGTCGGCTCGAACCGCAGGGTCGCCGAGGTAGCGCTCGGTGTAGTGGGTGTCGTACAGCCGCCACTCGGTGACCGGCGCGCCCGCGATCGCAGCGTGGAACACATCGGGTCGTCGGAGCACGGCGAGCGCCGCGAGGTATCCGCCGAAGCTCCAGCCTCGGATCGCCACCCGGTCGAGGTCGAACACGTCGAACCTGTCCGCTGCGGCATGGAGCGCGTCGATCTGGTCGTCGAGTGGCGCCGTGGCGAGGTCGCGGTGGACCTCGCGCTCCCATGCCGAGCCGCGTCCAGGGGTGCCGCGACCGTCGGTCACGACGACGGCGAACCCCTGGTCGGCAAACCACTGGGAGGTGAGGAACGCGTTGCGCGAGCGCTGGACGCGCAGCGCGTGGGGCCCGCCGTACGGATCGAGCAGCACCGGCAACGGGGAGCCGTCGTGATCGCGGGGGAGCAGCACGGCGGTGGCGAGGCGCCGCTCGCCGGCCTCGAACAGGTCGACCACGGGGGTCACCAACGGCACCTCGGCGAACGACGCGATGGGATGTCGTCGATCGTGCCCGGACACGACGGTGGTCGCGGGACCGTCGAGCGTCGAGGTGCGGATCACCGCCACGTCACCTCCGATGGCTGCGCTGTGCACGCCCTCGACGTTCGCGGTGAGCGACGTCGCGCCGTCGTCGTTCGACCACTCCCACACGTGAAGCTGTGTGGCGTCGTCGATCGGGTTCGCCTGGAAATGCACCGTGTCGCCGGTGGCGATCACCGACCGAACCTGGATGTCGGTCGGCGTGACCGCCTCGCCGTCGACCAGGAGGCGGCGGACCCCGTCGCGGTCGGCGGCCGTGACGAGTCGGCCGTCGGCGAGCAGCGAGGGGGTACCCGGCACCAACTCGACCCACGCGTCGTCGAAGTCGTGCGACAACACGACGGTCTCGCCCCTGGTGGCCGTGTCGCTCGTGTCGACGCGGAGCACCATCGTTCCCTGCTGGTCTCGAGACTGCACCAGCAGGATGAGCCCCTGATCCGACCATTCGACCGCAGCGAGATAGGGGAAGAAGTCGCGGTCCCACTCGACCGCGGTGCGGGCGCCGTCGAGGCTGATCAGGTGCAACGTGACGTCTGGGTTGCCGGTTCCGGCGGCTGGGTAGCGGATCGTGTTGGCACCACGATCGGGGTGCGCCGGGTCGGCGATCGTCCACTCGTCGACGCGTGCCGTGTCGACCCGACACGCGGCGATCGTTGCACCGTCGGGGCTCCACCAGTAGCCCCGGAAACGGTGCATCTCCTCGGCGGCGACGAAGTCGGCGCTGCCCCAGGTGACCGTGTCTCGCTCGTCGCTGCCGGCCACTGCCCGACTCGTACCGTCGAGTTCGGCGATTCGCAGCTCGGCACCGCTCACGTAGGCGATCCGGCGGGCGAGCGGGTCGGGTCGCGGGTCGAAGACGGGGCCCCCGACGTCGAGCTCGCGGGCGAGTCCGGACAGCAAACCGCCGGCGAAGAGCCGGCCGCCGAGCGCGAATGCGACCACCGTGGCGGCTGCATCCGTGGCGAATGCCGTGATGCCACCACCGCTCTCGCGCATCCGTTCGCGGCGGGCTCGCTCCTCCGGGGGGAGGTCGACGTCGGTGTCGTCGGCGAGGAGCGCTCGTGGATCAGCGACCAGACGCTCGTCGCCCGTTTCCACGTCGAACGACCACAGCGCGTTGACGGAGTCGTCGCCGGCCGCGCTGCGCAGGAACGTCACCCGTCGTCCATCGGGCGACACGTTGATGTTGCGGGGCTCGCCGAGGGTGAAGCGCTGGGTTCGTGCGTGTTGGCGCGGGAACGTGTCGCCATCGTTCACGGTGTCGCCATCGTTCGCGGCGTCGTGGTTCTCTCCGGGGGTCACGTCGACACTGTAGGGACCGATGTGCAGCGCCGGCCCAGGGTCCGATCCGTTTGCGTCGCGGTTTCGGAGCGCATCTGCTCCCGAACCGTCACGCAAACGGGGTCAGCGGCTGAAGTGGGCGATGGCGTCGAGGAGGAGATCGAACACGGCGTGGTGCTCGACGCCGGTCAGCACGTCGCAGTTCGGTGCCGGTCGGCCGAGCAGGCGGCGCTCGTCGATCACCGTCATACCTCGGGTGAGTTCGCCGGATGTCTCCACATCCACGTGGCGTCGAACGCGCGTGAACAACTCCGGGTGGGTGAGGGCGAACACCGCCAACGGGTCGTGGACCACGGCACCCTCGATTGCGCCGTCGTCGTGACGAGACACGTAGTTGTCGGTGAAGAACGTGAGCAGTTCGACGAACAAGGCGGCGAGCGCGCCCGGTACCTCCGCCACGCGGAGAATGCGTTCGGGCGTCGCCTGGAACCGATAGGTCACGTCGAGCCCGGCCATCGACAGCGGGCCCCCGTAGCCGAACACGATCCGAGCGGCCTCGGGATCTGCCCAGATGTTGAACTCTCCGGCGGCGTTGCGGTTGCCGAACGTGCCGCCCCCCATCAGTGAGATGCCGGCGATGCGACCGGCGAGGTCAGGTGCAGTGCGCAGCGCGAGCGCGATGTTGGTGAGCGGGCCGACCGGGACGAGCCAGATGCCCTCCTCGCGTCGGCACGTGTCGATGATGAACGACACCGCGTCGGTGCCATCGAGCGGGGTGACCGGGTCGGGGAGCTCGGCTCCGTCGAGGCCACTCTCCCCGTGGACGAATGCACCGAACTGGGGCGGGGCGACGAGCGGGCGGTGGCTTCCCGAATGGATCGGCACGTCGATTCCGAGCAGGTCGCGCATGACCCGGGCGTTGTGCGTCGTCGACTCGACCGGCGCGTTGCCTGCGACGGTGGTGATCCCGACCAGGTCGGAGTACCTGGCCGCAGCAACGATCGCGAGCGCATCGTCGTGGCCAGGGTCGCAGTCGAGGAGCAGGCGTGGTCGTTCGTCCGGCATGACGCCGAGCTTGCCACCCGAGCGTGCACACTCGTGGGGTGGACGCTGCCGTACGACATGACACCTCAGCCCCGCGCCGCGTGGGAGGCGCACTGTGTGTGAGCGCTGCGATGCTGCTCGTCTCGGCGTGCAGTGGCAACGACGACGCACCAGCCGCATCGCAGCAGC
>Ga0316197_10001656_pt1 | contig 15848 bp, 16 predicted proteins | sample OudBiesiAoxic_MG_FD_204939 | JGI IMG/M metagenome (GOLD analysis project Ga0316197, IMG submission 204939) | Coastal sediment microbial communities from Oude Bieten Haven, Netherlands - site A oxic | ecosystem: Environmental > Aquatic > Marine > Coastal > Sediment | place: Netherlands... | reverse complement strand
GCTCAAAATCTGACTGGCCGACCATGGAACACGCGGCAAATATGCTAGATTCTTTTGGTATTGAGTATGAAACACGTGTTGTTTCTGCACACCGTACTCCACAACTATTAGCTGATTACGCTTCTAGTGCTGCTGAACGCGGTATTAAAGTGATTATTGCTGGTGCTGGTGGTGCTGCGCACTTACCTGGCATGGCAGCCGCTTTTACCAGCTTACCTGTATTAGGTGTTCCGGTTCAATCTAAGGCACTTAAAGGCATCGACTCTTTATTATCAATTTGCCAAATGCCTAAAGGCGTTGCAGTAGGTACACTGGCTATCGGCGAAGCGGGAGCTGCGAATGCGGGTTTATTAGCAACGCAAATTCTAGCTTGTCAGCAACCAGAGCTACTGGCAAAAGTTGACGCATTCCGTCAAAAACAAACAGACACTGTATTAGCCAACCCTGATCCTGCGATTTAATATGAAAATTTTAGTATTAGGTGCAGGACAGCTTGCACGAATGATGAGCTTAGAAGCTGCGCCGTTAGATTTGAATGTGCGTGCTTATGATGTAGGCTCAAAACAGGTTATTCACCCTCTAACGTTGCAATCCTTTGAGCAAACACTTGAAGAGGCTATCGCTTTAGTGGATGTGATCACTTGTGAGTTTGAGCATATTCCCGATGACGTGCTAACACTTTGCTGCGCAAGTGGTAAGTTCTTTCCAGGTAAAGCCGCAATCAAAGCTGGTGGCGACCGTAGTATTGAAAAAGCTTTACTTGATAAAACCGGCGTTCCTTCTGCCCCTTATAAACTGATCACTGAAAAGCAACACTTGCTTGATTCAGTTTCAGTACTAGGTTTACCGTTAGTGATTAAAACCTGCCAAGCGGGTTATGATGGAAAAGGCCAATGGCGCTTAAAATCCGTCGACCAACTGGAACTGATTTGGTCTGAAATGGCTGAATTTATTGCTACGGGCACAGAAAGTTTTCCACATAGTATTATTGCAGAAAAAATGATCCCTTTTAATCGCGAAGTATCAGTGATTGGTGCACGTGATAAAGCGGGCAACATTGCAATCTACCCTGTCACTGAAAATCAGCATACGGATGGTGTATTAACCTTATCCTTGGCTATTGAGATGGATCTTAGTATTCAACATCAAGCGATTGATGCATTTAATAAGTTATCAACAGAAATGGATTATATTGGTGTCTTAGCCATTGAGTTCTTTGATGTAGATGGAAAATTGATGGTGAATGAGATTGCTCCGCGTGTACATAACTCTGGTCACTGGACACAACAAGGTACGGCTTGTAGTCAGTTTGAAAACCACATGCGTGCAGTTGCTGGTTTACCATTAGGTGAGACTAAGCTGCAAAAAGTCAGTGCGATGATCAATGTATTAGGTCAGGCGAGCATCAGTAAGCAAGTACTTACTATCAGTGATGTTAAAAGCCACTGGTATGGAAAAGCACAACGTGCTGGTCGCAAGATGGGACATATTAACGTCTCAGCAGAAAGCAATGCTGCATTAGCTGGTAAATTGTTACAACTAGGTGATATTTTATCTGAACAAGATTATCCAGGTATAAAAAGTACCGCACAACGTTTGTTAGAAAGTTAATACACTCTAATACTTGAAGAGAAAAGCCGAGTTTACTCGGCTTTTTTATATCTGCTGATAAGGATAATCAGTATAATTATTATAAAGTTAAGGCCACTATTTTTAATGGATGATTATCATCAAACGATGGAAAATCTTGATGGCAATCTAACCATTCAACATGACTTACTTCTCTGCCCTGTTTTTCAACACAGCGCACTAAACTTTTAAACCAAGTTTGTTTATCAACTTTAGCTACATTGTTACAACACACAATGGTACCGCCTGGTTTAGTGGTTAGTACTGCCGGTTTAAATAGACTTTGATAGTCATTAACCAGGTCCACGGTACCAAATGCACTTTTAGCAAAACGAGGAGGATCTAAAAAGACCAAATCAAACTGAGAAGCAGACATTTTAGGGTAACTAGGTAGTTTTTTATTATTTCTACTAGTGACTTTAAGCCCAGCTAACTGGCGTAATGCCGGAAAAGCATCACTTTGAATAAACTGACAAACTGACTCAACACCATTTAACTGCGCATTTTTTTCACCGGCAGCTAATGCAAAAGAGGAAAAGTCAACATTAACGACCCGTTTAGCGCCACCTACTGCTGCTGCGGTGCCAATACCACAGGTGTATGAAAATAAATTTAGTAACGTTTTTTTATAGCTGTTTGCTTTAACAAACTCTCGCCCAATACGCATATCTAAAAATAATAACGGGTCTTGTCCTTCATGACGAAGCTTGCTACAGAACACTATGCCATTTTCAGCGATCACTTGGTCAGAATGTGCATAAATATCAATATCTACATCAAGTTCGTTGATAATACGAGAGTTTTTGTTAGACCGATCGTTATATACAATAGGTAAATCAGCTGCACTTATTAATACGTTATGGATGGATTGTAGCTCTTTTTCGTTAAGTGTTTGATGAAAAGTCTGAATTAACCAAGCATCACCATAACGATCAATATTAAGTCCGTTAACACCTTCAACCGTGCCATGAAAAACACGAAAACAATCTGTTTTTGGTAAATCAGCAATCGATAAATTATTAATAAGGGTCTCGCGTTTTGCTAACGCGGTGGACAATAAAGCAGTTATTGGCATAATCAAAAAACTCAGTAAGGGAAAGTAGCTATTTAGCAGAAAGGTATGCCAGATAATGAGCAGCTATATTAACAAACTGCAAAGCTTAACAACACTAACTTGCTAGAAAATAAGTATGCTTTAGTTAGCAATCTTCAATTATTAAGAAACGCTTAATTTATTTATAATAAAGCACTGAAAAATAACTCATAACATACCCTGAATAGCACATACATGATAAATTAACCCTTACTAAATTTATTGAAATCGGAGCTCACATGGATCAGTACGCTGTATTTGGCAATCCTATCAAACATAGTAAATCGCCTTTTATCCACACTTTATTTGCTAATCAAACACAGCAGCAGATGTCTTACGGTATTGTTGAAGCCCCGGTTGAAGGTTTCACTGCGGCGGTCCAAGCCTTTTTTAATAGCGATGCAAAAGGCTGCAATATTACAGCCCCTTTTAAAGAAGAAGCTTTTCAATTTGCTCAATCATTAACGGACCGTGCACGTTTAGCTGGTGCAGTAAATACACTAAAGAAAACGGATGATGGTTTAATCATTGGTGATAACACTGACGGTGCAGGATTAGTTTTAGACTTAAAAAATAACCACGTAAACCTAACCGGCGCACGCATTTTATTATTAGGTGCTGGTGGCGCTGCACGTGGTGTATGTAGTTCGCTTTTATCAGAAAACCCTGCACAGTTAACGATTGCAAACCGTACTTTTGAAAAGGCTGAAACCTTGGTCTCTATTTTCAAAGCATTAGGTAATATTAATGCCGCTGAATTTAGTGATTTATCAGGTCCATTTGATCTCATTATCAACTCTACCTCAGCAGGTTTACACGGTAGCTTACCAAATATATCTACAGCATTGATCACCCCAGAAACCGCCATATATGACATGACTTATAATGCTCAAGTGACGGCATTTAATGCATGGGCAAAAGAGAACGGTGCTCGCTTAACCATTGATGGTTTAGGTATGTTAGTTGGTCAAGCGGCAGAAAGTTTTGCTATTTGGCGCGGTGTCAAACCTGGCGCTAAACAAGTGTTAAATGAATTACGTCATAATTTAGCCGGTTAATTTAATATGAATCAAAACATTATTTTTTCAGATAACGAATACTATAACGATCAGTTGCAACAAGTAGAATTTCAAGCTCAATGCCAAGGGCACTTAATTAGATGTATTATCTCTTGGAAGGTATTAAAAAAATTAAATGAGCAATCAAATACGCCAATAAAGGCAAATGAACAATTAGCGTTAGTGTTATTTGATAGCGTTCGTTTTGAAATTGAAGATATCGCTGAAGAGTTGATTAATCAACAAGCTTTTAATGCGCATGGAGAAATCCTGATTACGCCTTAATTAAGTTATGTATTCACCATTACAAGGAGTCTAATATATGCAAGCTCATCGTATCAATGAAATTTTAGAGTTAATAAAACCTTATTGGTTAAAAAATCAAGAATTGAGTTTATTAGAGGTATTGCAGTTAATAGCAACTGAGTCAGGGTTTGATAAATCGGTTGCAGAGTTAACAGATGAAGTTATTATTTATCACTTAAAAATGGACCAAACTGCAAAAGGTGACATGATCCCTGGCATCGCAAAAGATTGTGAAGATGATTTTCAAACTGCATTATTAAAAGCACGCGGTTTATTATAAATCGGACATAGACTTAATCAATAAAAAGGATAAAGGCAATGTTAGAAAATTATAAAAAAATGGATGTTAATATGCTGCTTAGCATCGTTAATATGAAATTAAGAAATGAAAGTGAAACACTTGAAGATCTCTGTGTTACCTATGAAATTGAAAAGTCACTACTAGTAGAAAGACTGGCAAAGCATGACTTTTTTTATGATCAGGAGCACCATCAGTTTAAACAACATTCCCCGCAATAAAGGTCATCAACAAAGCAATCCTAGTAAGTCGGTAATAGGATATTATATCAATAACATCCTATTACCTTATTGATTGTTTTCATTTTAAAAAATACACTTCTATTTCTTTAAACTATAAGTGAACTAAAAAATGAAAAAAATTGCTTTAATTTTATTAGGTGGCGCCCTACTAGCTGGTTGTCAAACTACTAGCTCAGACCTTACTTCAACAGCGAACTCAGCTGCGACTTCTGCAACTGACAGTGCTACTAGCTCTGTTAGCAGCTTAACAAGCAACTTACTTAATACAAACTTCCCTAGTCTAAGTTGCTCTGCAATCAAGCAAACTTTTGTTACTTACGAAGCACAAGCTGCCAACCTTGAGTCAGGTTCAAGCATGCTTACAGCAGCAGGTATCAGCACTGAGAGCACAAAAGCAACACTAGACAGTGCATACAACACAGCAAAAGCGACTGCAACACCAGTAATGAGTGCTAAAGGCTGCAGCGAAACACTATAAGCATTAGCATTAGCATTAAATCAAGCTTCGTTTTATTGCGAAGCTTGATTAATTCAAATCAAGATAATGCAAACCGCGTAATGCAACGATCCTCTTCGCTAAATGATCTATCCCAAAGATTTAAATTTAATAATGATTTATCTACTGTTAAACAAACTGCGAACTAATCTTCCAAATCAAGCTCATTCGGAGCAAAAACAAGTTAAACAATAATCATTACTATTTATAGCTAAGTATTTATTATAAAGCAGTAATTTGAGCATAGTTTTTGTTTTATCTGTTGCATTTATTCACTCATAATTCCTTTATAATCGCGATATTATTTACAGCAGGTGTTTACAAATGACGCAGAAAATTAAAATTAAAGAGATCAAGACAACTCATAAAGAAAGTGCCGATCGTTTTAATCCAAGCAATCGTATTTATGTGCGTGCAGCTTACGGCCTTTTTCAGAAAATTCGTAAATTAACAGGTTGGGGTTTAATTCTATTATTCCTGACCATTCCTATGATCCGTTGGGATGGACATCAAGCTGTTTTATTTGATGTTGATAAGCAACAATTTCATCTTTTTAACATGCTTCTATTTCCTCAAGATCTAACCTTGCTAGCATGGGTATTTATAATCGCCGCCTTTGCCCTGTTTTTCTTCACCACTTATTTAGGGCGAGTTTGGTGTGGTTATACTTGCCCACAAACAGTTTGGACCTTTATTTTCATCTGGTTTGAAGAGCGTTTTGAAGGCTCTGCTAATAAACGTAAACGACTTGATCAAATGCCGTGGAGTTTTAATAAAATATGGCGAAAAACAGCGAAGCACACCGGTTGGTTAATAGTTTCATTATTTACTGCCCTTGCTTTTTGCTCTTATTTTGTTCCCGTTGAAACGCTTTATCGTGATTTTTTCACCGGTCAAAGTAGCATGCTTGTTTTATTAATGGTGTTTATATTTACTTTCTCAACCTATGCAAATGCGGGTTGGATGCGTTCTATTTTCTGCATTCATATGTGTCCATATTCACGCTTTCAATCTGCCATGTTTGATAAGAATACTTATAGTGTTGGCTATGATGCTACACGTGGTGAAAAACGCGGCCCTCGTTCACGTAAAATAGACCGTTCAGAAACTGAGTTGGGTGACTGTGTTGATTGTGATTTGTGCGTGCAAGTATGTCCTTCAGGCATAGATATTCGTGACGGCTTACAATACGAATGTATTAACTGTGGCGCCTGTGTTGATGCCTGTGATGAAACCATGGATAAAATGGGTTATCCAAGGGGTTTGATCTCATACACCTCAGAACAAATATTAGAAGGTAAAAAAACCAAGTTAATGCGTCCGAAAATCATCGGATATGGATTGATGTTAGTTGTCATGCTTGGCTTGTTTTTTGTTAATATAGCCACATTAACCAAGGTAGAGATGGAAATTTTACGTGATAGAACTTCTTTATATCGTGAAAATGTTGATGGTTTAATTGAAAACACTTATACCCTAAAAGTACTCAATAAAACGATTCAAGCACAGACCTACAATATTACTTTTTCAGGGTTAAAAGACGCGACCATGATAGGCCCGAAGCAAGTTACTATTAGCTCAGGTGAAATCTTTACTCAACCTATTTCAATTGCTGTCGACCCTTATGATATTAAAGAGAAAAAAAGAACTATTACTATCAAGTTAATTAACTCAGATGATAGTGACGAAGTGATCCAACAAGATGCTTCATTCTTTCTTGGTTTATAATTAAATACTTTAAATTAACTTTATTAAGGCGCACTAATTGTTAGTTGCGCCTTTTTTTGTTGGAGCAAATAATGCAAAACGAACCTTTGAGCTATCGAAAACTGACACCCGAGTGTCAGTTGGATGCCTTAGCAAGCATTGGAATTTATCCTGACACAGGTTTATTAGCGTTAAATTCTTATGAGAACCGCGTTTACTCATTTAGTGATGAAAATAAACAGCGTTATGTCGTTAAATTCTATCGTCCTAGACGTTGGAGCGAGCAACAATTATTAGAGGACCATGCATTTAGCCAATGCTTATTAGCATCGGGTTTAAACCTTTCTGCACCACTCATCTTTGATGGTAAAACCTTACACTCCTTTGCAGGCTATCATTTTGCCTTATTCAACAACCTCTCAGCTCGCACTCTAGCAGTTGATAACATAGATAGTTTATATGATGTAGGTATTGCTTTAGGAAAATTACATAAAATTGGCGCTCAGTATCAATTTACCACTAGACCAAATTTCGATATGGTCGCCACCATTGAAAAAGCCTTAAATGATTTAAAGGGCTGTGAATATATACCGGATACTGTTAAATCACCTCTTTTCGATGTCATTGAGCAAATTCAACAAAAAATAAAAGCGACTAACCCTATTAAATTAAAACTGATTGCCATTCATGGTGATGCACATGCGAGTAATATACTGCTAAAAGAAGATCAACCTTATTGGGTCGACTTTGATGATTGTAAAATGGGCCCTGCTATACAAGATATTTGGATGTTATTGAATGGAGACCGTAGTGAACAACAATTACAGTTATCAATGATTTTAGAAGGATACCAAGAAGAATTTGACTTCGACAACAAACAATTGCCGTATATTGAGGCGTTACGCACAATGCGCATCATCAATTATGTGAGCTGGATCAACAATAGATGGACAGATCCCGCATTTTCTCGAAACTTTCCATGGTTTATAACTGACCAATACTGGAAAGACTTGCTACAATCCTTGCAACAACAGTTATTATTATTGGATGAAGCACCTTTAACGCTTCAACCACAGTATTAATTAAAAATAATAAATATCCATTACGACTCCCAATACAATAAAGGAACAAATATGAAAAAGGTTTTTGCTCTATTAATCGGCTTATTCTTATTACCGTTAAGTGTCAACGCGGCTGATTTCAAAGAAGGCACGCATTATGATGTTATTAAACAAACTGCCACAGAAAAGCCTGAAGTTTTAGAGTTTTTCTCTTTTTATTGCCCACATTGTTTTAAATTTGAACCCCTAATGAAAACATTACAAAGCGAATTACCAGCTGATGTAACGGTTAAGAAAAATCACGTTAACTTCTTAGGTGGTAACATGGGTCCAGAAGTTACTAAAGCCTTCGCTGCCGCTGATTTGTTAGATGTTAAAGAAGAAGTAACTAGCATTATTTTTGATCACATACATACACAACGTAAACCTATTAATGGCGAAAAAGATATCCTTGCTATTTTTGATAAAGCCGGTGTATCTGAAGAGGAAGCAAAAGGCGCTTTAGCTAGCTTCCCTGTTAATGGCCTTGCTTCACAAATGAAGCGTAATACTGAAAACTTTAAAGTTCGCGGTGTACCAACACTGATTGTTAATGGTAAATATAAAGTAAATACAGGATCAGTGAGAAGCACTGCTGAGTTCGTTGAATTAGTGACATTTTTAACTAAAAAAACTGATTAAATCAGGCACTAAAGTATCCTTATCTAAAATTAAAAGCCACTTTAGTGGCTTTTTTCATTTTTGTGGCATAATAGCGCCGTCTAGATAGGGAGATGATCGTTGAAAACCATGTTTAATAATGCGGCACAAATGAAAAGTGCTATTAAAGAACTACACAACCATAAAGAATCTACCAAAGCACAAGTTGTTGCTATTAGTGGTATCGAAGGCAGTGGCAAACGTGCATTAACCGAAAAAATAGCCGCAGCCCTAAGATTAGATGGTTTGAATGTAGCGGTTATTCATACCGATGATTGGGAAGCGAGTAAAAGCATTCGCTTTAACGTCATGAACAGCCCCGAAGAATATTATTTAAATGCGTATCGCTTTGACGAGATGTTTGAAGAATTAATTCTACCTTTGAAATTATTTGGTAGCATTAAAACGTCAGTCAACTTAGACGATGCAGAATGCCCACGTAAAGTAGATTATAACTTTGATAGTATTGATATCATCTTGATCGAGGGTGTTTATCTATTACAAGAAGCGTATTTAGATCTCTATGATTATAGTTGTTGGGTAAAAAGTAATTTTGATACCGCCCTTAAGCGCCTTCATGAACAAGCTAATATTGAAGAATCTCAAGAGGCACTGGTTAATCTATTTGAGTTATTGATTAAACCTGCAGGGCAATACCACCTCTATGCCGATGACCCCATTGGTAACAGCAAATCCATTTATTTCGAAGAAACAAGCGCAGTACCTAATGAGTAATCATGCGGCTTTCCACCAACAAAGCTTGCATAGCGCTTATATGCACTTTGAGCGTAATGAATGGGCGCATTTACGAGACAATGTTAAATTAACGCTGTCAGAAGAGGATATCACCCAATTACAAGGTATCAATGAGTCCTTATCAATCCAGGAAGTGGTGGATATCTATTTACCACTTTCTCGTTTATTAAACTTATATGTCGGTGCACGACAATATAGGCATACTGTACGTGATAAATTCCTTGATGCGCATAATGAAAAAGTGCCTTATATTATCGGTATCGCTGGTAGCGTCGCTGTTGGAAAAAGTACTTCTGCACGTATTTTACAAGCTTTATTATCACGCTGGCCAGAGCACCCGAAAGTAGCCCTCGTAACAACGGATGGTTTTTTACGCCCTAATAAAGACTTAGTGGCTCGTAATTTAATGCACCGCAAAGGTTTTCCTGAAAGCTTTGATATTAAAGCGTTAATCGAATTTGTCTCTGCAATTAAATCAGGTAAAAAGAAAATAACTGCACCGATTTATTCACACTTAACCTACGATATTATTCCCGACCAGTCGTTGCAATTTGAACAGCCTGATATTGTTATTTTAGAAGGGTTGAATGTATTACAAACTGCTGCATTAAACGATCCAGAGCAGTCTCATCGAGTATTTGTCTCTGATTTTGTTGATTTTTCTATCTTTGTTGATGCTGACACAGAACTATTAAAAACTTGGTATATCCAGCGCTTTTTGAAATTTAGAGAAGGCGCATTTACTGATCCCAATGCTTATTTTCATAGCTATTCAAAAATGACAGAGCGAGAAGCGATCGCAATAGCAGCTAAAATTTGGGATGAAATTAACGGTATTAATTTAGAAGAAAATATTCGTCCCACACGTGATCGGGCTAATTTAATTCTAAAAAAATCGATCAACCATCAAGTGAGCCAGGTGAAATTAAGAAAATAATTTAATAGTTACTATACCAAAAAAGGCGCTAATAGCGCCTTTTTTGGTATTTTATTCAACTAATTTAAAGAATAATATCTTTTAAATTAGGATCTTTACGGTCTAAGTAATGCGTTGAATGAATACGGCGTACTGTGCGCGATTTACCACGAACTAATAATGTTTCAGTAGTCGCTAAACGTCCATTAACAGAAACACCTTCTACTAAATCGCCTTTAGTAATACCAGTTGCTGAGAAAATAACGTTATCATTTTTCACTAAGTCTTCAAGTTTTAAGACTTTATTAACTTCAATACCTACAGCTTCACAACGAGCAACTTCTTCTTTACCAATGCGAATATTCTCTTCTGTTGGCTCTTTAACCATTGGACGAGGAATAAGGCGAGCTTGCATATTACCATCCAACGCACGTACTACAGCGGCTGAAATAACGCCTTCAGGGGCTCCGCCAATACAATACAATACATCAACTTGATTATCTGGCATACAAGCCAATACAGAGATAGCTACATCACCATCAGGGATCGCGAACACACGTACACCCATGCCTTGCATATCTTTGATGATACGATCATGACGCGGTTTTGCTAACGTAGCGACGGTCAATTCAGATAATGATTTACCTAGAGCAAATGCAATTGCTTTTAAGTTTTGCTCTAGTGAGCGTTCTAAATCAATCGCATCTTTAGCATTAGGGCCAACAATAAGCTTTTCCATATACATATCTGGTGCGCGTAAGAAGCTACCCTTTTCACCAACAGCGAGTACAGCCAATGCGTTTGATTGTCCCATTGCAGTCATTCGTGTACCTTCAATCGGGTCTACAGCAATATCAACCGCATCACCTACACCAGTACCCACATGTTCACCAATATATAACATTGGCGCTTCATCAATTTCGCCTTCACCAATAACAATTTCACCATCAATATCTATTTGATTAAATATAAGGCGCATTGCCTCTACAGCAGCACCATCGGCGGTGTTTTTATCGCCTCGGCCTAACCACTTGTATCCTGCTAATGCAGCCGCTTCCGTTACTCGAGAAAATTCTATTGCTAATTCGCGTCTCATCTTATGAGCTCCCAGTTTTTAAATCTAATTGAAGCAAAACATCATTCATTTACAGAATGACAACCTTGCTCTTAAGTATCTTTATTGACGATATTTTTTACTGCTTGTTTTAATTTCAGCATTGCTTGTTCGATTAAGTCATCTGAAATATTTAAAGCTGGTACAAAACGCAGTACATTTGCCCCCGCCACTAAAATAAGTAGACCTTGCTTAGCTGCCTCTAAAAAGAAAACTTTAGCTTGATCTTGATATTGTTCATTTAATACTGCACCCAACAATAAACCTGCACCACGAACTTCTTTAAAGATAGAAAATTCATCGTTAATAGCTTGTAAATGTTGACGTATTAGTTTTTCTTTGTGCTTTACACCCGTTAACATTGTTTCAGTGTTAATAAGGTCAAAGGCTTTTCCGGCGACAGCACAAGCAAGTGGATTACCACCAAATGTTGTACCATGAGTACCTGCGGTTAAGTGCTCCGCAAAACAGGTTTTAGTTAGCATTGCAGCAATAGGAAAGCCTGATCCCAATGCTTTAGCTGATGTTAATACATCTGGAATTACACCTAACCCCATATAAGCAAATAAATTACCAGTTCTACCCATGCCTGTTTGCACTTCATCAAAAATCATTAATGCATTATATTTATCGCACAATGCTCTTACACCTTGCGCAAACTCAGACGTGATCGGTAAAACACCGCCTTCACCTTGTAGCGGCTCCAAAATAACCGCACAGGTTTTATCTGAAATGACTTTTTCAAGTGCGTTTAGATCATTGTACTCAAGATGCGTAATAGCGGTAGGTTTAGGCCCGAAACCATCGGAATAAGAAGCTTGTCCACCAGCAGTAACAGTAAAGAATGTACGACCATGAAAACCTTGATAAAAAGCGATAATTTCGGTTTTATCTATACCATATTTATCAAATGCAACACGACGAGCCAATTTTAATGCAGCTTCATTTGCTTCGGCACCGGAGTTTGCAAAAAACACTTTTTCAGCAAAAGTATTATCGACTAATTTTTGCGCCAAGCTCAATGCAGGTTCATTAGTATAAATATTACTAACATGCCATAACTTTTGCGCTTGTTCGGTTAATGCTTTTATTAATTCAGGGTGAGCATGACCTAATGCATTCACCGCAATACCACCCGTTAAATCAATATACTCATTATCTTGTTGATCCCACACTCGTGAACCTTCACCGCGCACAGGGATCATCTCCAACGGAGCATAGTTTGGCACCATAACTTGATCAAATAGCGAACGGGTAATGTGAGTGTTTGACATAAATAGTTCCTTTAACGGGTTGAAAGGTGAAGAATATGGGATTTATCGAAGCTTAATATACGCACTTATTTCGACAATCCAAGATCTTGCTTAATAAAATTATTGAGCAATGTTAAACCTTGCTCAGAGCGAATACTTTCAGGGTGAAATTGTACACCTTCTAAAATAAACTCTTTATGGCGAATGGCCATAATTTCTTGGCTTTGAATAACTCTTGCAGAAACATCAAAACAAGCGGGCAAACTCCCTTCCTGCACAATTAAGCTATGGTAGCGAGTCACATTTAATGGATTATTCAAACCTGTAAAAACACCTTTATTATCATGATTTATCAATGAATTCTTACCATGCATTACTTTATTGGCTCGGATCACATTAGCGCCAAAAACCTGCGCAATACTTTGATGCCCTAAACATACCCCTAAGATTGGAATTTTCCCTGCAAAACGCTCAATGGTTGCTAACGACACTCCCGCTTCATTAGGTGTACAAGGCCCTGGGGAAATAACGATATGATCAGGATTTAGGTCAGCAATTTCCTGTAAACTAATTTGGTCATTGCGTTTAATGATCACTTTCTGCTGTAGCTCACCAAAATACTGAACTAAGTTATAAGTAAAGGAGTCATAATTATCGATCATTAACAGCATAATTCTGGTTCATCTAAAAAATAAAGATCCATTTTATCATTACTAACGTATGTAGTCCTAATAAGATTAAGGAGTGACTATGAGTAAAGTAACTGAAAATAAAATAAATGTACTGATCACTGGCTCATCAGGTTTGATCGGTAGTTCATTAGTATCGCTTTTAAACTCTCATGGTTACAATGTTTATACTTTATCTCGTACTCCTAATTCCTCTTCACCTTATTGGAATATTCAAGCCAAAGAAATACAGTTAAATGGGCACCCTAATCCGGACATCATTATTCATTTAGCTGGAGAAAATATAGCGAAATCACGTTGGACAGATCAAGTAAAAGAAAAAATAAGCAAAAGCCGCTTACAATCAACTCAGCTAATGGTAGATTTCATCAATAACTCTTCCACACCACCCAGCTTATTTATTTGTGCTTCTGCGATTGGATTTTATGGTAATAGTGGTCCACAACCCGTCGATGAAGATTCCGTTAAAGGTACCGATTTTGTCAGTCAATTAGCTTCCCAATGGGAGTATATTAGTCAACAAGTGGATCAAACTAAGACTCGTGTTGTTAATATACGCACCGGTATCATTTTGAGTAAAAAAGATGGCGCATTAGCTAAAATGCTAACACCTTTTAAAATGGGAGTGGGAGGAAGAATAGGTAGTGGTAAACAAATGATGAGCTGGATAGACTTACAAGACGAGTTGAATGCCATTTTATTTATTATGCAACATCATTCTTTGTCAGGCCCTGTTAATCTAGTTGCTCCAAACCCCGTTGATAACCAAACTTTTTCAGTCATATTGGCCAACACTTTAAAACGACCTTGCATATTTCCATTACCAGCATTGATGGTAAAGATTTTATTTGCACAAATGGGAGAAGAGTTATTATTATCTAGCACTAATGTTCGACCAACAAAATTGATAAAAGCAGGGTTTAAATTTAAGTATGAGTTATTAGAAGATAGCTTGAAAAGCCAGTTAGGGTGAATTAAAAAGCAGAAAAAGGAAAGGGCAGCCGAAGCTGCCCTTAATTTAGTCTCTCTATCGAATCCGTGATAGTTGATGCTCCATGCGTTACATCCTTTTGACCATGCCATACTAGGCGTCCACTTCCCAACTCCTTTGGGCTCGTCCTTGTAACATCCGTATTAGATAACATCCTGTTTATCCATCATCTCCCTTTCCTTAGGAGGTGTCCTTCTTTGTCATCTTGACTTAATATCCACAATCCTAGTAGATACTAAAAACTCTATCCTAGAGTGTCCTTTTCTTCCATGACTATAAAACATCCTGTTTTATAAACTCTCATCCTGAGAGGTCCAATTGTCATCCTGACAATGCGTTGGTTTGATGTCTACATCCTGTAAATCAACTCCCCGTTTGCGAGATGAATATTACGTCTTTGTTAATTAATAATTGCAGTTTTATTTGCATTAATTATTGGCTCACACGAACAAAAAACAATCAAACACATATAAATCAACACTTTAATGTTACTTTTATTTGTATGACTAGCTAAATAAACCTAATAAATAGTGCAATTTCCCCTACTTGCAATGGTCAATGTCTCACAAAGAAATAATAGGGAAAAAGAGCAAAGCTAAGCTATTTTGAATATTTGATTAAAAAAATATTATAAATGAGTAGATAGGATCAATTTTTGTTTCTTTATTATACGCTTAAATCGAAAAACAAAGAGTGTTTGTGCAGGTAATAATCTTCATTATCACTTAAATTTAGTTGGATGATTACCTTAAAAGGGCAGTAATATTGTTTATTTTCCCAACCTAGGGAAATTGAGAAGTCGTAAAGTAAAGTAAACTGATTGACTAGCTAGCCTAAAATAATAAAGTAATAAAATATGACTTGTTAGTGTTCCATTATGTATTCTACTGAATCAAATTAACAATGACGACGAAGAGAAAAATGAGTCGCACTCGGGACATGATTGAATAATCGCTAGCCCTTGATATTAAATGAAAATAGAAATACTCTTTTTTTATTAGTAAAAATAATTACATGATAGACAGATGGGAACTCGTATTAGAATAAATAATCTCGACAGTAACGAGATTATTTTATTAATGCTGTTGTAATACCAATCACACTAATTAACTGATCAATTTTACTGGTTAAATGAAACTATTTTAGGGTTAAAATTTTGTAAATAGAACAACTATTTACGATAACTTTTGCCTTAAACTAGCTCCTTTTTCCTGCGTAATATTTGATCATTAAATTAACGGGATTGGTATAATTATAATTAAAAGTTGTAATTAAAAGTTGTAACGAATACCTGCGATTAATGAATCGTCACTGTCATCAAGGTTGTTGAGTGCGTAGGAAACATAAGTGCGGATGGATTTATTAAATCGGTATTGTGCTTCTATTGCGTAAAAGTCTTCTGTATCTACATCCGCTTCTTCTGCTTGTCCAATAATACCTATCATGCGAAATTCTTTAGTAAACTTATATTGAACAGCAGCCTCTATAGATCTGAAGTCATTATCAGCATCAATATCACCCATCGCGTAGGTGACAGCAA
>Ga0316197_10001655_pt1 | contig 15849 bp, 12 predicted proteins | sample OudBiesiAoxic_MG_FD_204939 | JGI IMG/M metagenome (GOLD analysis project Ga0316197, IMG submission 204939) | Coastal sediment microbial communities from Oude Bieten Haven, Netherlands - site A oxic | ecosystem: Environmental > Aquatic > Marine > Coastal > Sediment | place: Netherlands... | reverse complement strand
TCAGCAACAGTTCCTCAACATACTCAATCGTGCTTGAGGTTCTATTCCCGTAGATGTAGCTTCCATCTCCTTTCTCCGCAATGTCTTTGAGCGTTTCAACATTCAGCTTGGTGATGACCACCTCTTCGTCCCTGTCTTTTTTGTAACCTGTGAACTTTCCGTTTACCTTCATCGGAATCGGGCTGCCCTTGTTCGTTCCAATGCCGATGGTATAGGTTTTAATGCCCAGGTCCACAAGCTCCGCTGCAGTATCAGAGGAATTCTCCTCATGATCCTCACCATCTGAGATGACAAACAGGAACCTGTTGGTCTGTGTGTCGTCATCAAAAAAGGTCTTGGCCAGGTCGAGGGCCTCATTGATCGCTGTTCCCTGAGAGGATACCATATCCGGGTGGGCATTCTGAAGAAACATTCGTGCCGCCCCGTGATCGGTGGTAATCGGAAGCAATGGATAAGCATTTCCCGCATAAATGATTATTCCCACACGGTCACTGCCCAATTCTTCAATGATCTTGGATACGATCTGCTTGGATTTCTCCAGTCGATTCGGTGCAATGTCTTCGGCCAGCATACTTTTTGACACGTCTATGGCGAACACGATATCTACCCCTTGCCGCTTGACGGTCTTCAGCTGAGTGCCCATTTTCGGATTCACCAGGGCAATCACCAGCAGGGTGAGTCCGAGAGCAACCAAAATGATTTTCAGGGCTGGCTTGAATACAGATCGCTGCGGGCTGAGTTGGTCCAGCAATCGAAGATCCGCAAACTGCTTCTGCTTCTTGCGCTTCCAAAAAACCACAAGCAAGTACATCAGCAGCAACGCACCAATGGCGAACATGAGATAGAAATATTTCGGTTCCTCGATCTGATACATGATTATGCGTATTCTATTAAATCAATTCCAGGTTCGAACTCAGATAAAACTTCTGAACACGGTGAACCTGAGCGTCATTTCAATCAACACCAGGAATCCCGCGAAAAAAACCAACGGTCTGAATCGCTCCTGGTAATTGTAGTATTTCAATTCTTCAACTTCTGTTTTCTCCAATTTGTCGATCTGGTTATAGATCGATTCCAATTTCTTGTTCCCGGTTGCCCGGAAATATTGACCCTCTGTCTCTGAGGCTATATATTTCAAAAGTTCCTCATCGATCTCTACGGGAGCATTCCTGAAGATCAGTTTACCGTTGAGATCCTTAGCCACAGGAAACATTGCAGTTCCGTTTGTGCCCAGACCAATGGTATATACCTTGATTCCGATTTGCTTGGCCAGCTCTGTGGCGGTCTTCGGATCGACGAAACCGGTATTGTTTACCCCATCGGTCAGCAAGATGATCACCTTGCTCTTGGCTTTACTGTCTTTGAGTCGGTTCACCGCCGAGCCGAGCCCCATGCCAATGGCAGTTCCGTCTTCGATCTGCCCCCACTGAATCTTGCGTATCGTGTTCTGAACGATCGTCTTGTCGCTGGTAATCGGCGTCTGGGTGAAACTCTCACCGGCGTAAACTACAATTCCTATCCTGTCATTGGGCCTTTTCTGGACAAACTTGGTCGCCACATCCTTGAGGGCCTCCAGCCGGTTGGGCTTCAGGTCTTTCGCGAGCATGCTCGCAGAAACATCGATCGCCATAACAATATCGATTCCCCGCGTCGTCTTGGTTCTCTTACTCACTTCAACATTTCTGGGACGCGCCAGGGCCATGATCAACAAAGCAAGAGCCAACAAGCGCAAGACGTATAGTACAGGTTTTGTTTTCGACCAGAAATTCCCTTTTTGAAATCCAGCAGTACTGGGCATGCTCAGGTCTGCACTATCTCTTTTTCGAATAAGAAAAAACCACAGCATGAGCAAGGGTATGATGAGCATCAACCAAAGAAATTCAGGGTTTGTAAATTCCAAATTTGTGAACATCTCTTAGCCTCTTATTCTTTTAACTGGGTTTCTTCCTCCATCTGTTTCATCTCCTCATTTTTCTCTTGCTCAATTCTTTTCCTTTCTTCCTCCTGCTCACGCTTCATTCGGGCTTCGTGGGCCGGATGCATGACGTCAATGACCGTTTCTGCATCCTGACGGTGCAATTCGATCTCATTGAGCAAGGGCTTCATTTTGGCGAACTTGACAAGATCCGCCTCCTGGAGTAATCTTCTCAATTTGGCCAAAGTCTCTGCCGGAATATTCAGATTACTGCTCGCATTGAAATCCGCAATGGTTTCGAGCAGTTCCTCAGAAGTCGATTCCAGGGCAGGAATTTTCATCTCCCTTTCGATGAAGGTTCTCACGATATCGGTTAACTCGACATAATACAGCTTGATTCGATTCTGTTCGACCAGCTTCTTTTGATCCAATTCCTGCAGGCGCTGCTTAGCCAGGTCAAAAGGAGGGATTTTCTCAATGTACTCTTCATGTTTGGGCTTGTCTCTGAGGACGAAATACAGGATTCCTCCAATGATCAACAAGGCCACGATAAGTCCCCAAAAATAATTGAGGTAATCCGAGAACAGGTAAGGCTCGCTTTTGATTGTCTTAATGTGATGCATCGGTTGTTTGATCGTATCGACCGGAACGGTACCCACATCGACTATAACCGGGTCTGTGAGATATCGTTTGTCACGGACAAATACTTCCTGACCGGGCAAAACATACTGACCGCTGTCAAAACTGGTCAAGGTGTATTTGATGATCAGGCGATTCTTCAAGGAATCTATCTTGGAGGTGATCACCCCGACACGATTCAAGCTGTCTGATTCAAATTTGGGAAGTCTCACACCCTGGATTTCTTCTACTTCGATCTCGTAGTGAAACTGTTCACCTATACGAATTTGAGTCGTATCGACCCGCGAGGTCACCTGCGAGAAAACCTCTGCAGAATTCATTAGGAAGATGAGTGCAAACAACGCTTGACCCAGTAGGGTGCATGTGTTCAAATTCAACCTCGATGTTTTCTTCTTCCGATTCATTTCGTATCGAATCTGCCAAACAGATCCGTTCTTTTTTTTTAATTTCTGCGCTTGAAATATCCGAGTAACTTTTTGACATAGCTCTCATCCAGTCGGGTGTGAAGCGTACCCGATCCGCTCTTGGTAAAAGCATTCTCAAAGTAATCCACGGTTTTCAAATAATTCGCCCGGTAGTTCTTTCTTACCTCTTTGGAATTCGTATTGACCAAAACGATTTCACCGGTCTCAGCATCTCTCATCGGAACCATGCCCAATTTAGGAAGCTCCTCTTCATACCTGTCATAAACCCGGATTCCGGTGACATCGTGCTTTTTACCAACGATCTTGAGAGCATTGTCATAACCCTGATCCATAAAATCAGAGAGAACGAAGACAATCGCTTTCTTCTTCATCACATTTGAAAGGTAGCGCAGAGCTTGTCTGAAATTCGTTTTTCGGCTTCCCGGTTGAAACTCGAGAAGTTCACGGATAATCCGAAGTACGTGTGTTTTTCCTTTTTTTGGCGGAATGAAAAGCTCAATTTCATCTGAAAAGAGCAGGAGTCCGACCTTGTCGTTGTTTTGAATGGCCGAGAAGGCTAGCGTTGCACTGATCTCAGTGATAATGTCTCTTTTGAACTGCTCGTGGGTACCGAATGATTCGGATCCGCTGACATCTACCATGAGAAGCATGGTCAGTTCCCTTTCTTCTTCAAAAACCTTGACATAGGGTTCGTTGTATCGCGCCGTGACATTCCAGTCAATGCTCCGGATGTCATCTCCGAACTGATACTGTCTAACTTCGGAAAAAGTCATACCCCTCCCTTTGAATGAACTGTGATATTCACCCGAAAAGAGATGATCAGACAAACGTCTTGTCTTTATCTCTATCTTCTTGACTTTTTTAAGTAACTCTTTGGTGTCCACAGAGGGTTTTCACGGTTAAGGCACTTCTACTTCATTCACGATCTTGTTGATCAGATCAACCGAGGTCACGTTTTCAGCTTCTGCCTCATAGGTGATCCCAATTCTGTGTCGGAGCACATCGTGTACAACGGCTCGCACGTCTTCAGGGATAACATAGCCTCTTCTCTTTATGAAGGCATAGCATTTTGACGCCATGGCCAGGTTGATGCTTCCCCTTGGGGAGGCTCCAAAACTGATCAAAGGTTTGATGTCGTTCAAACGGTATTCTTCAGGATATCTCGAAGCAAATATGATATTCAGAATGTATTTCTCAATTTTCTCATCCATGTAAACCTCTTTCACCGAGGCACGTGCCCTTGTGATCTGGTCGATACCTACGACAGCATTCACCTGGCCAAAACTTCCGTTGAGATTGTTCCTCATGATCATTTGCTCGTCGTCAAGTTTTGGATAATCGATTACCGTTTTCAACATGAAACGGTCAACCTGGGCCTCAGGCAGCGGGTAGGTACCTTCCTGCTCGATCGGGTTCTGGGTGGCCAAAACCAAAAATGGTTCGGGGAGCTTGAATGTGGAGTCCCCTATGGTCACCTGGTGCTCCTGCATGGCCTCCAGCAGTGCCGATTGCACTTTGGCAGGCGCCCGGTTTATCTCATCCGCCAGGACAAAATTCGCAAAAATGGGTCCCTTCTTGATGGAAAAGTCATTCTCCTTCATGTTGTAGATCATGGTACCAATGACGTCAGCAGGGAGCAAGTCGGGGGTAAACTGAACCCGACTGAAAGACCCCTTGACTGCTTTTGCCAGAGTATTGATTGCCAGGGTTTTTGCAAGACCAGGAACCCCTTCCAGCAAAATATGACCATCTCCCAACAGACCGATGAGTAGTCTCTCGAGCATGTGCTTCTGCCCAACGATCACCTTGTTCATCTCGAGTTGAAGCAAGTCGACAAAGGCACTTTCCTTTTCTATTTTCTCGTTGATCAGACGTATGTCAACGTTCGCATTTTGTGTATCCATTTTTTAATTCTGTATCAAAGATTCAAATGTCCTCAAGGGCCACAAATCTAAGGGTTAAGGACAATTCTCGCTGTTAAAATTCAGTTAAAAACTCCAAATAAAAATCTCGCCGGAAGTGGCGAGATTATTGACTTTAATACTGTTCTTCCTCGTTCGGAAAGTCCTTGGATTTTACATCCGAAATATACCTTCTGCAGGCATCTCCCATTTCGATGTAAAGATCTAGGTAGCGCCTGAGAAAACGAGGGCTGAATTCGTGGGTCATTCCCAACATGTCATGCGTGACAAGTACTTGACCGTCAACACCGTCTCCTGCTCCGATACCGATGACCGGAATCGATATGCTCTCCGCCACTTCACGGGCCAGTGTCGATGGCACTTTTTCAAGCACAATGGCAAAACAACCCAGTTCTTCCAGCAATTTAGCGTCGCTTTTGAGTTTGACGGCTTCCTCCTCCTCTTTGGCTCGTACCGTATACGTTCCGAACTTATAGATCGATTGAGGAGTCAACCCGAGGTGTCCCATGACCGGGATTCCTGCCGACAGTATACGGGTGACTGATTCTGCAATTTCCTCCCCACCCTCTAACTTGACCGAGTGACCGCCAGACTCTTTCATGATGCGTATGGCTGAATCAAGGGCCTGCCTGGAGTTTCCCTGGTAGGTTCCGAAAGGAAGATCAACGACAACGAGACAGCGCTCTATCGCACGAATTACAGAAGAAGCGTGATAGATCATCTGATCAAGTGTAATCGGCAAAGTAGTCTCATGACCCGCCATGACATTGGATGCTGAATCCCCGACAAGTATAATGTCTATTCCTGCATGATCAATAATTTTCGCCATGGTGTAGTCGTAGGCGGTGAGCATGGCGATCTTCTCACCTTTCTTTTTCATTTCCACCAGGGTTTTGGTGGTAATTCTTTTGTACTGCTTCTTGGCTGAAGACATTGGTCGTGATTTTAGGTAGCAAAAATAGTAATATTTTGTATCGTAATTTTCTAAATCTTCTTCTTGGGCTTCTTAATTTCGACCTTCACAAGATCAGGAAAAACAGCAGGTGCAAAGTTCTTGACCGGTTCATAGAGCAATGAAGTACGGGTCTTTTCCTTTTCTACAAATCGCAGGGAAGAATTGATCTGGTCGTATACCAGCAAGACTATGCTCAAGATCAGGGCATACTTCAAGAATCCGAATACTGCACCTATGATCTTATTGAAAAAACCAAGCGCCAGCGTGTCCGCAACCTTGGTCATTGCCTTTCCAAGAAGAACCAGGGCGACCAGAATGATCAGGAAAGTTCCGGCAAACGATACCAGCTCAATCATAGACTGGTCCCATGAGACGCTCGACTTGAGAAAATCTCCCAAGAAATAGGAGAAATGAATGGCTCCGTATACCCCCAGAACCAATCCCACCAGGGTTGTGACTTCAACAAAAAGACCTCTCATGAAACCGTTGACAGTTCCAACCAGTAAAATGATGCCTATGATTATGTCAATCGTGTTCATTGAGTATAGGAGTAAAAGTGTAACACAAAACTATTCAATTTGTTCGGTTTCGCCGGGTATTTCCAAGTCTATTTTAACCACTTTCACGTGCCCATTGACATAGACCAGCAGGCGTTCAATGACCTCATAGCCCATTTTTTGAATAACCTGAGCATAGTGATTGATCTGACGGATGTGTTTGGCATCTTGCGCACCCGTTTTATAGTCGATGACCCAAACACGATCACCCCTGAAGACGAGGCGGTCCGGAATGATTGCGATTCCCTCGGACACAAATATCTGCCTCTCGTTCATCACTTCGAGCCCCGGTTCGAATTGCTCTTTCAATTCGGGGTGTTCCACCAGCGACCTCAAAAGTGACATGATGCGCTTCCGATCCGATGATTCCAGAAGTCCGCTCCCAATGGATGCCTCGATCACAGGCTCAAGATCATTTCTGTCATACACTCGAGCCATAAGCTCGTGGAATCGATTGCCAAAGTTGATGGCTTCACCCTGGCGCGTGTCCCAGAGCTCTGAAGCTTTGGATACCAGGTGCAAATCATGGTCCATCCAGGAGCTGCTTATCAACTCCTTCTGAATGAGGCTGTGCCCTCGGTGTTTTTCTTTTGAAGACACACGTTGGTTCGCTCCGAAGGAATATTCGCTCTGTTCATCCCGCCACAACCCAGAGCTTTTCAAATGATTTATAATGAGATCAGAGGTCGTTTTCGGAGGATCGGTGGTCTGATGCGCCTCTGTGACCACATGGAGCTGCTCCACGGCCCGTGTAAGACAAACATAGAGCAGGTTGACGCTATCCAGCTCTTGTTCGGTCTGCAATTCCTCAAAGATCTCGATGCCCCGCTCCCCCGTTAATTGTATTTTGCTGCTCGCTGAGACTAGTAGAGATGAGAAGTCTTTAAAAGCCTCTCCTTCCAGAGGTTTGAACCAGGACACAGGCGTGCGCTCTCCGTAGATCTCCATGTCATATGGAAAAATGACCACCGGAAACTCCAATCCCTTAGATTTGTGAATCGTCATGATGCGAATGGCTTTCGCTTCTTCGGAGCTCGTAATGTTCAATTTGTCTTTCTTTTCTTCCCAAAACTCTAAAAACCCCAGGTTTTTCTGAGACCGTCTCTGCGTAAAGTCGAAGACAAAATCGAGAAAATACTGCAGAAATGCATCCGAACCCTGATTCAAACCAAATTCCCGAATAATGGCTTCGACCTGCTCGTAAAGCGAGAACGCGCTGAAGTCTCCGGAGGATGATATGAGACCGTACTGTCGGAAGCTTTCCATGAGCTGGTGAAAGTTCAGGTTCAGATGCTTCACATAGAAATCGTGCTCGGATCCCTGAACCTTCCAATGCTTGTAGAGAAAATTTAAAGCCTCAAAGAGTGACTCTTTATTGTTGTGATCTTCTTGAAACCTGAGAAACTCTATGATAAAGGCCACCTTGGCGTTGTTCTTCAAAAGCAATGTCTCCGAGCTGAGAATGTCGATTCCTTCTTCCATAAGGACTTTCGCAATGACTGAGCCCTGCGATCTTTTTCTTACCAGAATACAGATTTCCTCAGGATCAAACTGTTCGAGCAGTTCATTGACTTTTCTCAGAACCGCCCCAGAATACGCCTCATCTTTTTCTTTGGTCCTGCGCATGGCCGGCAGGAACTGCAATTCAACATATCCTCCTGATCTCTTGTTTGTCTTCTGATTGTTGCCCCTGTGATAAAGGTCCTTGTAGGAATCGCCTCTGAAAAAGGAAGAGACGTAACTAAAAAGGTTATTGTTGAATTCGATAATCTCAGAGTAGGATCTGTAGTTGGTCTCAAGGTCCCTGATCTGTTTCCCGATCATAAAAGGATGAGAGTTTTGGTTTGGGCCATCCGATGCCAAATCGATGAATTGCTCTGCTCGACCTCCTCTCCAGCGGTAAATGGCCTGTTTGGCATCTCCCACCAACATGAGGCCCGCACCCGGCCCACTTAGGGCATTGCCAAGGAGCGGAATCAGATTCAGCCATTGCAATACTGAGGTATCCTGCATCTCATCGATGAAGAAGTATTTGAATCTCTCCCCGATTTTCTCATAGATGAACGCGGCTGGCTGATCCCGCAGATGCTTGCTGATCAGTTGATTGAACTCAGCGTTGAGTCGAATATTGTTTTCGGTTTTGATTTCCTCGAGGATTCTGAAAATGCTGCTCAATACTGCCAGCGGCACAAGGTTTTTCAAGATCAAACCGTATAAATAGTAAACCCCGAACCGCGCTTCCGCTTCCCTGTAAATTCCCGTTAAATCCCCGGCAATTGCGTCAATGGCATCTTTGATAGATTGTTTCTTACTCTGGGCATAAAGCTTTCCCGCATCCATGTTTCTATCGATGCTGCTGTCCTTTACAAATGCAATATCAGAAGCTCCCGCCTCCATTTTTCTAAAGAATTTGGGGGCCTGTCTGCTTAAAAAATCCTCATCAGAAAGACCGTTTGAAGCCATGAGTGCCAGGGCTTCCTGTCCTTTCTCTTTCCAAAACTCCTGAATCTTCTTTCGCTCGGTAATCAGGGTCCGGTAGAGCTTTCTGAAGTCTGAAATACTTTTCTTTCTCAACTTTTCTATCTCATGGAGATGATTCTCGTTGAGTAACAATTGTGAGATTTCGAACAGGTCGCGCGTGATGTCCCATGACCGGTCCTCATCTGTCTTATATTGGGCAAAGGCAACTAAGATTCGGGTGATGTCGTCGTCATGGCCAATGCGGGAAATCAACTCATCGACGGCCTCCTGAAACAGGGAATCCGTATCGAGCTCCACTTCAAAATCCATTGAGAGTCCGAGATCGAAAGCAAACGCTTTAATCAGCTTGTTGGTAAAGCTGTCAATGGTTCGAATGTTGAATGAGCTGTAGTCCCGAAGAATTTGTTGTAACCCCTCAAGAGATTTTTGCTTCAGTTCCTTTGAGGTAAGACCTGTTTCACCCATCAGGTATTCCTTCATGTCATTGCTGTCTTCTTCTTTGCCCGTTGCAAATTCTACCAGGTAGTCGAGTACCCGATCTTTCATTTCACCTGCTGCCTTGTTGGTAAACGTGATAGCCAGTATCCTCTGAAAACCGACTGACTTTTTCGGATCCAAAAGCAGGGTCAGATAATCCCTGACTAAAGTGAAGGTTTTTCCGCTTCCCGCGGATGCGTTATAAACGGTAAAATGGGCCTGTTCTGACAAGTAAAATTTTTGATTAAATGTAAGAAAAAAAGATCAGGAGTTAGGCTAGAATCCTCCACACCTGGGCCACGAGAAAAGTGAGTATGAATCCGAGTATCAGCGGAAGGACAGAGGCTACAAATGTCCAACGGGCGCTCTTCGTCTCCTTGTAAATCGTATAGATAGTGGTGCTACAGGGATTATGCAACAAGCTGAATAGCATAAGGTTAACCCCTGTAAGCAAGGTCCATCCCCCGGCTTTGAGGATGCTTGCCGTATCAGAGGCCGAATCCAATTCAAACATGACTCCGGCGCCTTCTCCGACACCCATGCCCGTGACGAGTACCGTAAGCATTAAAACCGTTGGTATCACAATTTCATTGGCTGGTATAGCGACGATATAAGCGAGCAGTATGACCCCATTTAATCCAAGCAGCCATCCAAAGCCATCCATAGACTCGATCAGCCAACCGGCAAGCGACTGGTCTCCGATCGCTATGTTCGAAATCAGCCATATCACCGCACCGGCAGGGGCGGCAAAAACAATCGCCCTCCATAGCACAATGAGAGTCCGGTCGATAATGGAGGTATAAATTGTTTTCCAAAATCTGGGAGGTCGGTATGGCGGAAGCTCGAGATTAAAGGTGGATACCTCCCCCTTGAGTATGGTCCTTGAAAGACCCAGAGAAACCAGAAACATGAAAGCGATCCCCAAAACTGCAATTCCAATGACTGCAGACAAGGATGCCAGCCCCGACCAGGCCGTTGGTACAAGAGCTCCGATAAAGATTGTTGCAATCAGGATTTGAGTGGGCCAACGCCCGTTGCACAAGGAAAAGTTGTTCGTTATGATCGCAATTAGCCTTTCTCTTGGGCTGTCTATGATCCTTGTTGCCACAACTCCTGCAGCATTACAGCCAAATCCCATACTCATCGTAAGGGCCTGCTTGCCATGCGCCCCGGAGCGTCTGAAAAGCTCGTCCAGGTTGAAGGCTACTCTTGGAAGATAGCCGAAATCTTCCAAAAGGGTGAAGAGAGGAAAGAATATGGCCATGGGTGGCAGCATCACCGCGATAACCCAGGCCACCGCCAAATAGATACCGTCAATAAGCAATCCATCCAACCACCAGGGCATACCAATGCCAGCAGATAAACTCTTCAAAACCGGGTGGACCTTCTCCAGCAGAAGTTCCGCCAACATGGCCGACGGGTAGTTTGCACCCGTGATCGTGAGCCAGAGCACAACCCCGAGCAAGAGAAACATGATCGGAAATCCCCAGGTTCCACTGGTCACGATTCGATCAATCTTCTGATCGAATCTCAGCTTCTTCTTCTCTCTTTCTCGCCGAACCGCATGACCGGCGATCTCTGAGGCATCGGCGTAAATTCCTTCAGCCAGATTCTCGTGAAAATCTTCACCGATCTGCCATCTGAGCTCTCGGGTCAGATTGATGATCCTGTTTGCGGCGTTACTGTCCATTTCCAACGAGTTGTCCATTTCCAACGAGTTCTCCATTTCTCAGGGCTTCAACAATTCGACCGTCTCCTTCCAACAGGCGCAGGGCAATCCATCTGCTGTTGGGTATCTCCGGAAACTCCTTCTCGATCTCCCTGCTCAATTGCACAACCGCCTTCATGATTTTTTCGGGAACATTGTTTATTTTTCGCGGTGAACATTTGATCTGACCAGAAGCAACTCCCTCTATGGCCTGGATCAGTTCCGGTATTCCTTCCTGGTATCTCGCACTTGTTGCCACTACCGGAATACCGAGGTCCCGCGACAGAGCCCTCAGATCAATTTCTATCTTGTGTCTTTTGGCCTCGTCGATCAGGTTCAGGCACAGCACGGCCCGATCCGTGATCTCCAGGATCTGAAGAACCAGATTCAAATTTCGCTCGAGACGACTCGCATCAGCGACAATAACTGTTACGTCAGGCTTACCGAATAGTATGAAGTTCCTGGCAACCTCTTCGTCCTGGGAGGTCGACAGCAGCGAGTAGGTCCCGGGGAGATCTACCAATTTGTACTTTTTATTGTCATAAGAGAAGGCCCCCTCAGCGCGAACTACAGTTTTACCAGGCCAGTTACCGGTGTGCTGTCTCAGACCGGTAAGCGCGTTGAAAACGGTACTCTTGCCTGTATTTGGGTTCCCTGCCAGGGCAATGACATAGTCCGAATCATTCAGGTTTACACCCAACTTCTTAAGACCCTCGGCATTGTAGTGCGCACATCCCTCGCAACCCGCCTGAACATTCTTTTTATCTGTCTTCATCTCACGCATTCTTGGTAATCAGAATTTTTGAGGCCTGGTCCTTTCTCAGTGCAATGCTCGTTCCCTTGATCGAATACGCAACAGGATTCCTCATCGGGCTCTCCAGATCGATTTCTATCTCCGCTCCACGCACGAATCCCAGGTCGAGAAGCCTTCTTCGGTTTTCTCCCCGGCACTCTTTCGAGATGCCGGCCACATGAGCAGTTTCATCCGGTTTCAAGCTCGAGAGCCTCACTGCTGTCTCCTCCGTTTCCGGTACGGCAGGGGCCACGGTGATATTGGAGGCGACAACCGGAGCGAGAACAAACTCTTCTCCTTCTGAGTAAAACACGATTCTCTCAGGGTTTCGTTCGACCACTCTCAGCGTGGATCCAATATGTATCTTCTCTGCCAAAATCTGTCTGTAAATGGCATCGGGCTCATCTTCAATATGCACAATCCGTCCCACTTCATCAAGTTCAAACGCAGACAGTGGCACTCCTTCGAGCTTTTTAATTTCACCGTATCTAGTGGGGATGGGATCTCCGTGCGGATCATAAAGCGGATGCCCCAGGTCAAGAGCAAGCCTGTCGGTCTCTTCTCTCGAAAGGTTATGCTCCATTTCTTCCGCCCTGTCATGCCATTCCCTTTTGTCAAATCCCGTTTTTTCAGCAAGGTACTTTTCCCAAAGACGGTGTACCCGAATGATTCGAAGTGCGTACTTTCTCCCTTCACGAGTGAGGCTGACCTGATCTCCGTCCAGATGAACCAACTCCGTGACAGCCATGCGATGAATGGCATCAATGATCAGCTTGTCCTTCATCTTCAAGGCGTTCGTCAGTGCATTGGTATCCGCCACTAATCCTGAATTCTCCATTCTGTACAGCTGCTTCAGGACGTCTTCAATGATTGTTTTCTCGTTGGATTTCCAATTGTTCTTCAGAATCCAGTACCAACCTGAGACCGGCCTGAACAACAGGTAGAGCGAAAGACTGATCAAAACAAAGATCAATAAAGCATATATGGGATTGTACCAGTTCATTTCACATTTCTGAGATAAAGATTCTCGGCGACGTTATTGCTTATCACCAGGCGATGGGTTCGGGTTTCGATGTGAACCGACTGATCGTAGGGCTCGATGTCAATCACTTTGATCTTGTCGCCAAGGGCCAGGTTCTTCTTGTTGAGATATTTGAGAAAGGGTCCGGATGAATCCCTGACCCCTGTGAGGATTCCGGAAGAGCCTATTTTCATGTCGAGAACCCTTACCGTTTCACTGATGATCATTCTTCCGTGCTTGTCTGGTATGGGATCCCCATGCGGGTCTGTTTTGGGAAAACGCAAAAAGGCGTCCAGTTTGTCGATAAGAAGATCCGACTCAATATGCTCGAGCTGTTCTGCAATTTCATGGACTTCGTCCCATTTGAAGTCGAGCTTCTGAACCAGGAAGCATTCCCAGAGACGGTGCTTTCGAACCACGTGAAGTGCAGTTTCTCTCCCCCGCTCCGTCAGCTTGACACCCTGATATTTTTTATAGGCGACAAGGTCCTTGGCAGACAATTTTTTGAGCATGTCTGTAACCGAAGAGGCCTTAGTTTTGATTTTACTCGCAATAAGATTGGTGCTGACTTCTTCTTCGTGCTCCATTTCAAGAGCATAGATGCATTTGAGATAATTTTCTTCTGCCTGAGAATACAAAACAATCTAACTTTACAATTATTTTTGCAAAGTTAAAACATTTTTTAGACTAACCTAAATATTCTTGATATCAGATGTTTAATTTTTCTTTGAAGGGATTTCTATATTGATCTTTTCGCAGTTTTATTTTTACTTGCCTCTAATGGAATTTCAAATTCAGTAATTCGTACAATCCGACTTTAAACTCCTCCAAATCGATCTCTTCAATATCCGTTGCAATCGAATAATCCACGATCTTGTCAACAGAATGAAGCGGGAAGGCCAATCCCGTGACTATTTTCCGGAGCATGTTCACCTCTTTGGTCTCGATCTTGTGGTCCACCTCGACCATTTGCAGCAGCTCATAGAGCCTGTCAACTCTCTCTTCACATTCGAGATGATGCAAAGTAGGAATACTTTCAGGCTCCCTCAGGATCTGCTTGAATCTATCATTTGAAATATTGTATTTATTGCCAATTCGTGAAAGCATTTCCACCTCCTCTGTCGAAATCTTCCCATCCGATTTTGCAATTCTGACAATGTTTGCAAAGTGGCTGATGTTACGTTTCTGCCCTATGCTCAAATAAATGTCTGAAATATCCATAGGTACGTCTTTAGCATGTTTCTAAATATACGAAATCCCGGTCAAAAAACCATTGATTTTAGTCCTGAAGTTGGCTCTTGAATTTCCCGTTGAAACCTTATCTTTGTCGAAAACTTCCTGCACTTGACCAAGCACGAATTTATCGATCGTTATGGCCGGTTTGAAAAGGTAAGGGGCCTTGTCGAGTCCATTGATAAAAAGGATGCGCCTAAACACCTGGCCAACCTCGCCGGGTCATCTCTTTCCTTTGTGCTCGCTTCGGCTTTCAAAGCCCTTGACCAACCATTTGTGCTGATCTGCAATGACAAAGAAGAAGCAGCATACTATCTGAACGACCTGGAGCAGTTTTTGGCACCTGAGGGAAAGTCGAACAGGCAGGACGTTCTTTTCTTTCCGGGTTCATACAGACGTCCATATCAGATCGAAGATACCGACAATGCGAATATCCTGTTGCGCGCCGAGGTCTTGAATCGGATCAGTTCTCAGAAAAAACCGGCCGTTATCGTTACCTACCCCGACGCTCTTTTCGAGCAGGTCGTTACCCGGAGTGAACTCAAGCGAAATACCTTGAAAATAAGTCAGGGTGAAAAGGTGTCCCTGGATTTTATTCACGATGTCCTTCACGAATACAAATTCAATCGGGTGGATTTTGTAGTTGAACCAGGTGATTTTGCCATCCGCGGGGGTATTATTGACGTGTTCTCCTTCTCCAATGAGCAACCTTATCGTATCGAATTCTTTGGTGATCAGGTAGAGAGCATCCGCACCTTTGACATTGAGACTCAATTGTCGGTCAATCGTCTCAACCGGATTGACATCATGCCAAATCTGGAGAATAAGAAACTCGAGGAAAAAAGGCAGGTCTTCCTGGACTACATCCCGGCCAAATCCGTGATATTTACTTTCAATACAGCTTTGCTCACGCAACGTCTCGACAAACTCTTTGAAAAAGCAACAGAAGCCTTCGCCCAACTCAAAGGAGAGTTGAGTCAGCTGGAGCCCTCAGAGCTCTTCTGTGATGGCGCGGTTTTTCTCGAAAAATTGTCGCAGTTCCAGGTATCGAAAATCAATGAACCCTTGATCGGTAACGAATCAGTGATTCGCTTCGATACCCTGCCCCAACCGTCATTCAACAAGCAATTCGACCTCTTGATCGCCAACTTACGTGAAAACGATGATCAGGGATATTCGAATTTCATCTTCTGTGACAACCAGAGTCAGGCCAAACGATTCCATGACATTTTCGATGATATGGACGAGGAGGTGCCTTACAAGACGATTACTTTGCCCATTTACAGCGGATTCATCGATCATGACCTGAAGATCGCGTGTTACACGGATCACCAGATTTTTGAGCGCTATCACAAATTCAGACTCAAAAGCGGATTTGCCAAAAAGCAATCGATCAAACTCAAAGAACTCACCCAACTCGAACAGGGTGACTATGTCACGCATATCGATCATGGCATCGGGCGTTACGGCGGACTGCACAAAATCGAGGTTGAGGGCAAGAAACAGGAGGCGATTAAGCTTATATACGGTGATCGGGACGTGCTCTACATCAGCATACATGCCCTGCACAAGATCAGCAAATTCAACGGAAAGGACGGAAAGCCGCCCAAAGTCCACAAGCTGGGCTCGAACACCTGGAAAAAGCTGAAACAAAAAACCAAAGCAAGGGTTAAGCATATTGCCTTCAGTCTGATCGAGCTCTATGCCAAACGAAAATTGAAAA
>Ga0316197_10001653_pt1 | contig 15855 bp, 10 predicted proteins | sample OudBiesiAoxic_MG_FD_204939 | JGI IMG/M metagenome (GOLD analysis project Ga0316197, IMG submission 204939) | Coastal sediment microbial communities from Oude Bieten Haven, Netherlands - site A oxic | ecosystem: Environmental > Aquatic > Marine > Coastal > Sediment | place: Netherlands... | reverse complement strand
GGGCGGACAAGCACCTGCGCACACCAACAACGGAAATCGTCTGCCTGACCGACGCGAATGAGGCGCTAGGATACTACCTCGAACACTCTCCAGACGTCGTCATCGCCGAACTCCACCTCTCGCCGATGAGCGGGATGGAGCTCCTCAAGCAGCTACGCCTGAACGACCCGAACTCGATGGTGCTGCTCACCACGGGCTTCCCACCGACGAGCGCCGTGATCGAGGCGATGCGCCTCGGTGCCTTCGAATTCCTGCGCAAGGAGACGCTGACCTTCGATCTGCGGCCGATTGTCGACAACGCCCTCCGTGCCCAGTCGGAGATCCGCGCCACGCCGGAGGCGAGGCCCACTGATCCCGCGACCGACCCGAGCCGCGAGAAGATCATCGGCTCGTCGATCGCGATGCAGGAGGTGTTCAAGATGATCGGACGCGTCAGCCACAGCGATGCCCCGGTCCTCATCACGGGCGAGAGCGGGACTGGCAAAGAGGTCGTCGCCAATGCGATCCACGGCTACAGCCCGCGCTCGGAGAAGAACTACGTCGCGATCAACTGCGCGGCGATCCCCGAGGCGCTCCTCGAGTCGGAGCTGTTCGGACATGAGAAGGGCTCGTTCACCGGTGCGGCAGCTCAGCGTGTCGGACGCTTCGAGCAGTGCGACGGGGGCACGCTATTCCTCGATGAGATCGGAGAGATGCCGATCGCGGTGCAGAGCAAGATCCTGCGTGTCCTCCAGGAGGGCGAATTTTCCAGGGTCGGCGGCAACAAGACCCTCAGCAGCGATGTCCGCATTCTCGCCGCTACCAATCGCCACCTCGAGAAGGCCGTAGAACAAGGCCAGTTCCGCGAGGACCTCTTCTACCGCCTCAACGTCGTGCGCGTGCACATCCCCCCGCTGCGGGAACGAACCGACGATATCCGCACGCTCTCCGAGTTCTTCCTTAAAAAAATCGCCATCAAACAGGGGGGCGCCCCCCTGCGCCTCAGCGAGGACTCGATCCGCCTGCTGGAGAATTACAACTGGCCGGGGAACGTCCGCGAGCTCGAGAACACGATGCAGCGTGCGGCCGTGCTCGCCACCAGCGACGTCCTGCTCCCGAAGGACATCCCGCTCGGCGAATCCAAAGTGATCTCCCCGGCCGACGCCTACCTCAACTTCGCTGCTGCCGACCCGGTGAAGGCCGACCAGGAGCTCATCGCAGCCGCGCTGAAACGTACCGATGGCGACACCGCGGCCGCCGCCAAACTCCTCAATATCACCGAGGCTGCATTGAAAAAGCGCCAGATAGGGTAGCCCGCAGCCAATCGCGTAGCCAGAAGTTGCACCCGTCGCCCGCCCCGTGCATCTTCGGCGACATGCCAGTCACTGCCAATAGCACCAAAGTAGCCGTCATCGGCGCCAGCGGCTACTCCGGGGCCGAACTCCTGCGGCGCCTCCTCGTCCACCCCGGCGCCGAGCTCGTCTGCCTCACCTCCCGCAGCTACGCTGGCAAGAGCTGTGCAGAGGTCTTCCCGCGCTTCGCCAAGATCGGCAGCGCCGACACACTCGAGTTCATCGACCCTCAGATCTCCGCGATCACCGGCAGCGGTGCGGAAATCGCCTTCCTCGCCCTACCGCACGGCGTCGCCTCGGAGTTTGCCATCCCCCTGCTCGAGGCGGGTCTGAAGGTGATCGACCTCAGTGCCGACTACCGGCTCAACGACGCGGATACCTACCAGGAGTTCTACGACCATGCGCACCCCGCGCCGGAGCTCCTAGACGAATCGGTCTACGGCCTCCCCGAGATCCACGGCGAGCAGATCAGGTCGGCACGCCTCATCGCCTCCCCCGGCTGCTACCCGACTAGCATCCTCCTGCCGCTGATCCCCACACTGACAGAAAAACTCATCGATCCCAGCACCATCCATGTCACCAGCATGAGCGGGGCGAGCGGCGCTGGCAAGAGCGCCAAAGTCCCTTTCCTTTTCGCCGAGGTGAATGAGAGCGTGCGCGCCTACAGCGTCCCGAAACACCGCCACCTCAGCGAGGTCGAACAGGAGCTGTCGATCGCCGCAGGTGAGGAAGTAAAGATCACCTTCATCCCCCACCTGCTGCCGGTCACCGCCGGCATCCAGACCACGACCGTCGCCACCGCCACGCCCGGCACCAGCGCAGCCGATCTCACAGTCGCCTTTGAGAAAGCCTACGCCGACGCCGCTTTCGTCCGCCTCCTCGGGGAGGGCGCCCACCCCGACACCAAGAATGTCACCGGCAGCAATTTCATCGACATCGCCTGGCACCTCGACCCGCGCACCGGGCGGGTCATCCTCCTCAGCTGCGAAGACAACCTCGGCAAAGGCGCCGCCAGCCAGGCGATCCAGAGCTTCAACCTGGTGACCGGCCAGGCGGAGAGCACAGGTCTCAACTGGGTCTAAAAAAGTGGCTCAAGCATCCCTGCTGGCAGCCCAGAAGAAGTAGCGGGGGCGTCTCTGTAGACGGAAGGGCTCCCGCCATCACAGCTCGAAACCCAAAAAGCCATTCGATTTCGGTGAAATATGAAGAATGTTAGTTACTCCCTCGCCCTCGTCCTCGGCTGGCTCGGCTACGCCCTTTACGAATCGATCATCGGCGGCGCCACCTGGGGAGAGTGCCAGGCCGGATACCTCGCGGCCGGCGAATCCCTCGACCCCGAGATCCGCTTCGCCGATGCAGTCCCCGCCGAGGACAATTTTGCCGCGATCCCCGAGCTTACCGGAATCACCCTCCAGACCCGGGACGGGGCGGCAAGACGCGATCAGCTCGAGACCCTTGGGTTCAAATCTGACACGACCCGCTGGCCGAAAACGCGAGGTTCACGCGGCAAAAATCTCCAGCTGCCGAGAGAAGATTACAATCTCGAAGCCGTCCACGCCTACCTGAAAGAGACCGCACTTCTTGATGTCAGCTCCGAGCCGCCCAATCTCGCTGCCGACATTTACGCCGCCATTTCCAAGTCACACGGCTCCTTGATCAGCGCGCTCCACTCCTCGAGCGATCGCCCCCACGCTGTCCTCGTGCCCTCCGGTTCCTCCACCAGTAATCCAGACATCCCCCTGATTACCGAATCGGCTCCCCAAACCCAGACACTGCTCTCCCTCGCCAAAGGTCTCAATCTCCACGCTGTCTCCGCCCTCCGATCCGGTCACCCGGACGAGGCCGTTGCCAGCCTCAATTCGATGTTCAGGTTGGCTGAGGCTTCGACTGCAGACGGGAAACAGCTGATTGGCCACCTGGTCGCCGTCGCTATCCGCACCATTGCAACGGACACCGTCTGGGAAGGGATCAAGGAAGAGGTCTGGGATCAAGACCAGCTCCTCAAGCTACAGAAGAGAATCGAATCGGCACACCCGCGCGGCGACCTCACCGACTCCATGCGCATCGAGCTCATCATCATGATCGATATCCTCGACCGCATCAGCAGCGGTCGAGATGGGGGCGAACTCCTGCTTGGAGGCGCCGCCTCGAAGTTCCCCAGATTCATTCTTGCCCCCTGGTTCGATCACAATCGGGCAGCCCTATTGACCCATTACGACGACGGCTACATCAAACCTCTCAAGCAAGATCTCCCCTATCCGACGGTTGGAGAAGTCGCTAGCAGAACCAACGAACGAGTTGGAGCCCGTCCTGCTTGGAATCCCAGATCGTTTGTTGCGTCTATCGCCATGCCGGCTCTTGTCAGTGCCGTCAAGAGGACCGCCGAACATGAGACCCAACTCGATCAGGCCGCCATCGCCTGTGCTCTCGAGCGCTACTTCATCCAGAACAATTCCTACCCAGACACCCTCGAGCCCCTCATACCAGATTTCCTCGATAAGCTCCCGCCGGACCCGATGGATCACCAGCCGATCCGCTACGAGCAAACCGACGACGGCCGCTACCGGCTCCATTCGGTCGGCTGGGATGGGGACGACAACGGCGGCAAAGAGGGCGACATCACTTGGAACTACACGATCCCAGTGCCCTAGGAGCTTGTTCGCGTAGATTCGCCCGATTCGCGGATAATAACTCCGCTGCCCAAGCTACTTGCAATCCGCACGATTCGCCCCCAGAATCCACGTCTCCTAAAATTCGTGACGGCAAAGATCAAATACACCAAAGGCACTACCGCCCCGACTGGCTTCCTCGCCAGCGCGGTCGCTTCGGGTGTGAAGACCCCAGGCTCCGACCGCCCAGACCTCTGCCTCATCTATTCCAAGCTCCCGACCGTCTCGGCCGCAGCTTTTACTGCGAGCAAGGTCAAAGCAGCCCCAGTGCGCGTCACCGCCACCCACGCCAAATCGACCGCGACCCGGGCGATCATCGCCAACAGCGGCAATGCCAATGCCTGCACCGGCGTCCGCGGACTCGAGGATGCCAAGAGGATGGCCACCGAGGCCGCCACGGCTCTCGGCCTGAAGCAGAGGGAGGTCGCTGTCTGCTCTACGGGGATCATCGGCGTCCCGCTGCCCATCGAGCGCATCACTCCCGAGATCCCAGCCTTGGCCAAGAAGCTGAAGGAGCGCGGGTGGACACAAGCAGCCGAGGCGATCATGACCAGCGACACCGTGCGCAAGACCGCCGGTGCCAAGTTTTTTGTCGGCAAGAAAGAGATCACCATCTCCGCGATGGTCAAAGGCTCCGGGATGATCAACCCGAACATGGCGACGATGCTGTGCTTCATCGCCACCGACGCCAACATCGACAAGGCGACGCTCCAGGCCGCGACCAGCGCTGCGGTCGAGCAGAGCTTCAACCGCATCAGTGTCGATGGCGACATGAGCACCAACGACACCGTCATCGTCATGGCCAATGGCGCCGCGGGAAACCGCACGATCACCAACGGGGGATCCTCGTCCAGGCTGTTCCGCCAGGCACTCAATGCCGTCACCCTGAAACTGGCAAAGGACATGGTGCGCGATGGCGAGAAAGCTACCAAACTGATCGAGATCCAGGTCAAGGGGGCGAACTCGCACGCCGACGCGCAGAAAATCGCCGAGGCGGTCTCGAACTCGCAGCTGGTCAAATGCTCGTGGAATGGCAGCGACCCCAACTGGGGCCGGGTCATGCACGCGATCGGCTACGCCGGGGCGAAGATCCGCGAGGAACTCATCGATATCTACTTCAACGGCCTGATCGCGACCAAGAGCGGGCTCGCGACCGACACCCCGATCGACCAACTGAAGAAAGCGGTCTCCGGTCCTGAATTCACCCTCTGCATCGACCTCCACCTCGGAGACGCGGACTACACCGCCTACACCTCCGACCTCTCGGAGGGATACGTCGCCTACAACCGCCTCGAGTACGCCGTCAAGACGCGACGATAGTCGTGCTGCGCCCCCGGCGCCGCACGACGGATTTTCACCGCGAATCTAGCGAATCACGCGAATCCGATTCTGCTCCGACCGGCATCGGGAGCCCAAGCTGCTCCAATTCGGCTCAATCACCCTTCGCAAGATTCGCTAGATTCGCGGTTCACTTCCTAACCCAGCCATCTTTCCACTAGAATTTCCCGCCCATTTCCCTAGACTACGCATTCCCCTTTTTCAAATGACCGACATCCCATCTCCCATGCACGAGCAGATCAACAAGGCCGCTGTCCTCGTTGAAGCGCTGCCCTACATGCAGAAATTCCGTGGCAAGACCTTCCTCATCAAGGTCGGTGGCAGCGCGATGGAGGACGACCAGCTGGTGCGCAAACTCATGCGCGACATCGTTTTCATGGAAGTGGTGGGCATCAACCCCGTGCTCGTCCACGGCGGCGGCAAGGCGATCTCCAAAGCGATGCGGGATGCAGGTCTGGAGGCGGAATTCGTCAACGGCCAGCGGGTCACCAGCAACGATGCCATCAGCATTGTCGAGCAGACTCTGAGCAACGAGGTCAACCCTGCGCTCGTCGAGAAACTCAAAGCCTACGACGGCAAAGCCATCGGCCTCTCGGGTCGCGAAGTCTTCGTCGCCGAACGCGTCCCTGAGCTCGGCAGCGTCGGGCGCGTGAGCGCCTGCAATACCCAGATCCTCCAGGCGCTGGTCTCGAGCGAACATGTCCCGGTGGTCAGCCCGGTCGCCTCAGAGGTTTCCAGCGGTGCCCCGCTCAACGTCAACGCCGACCTCGCTGCAAGTGCACTGGCCGCGCACCTCAAAGTCGACAAGTTGATCTATCTAAGCGATGTCCTCGGGGTCATGCGCGACCCAGCCGATCCTGGCTCGCTGATCAACACGATCACCAGTGCCGAATCAGAATCGCTCATCGCGGAGGAGGTAATCACCGGTGGGATGATCCCAAAGGTGCGCAGCGCCACCGAGGCGCTTGGCGCCGGCGTCGAGAAAGTTCACCTCATCGACGGCCGCATCCCCCACTCGCTCCTCCTAGAAGTCTTCACCAAGGGCGGAATCGGAACTCAGATCATTCAAACCTAGCCTCCAACCTTCCTCATCCGGCACCCGCCGAAACCTTGGAATGGGATCCGCGCCCACCAATCAACGATTCCCCCATCCAATATCCCAACGAAGCCGGTTCCCAAGATTCGCCTGATTCGCGATCGTAGATTCCAAAGCCAAGACTACCAGTCCATACCAATGCCCACGAAATTCCAAACCTTCGTCGCCCCGACCTACGGCCGCTTCCCGATCTCACCTGTTCGAGGTGAGCGCGCGCGCCTGTGGGACGCCGATGGCAAGGAATACCTCGATTTCGGCGGCGGAGTCGCCGTCAACTCGCTCGGTCACTGTCACCCGGCGATGGTCGCGGCGATCACGGATCAGTGCCACACACTCATCCACTGTTCGAACCTCTACGAGGTCCCCGGCCAGGCGGAGCTCGCCGCGGTGTTGAGTGATCAGGTCATGGAGGCTGCAGGCAAGTGCTTCTTCTCCAACAGCGGGGCAGAGGCCAACGAGATATTCTACAAGCTCGCCCGGCGCTACAAGGACGATGGGAGATACGAGATCATCACCTTCACTGGCAGCTTCCACGGGCGCACGATGGGTGGCATATCGGCCACTGCGCAGGGGAAGATGCACGACGGATTCGAACCGCTGCTCCCAGGTTTCAAGTATGCCGAGTTCAACGATATCGAAGCGCTCGAGGCCGCCATCAGCGACAAGACCGCCGCGATCCTGATCGAACCCGTCCAGGGTGAAGGCGGCATCAACGTCGCAACTGCAGAATTTCTAAACAAGGCGGCCCAGCTCTGCCAGCAGCATGATCTGCTCCTGTTTTTCGATGAGGTGCAATGTGGCCTCGGGCGCTGTGGCACGCTCAAGGGGTGGCAATCGATCGATGGGGCCGAACACATCATCCCCGACGCCGTCAGCTGGGCGAAAGGCATCGGCGGAGGCTTTCCGCTAGGGGCGGTCTGGATCAATGCTAGAGATGGGCTCTGCGACACCCTCGGCCCTGGCAGCCATGGAGCCACCTTCGGCGGCTCCCCGCTCGCCTGTGCGGTCGGTCTCGCCGTCCTCAAGGAGATCTCAGATTCCGGCCTCTGTAGGAACAGCGCGCGCCTGGGACGGGAGATCGTCGCCGAGGTCAGCAACTGGAACTCGCCGAAACTCTCCGCCATCCGCGGCAGAGGGTTGATGATCGGATTCGAGCTCGATCCAGAAGCGTTTGATTGGGAGGCACCCACCCCGGCTCTGCACGTCATCAACCAGCTCACTGCGGCAGGCCTCCTAACCGTCCCGGCAGGGCCGAATGTCGTCCGCTTCCTACCCCCACTAACGATCACCGACGCCGACAAGCAGGAGGCGCTGGCGATCTTCAAATCCATCATTTCATGAAACACCTCCTCTCCATCCAGGAACTCGAAGCAGGTCAGATCGAAGGCCTGATCCAACTTGCCGCCGAGCTAAAGGCGAAACGTGGCAAGCCCAACCAAGCCCGGCCACTCCAGGATCAGGTCTGGGGGATCATGTTCTCCAAGTCCTCGACCCGCACTCGTATCAGCTTCGAGGTCGGCCTACGTGAGCTCGGCGCCGCCGCGATGTTTCTCTCGTCGAACCAGATCCAGCTCGGGCGCGGCGAACCCATCAAGGATACCGCGCGCGTCATGGGTCGCATGGCGCACGGAGCCATCATCCGCAACGACAGCCAGGCGGACATCCAGGAGTTCGCAAAGTTCTCAGGGATCCCGACGATCAACGCCCTGACCGAGGAGGAACACCCGTGCCAGATTCTAGCCGACCTCTTGACGATCCAGGAGAAGCTCGGCACCTGGGAGGGCAAGACTGTTAGTTTCATCGGCGACGGCGATTGCAATGTCGCCCGCTCGTGGATGTGGGCGGCGGCCCGCTTGGGGTTCCAACTAATCATCGCCGCCCCGGAGCAGTTCCAACCCCCGAGCGAGTACCGCGAGAAGTTGGGGGTACCGAATATCGCCTTCACCGAGGACGTCAAAGCCGCGGCTGCCGAGTCCCACGTCCTCTACACCGACGTCTGGGTGAGCATGGGCCGCGAGGAGGAAGCCGCCGAACGCCTCGAGATCCTCGCCCCCTACCAGGTCAACAAGGCTCTGGTCGATAGCGCCCAAGCAGGCGCCATCGTCCTGCACTGCCTCCCAGCCTACCGCGAGAAGGAGATCACCGAGGAGGTGCTCGAACTCCATGCCGACACCATCTTCCAAGAGGCCGAAAACCGCCTCCATGCCCAGAAAGCGGTGCTCGCCGAGCTAGCCAAACCGTAGGGGCGAGTTTGGTGGAGGGCTTTTGAGCGTGGCTCTACCCGAGCACACCTTTGACCACCTCACCATGAACATCGGTGAGCCGGAACCGGCGTCCCTGAAACTTGTAGGTAAGGCGTTCGTGATCGATCCCCATCAGGTGCAGCCAGGTGGCGCCAATGTCGTGGACGTGGACGGGATCGCGCGCCACGTTGAACGCTAGATCATCGCTCTCCCCATAGGTGATACCTGGCTTCACGCCCCCGCCTGCCATCCAGGTGGTGAAGGCATAGGGGTGGTGGTCGCGCCCCCAGCGCACCCGGTCCTCGAGTTTACCCTGGATGAATGGCGTGCGCCCGAACTCGCCGCCCCAGATCACCAGCGTGTCGTCCAGCAAGCCGCGTTGCTCGAGGTCTCGGATCAGACCGGCGCTCGGCTGATCGGTATCCTTGCACTGCGTGTAGAGTTCGGTGGTCAAGGAGTTGTGCTGGTCCCAACCACCGTGCATCACCTGGACGAATCGCGTCCCGCGCTCGATCAGGCGCCGCGCCATCAGGCAGTTGTAGGCAAACGTCCCCGGCTCCTCGACCTGTGGCCCGTAGAGCTCGCGCGTCGACTTCGGCTCGCTTGCCACATCGGTCAACTCCGGGACGCTCGCCTGCATCTTGAAGGCCATCTCATACTGCGAGATTCTCGTGGCGATCTCCGGATCCCCGAACTCTGCCAGCTTCATCTGGTTGAGTTTGCCGATCCCATCGAGCCACTCGCGCCGCATCTCCCGGCTCATCCCCGCCGGGTTTTTTGAATACAGGACCGGGTCGCGACTGCCGCGGAATTTCACCCCCTGGTGCTGCGACGGGAGAAATCCATTCCCCCAGTAGAAGTCGTAGAAGATCTGCCCGCAGCTCGTCCCCTTACTCACCGAGGTCATGGCGACGAAGCGAGGCAGATCCTCCGACTCGCTACCCAGACCGTAGGAGAGCCAGGCACCGAGCGTCGGGCGTCCCGGGATCTGTGCCCCACTGAGCATGAAACTGATCGCCGGGGCATGATTGACCACATCGGTATGCATGCTCTTGATGAAGCACAGCTTGTCGGCGACCCCCGCGGTGAACGGCATGAGGTCGCTCACCCACGCACCGGACTCGCCATACTGTTTGAACGGCTCGACGGGTGCGAGCATCAGCTTGCCATTCGCCTTCCCCGTCATCGTGCTAAAACGCTTGGTCCCAACATAGGAATCTGGCACCGGCGTCCCATGCAACTCGACGATCTTCGGCTTGTAATCGAAAAGATCGACGTGCGTCGGCGCGCCATTCTGAAACAGGTAGATGATATTTTTCGCCCGCGGTCTGAAGTGCGGGTAGCCAGGCAATCCGCCACTCGCTTCACTCGCCAGCCCCGCGTCCCCCAGCAGCGAAGCCAGGGCGGCCGTGCCGACGCCCTTCGCCGATCGCCCGAAAAATTCCCGCCGTGTCAGGTGCAGATGGTCTTGCTCAATCGTTCTCATGGTTTCGTCACCGCCTCATCGAGATTCAAAACTGCCAGTGTCAGTGCTGCCCAGCTCGCGTGCTCAGCAACATCCAGAGATCCGTCGCGCGGAGATTCACCGGCCGATAGAAATGCTTCGGCATCGGCCGGGGCTGCCGCGTAGCGCTGCCTGGTCTGCTCGAGGACTTCTGCCAGGGTCACGATCTCGGCCGCTGCAGGGCGGCGCGAGAGGATCCGATAGAAAATTAAGTTGAAGCGTCCAGCGTCATTGTCCGGATGGGCAAGCATCGCCTTCTCAGCGAGGACGCGGGCGGCCTCAACAAAGATGACATCGTTGAGGGTGTAGAGCGCGTGCAAGGGCGTGTTCGTCCGCAGCGGATTCACCTGGCAGATCTGCCTGCCCGAGTTGTCAAAGAACGCGGTCGGCGGAGCGATCCGGCGCCAGAAAGTATAGAGGCTCCGGCGATAGAGTTTCTCCCCGTGATCCTGCTGGTATTTCTTTTTCCCAAACGACATCTCCTCCCAGATACCTGGTGGCTGATAAGGATTCAGCGGCACACCTCCCATCTTCCTGACTAGTAGGCCGCTCGCTGCCAGAGCATGATCGCGCAACATCCACGATGGCATCCGGAATCTCGGGCCGCGCGCCAACCAGCGGTTCTCCGGATCGTCGACATATCCATCTGCAGACCTTGCGGTCTGCTTGTAGGCACTGCTCGTCACGATCAGCTCCATCAACCGTTTCACATCCCAGCCACTCTCCTGAAAATCCACTGCCAGCCAATCCAACAATTCCTGATGCGGCGGCAGCTCTCCCTGCGATCCGAAATCCTCTGAGGTCTTCACCAAACCGATCCCGAACAACTGTTGCCAAAGCCGGTTGACGGTCACGCGCGCGGTCAGCGGGTTCTCGGGTGCGACCAGCCAGCGCGCTAACCCGAGCCGGTTGGCCGGGAACCCTTCCGGCATGGGAGACAGGGCGTCCGGGACACCCGGACCGACCTCTTCGCCACGCTGACTGTAAAGACCGGAGGGCAAAATGTAGGTCTTGCGCCGCTGATCCTTGTCCGCCATCACCATCACCTTCGGCGCTCGCTTCTCGATCCCATCGCGCTGTTTTCCAAGCTCCCCTAGCTGCTTCCCGAGGGCGGCAAGCTCAGCATCCTGCGGTTCCCCCAGCCCCGCGGACGGATCCGCACTGATCGACAATCGGAAATACCCAAGATTGTGGTTCACATGTTGGGAGTCGTGGCGCAGCACGACCGAGATCTCATCGCCCTCGTCCAGATTCACAGGCTTCTCGAGGTGCCAGACCGCCGCGTGTTCGCGGTCGAGAGGTCTTCCCTCGTGAACTGCCCACCCCGTATCAGCCTTCCCGTCGAAAGTCCCCGCGATCTTCAAGGATCCCTGCTCGAAGCTTGCCTCCGCGCTCGTGATCTTGAGCGGCTCGACCTCGCCTGCCGCACGGATGACCGACACCTCGATCTCCGTGAGGACAAAATTGCCACTGTCAGAGCGCGCCAGCCCACCGGCCGTCATCGATCTGTGTTTCAAGGCATCGAGCCGGAGGCTGCGAATCTGATCCTGGGCACACTTGCCGTGGATCGTGTAGGTGTCATTGGCGGGATTCTTGCCACTGGCTAGGATCTCGCCGCCTAGCCCGATGGTCAGTGTCTGCGCGCTGGCGCTCGCAGACACGGGCTCCAACAGTTTCCAAGGATTTGCGGCAGGCTTACCTGCCGTCGCCGCCCTTCGATCAGCGATCCGTATCTCCAGAGCAGCGAGGCTCTTGTCGAGTTCGGCGAGTTCCATCTTCTCAGCAGCGGCATAGTGGGCCAGGACCGGTGGGGTCTGGGCATTCCCGCCGCCCCCATCGACCGGGGTCTGATTGAAAAAGTCACTGAGCTGGTAGTAATCCTTTTGCTCCAACGGGTCGAATTTGTGATCGTGGCAGCGACAGCAATTCAGTGTCAGCCCGAGCCAGACTGTCCCCATCGTCTCGGTCATATCCATCACGTAGTCGACGCGGTTTTCCTCGGCGATGCGCCCGCCCTCCCCGTTGATCGGGTGGTTGCGACAGAACCCGGTCGCCAGTTTCGCTTCATCGCCCCCTTCCGGCAACAAGTCGCCAGCGAGCTGCCAGATGGTGAACTGGTCGTAGGGCATGTTCTCGTTGAAGGCCTCCACGACCCAATCTCGCCACGGCCACATCGTGCGCTCGTTGTCGCCCTGGTAGCCATTGCTGTCCGCATAGCGCGCCGCATCGAGCCAGTCCCACGCCATGCGCTCACCGTACGCCGGCGAGGCCAACAAGCGTTCAACCAGACGCTCGTAGGCACCGGGTCCATCGTCGTTCAGAAAGTCCGCCACCTGCTCTGGCGTCGGCGGCAGGCCGGTGAGATCCAGACAGACCCGGCGCACCAGAACTTCCCGTTCCGCTTCGGGGGCGAGTTCCATCCCGCGTTCATTGAGCGCGATCGCCACCAGCTCGTCCAGGGGGTGCCCACCGCCATGTAGCGCCAACTTCTGCGGGGGCACGAACGACCAGTGCTCAGCATACTCCGCTCCCGAAGCGACCCACTCTTTGAGCATCGCCTTCTCGTCTGCCCCAAGCGAAATCTTGGCCTCGGGAGGCGGCATGCGCTCATCCGGATCCTCCGAAAAAACCCTCGCGATCAACTCGCTCTCATCCGGGTCCCCAGGCACGACGACCTCAGCGACCGCCCCTTCGAACGTATCGAGGCGCAGATCAGCCTTCCGTTCCCCCGCATCTGGGCCGTGACAGAAGTAGCAGTTCTCGGAGAGGATCGGTTTGATGTCGCGGTTGAAATCAATGCCCTCAGCCGCCTCCGATGCCTCCGCCAGGAAGCAGGACGTCAAAGAGATCGCTATTATTTGAGTAGAAATTCGCATCGCTGGGAACCATCCGATTACTACCGCCCGACCCCGAGATTGGCCGGGAGAATTCCGCGCCGCCGCTTCGGCCTGACCTCACCGCAGCCCGAGATGGCACCATCCCCCTACTCGAACTCCATCGGAGTCACCTTTACATTGCGGAATGCCACCGGCCCGTGATCCCCCTGAAACATCACCGGTCCCTCGGCGGCCTCTTTCCCGCTCACGCCGCTCGGTGTCGGACCCGGCATCTCGATCCCCTCTTGGACCACCTTGCCATTGAGTTCGATCTTGATGAACTCTGCATTCGCGATCTTTTTCCCATCCTTGTCGAACTTCGGAGCGCGAAAATCGATCACGTATTTCTGCCATTCCCCATGCTTCTTGCACGGGTTCGAGCGCGCAGGCTTCGCCCCATAGATCGCCCCCATATCGCCGTTGCCCATCTTCTCTTTTCCGTAACTATCGAGGATCTGCACCTCATACTCACCCATGACGTAGACGCCGGAGTTGGCACCTTTGGCGACCATGAATTCGACCTCGATCCGGCAGCTGCCAAATTTCTTCTTCGAGTAGATGTCCCAGCTCTGGCCATGCCCATCGACCTTGTTGATCATCGCTCTCCCTGCGCCATCGCCCTCATCTGCAACCGTGAAGCGCTTGGAATCGCCCTCGACCTTGGGTTGACCGACGACCCATCGATTCTCCCCTTTTTTCTTCTGTTTCACCTCCCACTCGTCGAGATTCGTCCCGTCAAAGACAACAACCGGATCGGCCGCGAGACTGGGAAGGAGAGCTAGGATCAATGTGGATGCAGAGAGGGCGAACGTGGTCTTCATGAGTTCAAGCATCTCCTATGCGCACGGCATCGCAATGCAAAAATGTGCCTTGTGGAGTGACATCTGGAGGTCGCCACCCCCTATCTTGGCGGCCCAGCCAGCTCGCTGCTCACTCTGGATCTGACTGCTCGCCTCAGCCTGGTTCAGGGAGGCCGACTTGGCGATGAATAACACCAGGACGTAGAGCAACATCGATGAGCCGATCAGGGCCGCTAGCTTGCCTGGGGTCGATCCGAAATTCAACCATCCGAGAAGGGTGCCTAGAACGGCGCAGGCGAGGGCTGGCATGCCGACCATGCGAGGCTCGAACCACTCGACTCTCTGCAGCGCATCCGAGAATCCCAGCAGGAAGAGCACCAGTAAGATCGATGTCGATACGAGGAACAACGCTTGCTGGCTCTGCGTGTCACTTTTCACGAATCGCATCCTCCACTCTCATGGTGACCATCAGGAGTGGCGAAGTCGAACTGCTCCCCTGCTCAATCATTGCACGTCAAGCATCTCCTTGGTGAAGCCGTGGAACGGGTCACTCAGGGACACCGGTCTACGAATTAGCAGCGTGAGTGGCTTCATCCTTGTCCGCACACGGTCAGGGCAATCTCTTCACCTGCAAGCGACAGAGCACACCCTCGGATCGGAGGGTGAGAGGATCCCAACTGGTGCCAATCCAAGAGCTCACTCGCGAGAGTCGCTCAAATCTGGGGCGAAGCGAAACAGGCTCTTTTTGTCCATCCCGTCCCAGACGCGCAGGGTGCCGTCGTCGCCACCGGCGATGACAACTCGGCCGTCCGGGCTGGCGGCGACTGAATAGAGGAAGCACTTCTCCGGATCGGCGAGCTGATCCTTGCCGATGCGCACATTTTGATCACCGCTGCTCGTGATGAGATCCTCGCCCAGCCCGATAAACTCGACGGCAGTGACCTCGTTGCCAAAGCCCTCGACATTTTTGATGAGCTTCGACTCCTCAAGGTCCCACAGCTTCGCTTTCTTGTCGGCCCCAGCGGTTGCCAAGACCCGCCCGTCGTCGCGCCAGGAGACACCCAGGACGTGTCCTCCGTGCCCCTCGAAGGTGCCGATAACGCTTGAATCATTGACCGAGAAGACCCTGGCGACGCGATCCATGCCAGCGGTGGCGACCGATTTGCCGTCCGGCGATACGGCGACATCGACGATGGTGTCGCTATGCGCATCGTTGATCTCGCTGCGAAGTGCCCCGTCGCGCATATTGAAGAGTTTGAGGTCACCAGAGCGGGATGGCACGCCGCCACCAGTCACGAGGGTTTCTCCATCCGGGCTGAACGCCAGACCCGACACGCGCCCGGCAAAGATCGCGGGATCTTGGCCGTCGCCGATGGTGCGCGAGAGCCCCCATCCCGGGTCGGTCTCCCAGACACGTTCGATCTTGCCATCGCCGGCTGCGACAAGACCGCCCTGCGCCAAGAATCGCAGCTGTGTGATCGCGCCAGCGTGCTTCGCAATCTCACCGATCTGCTGGCCATCGCGTGCACCCCAAGCAAACAGCCGACCGTCCTCGGCACCGGCAACCAGGCGTTTCCCATCCGGCGCGAACACCAGCGCGAGAAACTTGGCCCCCGCCTTCGCCGCGTCCGCCGCGGCCTTGGCCGCGGCCTGCGCCGCCGCCTCCGCCTTGGCGCTCGCCTCAGCAGCAGCAAGCGCATCGACGGCTGCGGCGCGCGCTTCCCCCGCCCGCTTGCTGAAGCGCAGGGCAAGCTCGCGGTTGCGGCTCGCATCGACCCGGACCCGCTCTGCTGCCGCCAGCTCACCAGCGCGTTTTTTCGCCTCTTCTGCTAGTTTCTTCGCCGCCTCCTTCGCCGCGGCCAGCCCGCTGTGTTTGGCGGTTTCCATCGCGCTCACCTCGAGCGCGGCTTTCGCACTCGCCTCTTCGGCGGCGATCGAGGCCAAGTGCTTCGCCCTGTGATCGGCATCGGCCGTGGTGGCTGCCTCGGCCGCCTTCTT
>Ga0316197_10001652_pt1 | contig 15882 bp, 15 predicted proteins | sample OudBiesiAoxic_MG_FD_204939 | JGI IMG/M metagenome (GOLD analysis project Ga0316197, IMG submission 204939) | Coastal sediment microbial communities from Oude Bieten Haven, Netherlands - site A oxic | ecosystem: Environmental > Aquatic > Marine > Coastal > Sediment | place: Netherlands... | reverse complement strand
TGGCGAGGATTCGTTATCGTCAACCATTGGAAAAGGCTATACTGTATAAAGTTGCTGGAGGATTATATGTAGAATTTGAAGCGCCTCAATCTGCTATTACCGAAGGACAATTTGTGGCGTGGTATATTAAGGACGAATTAGTTGGTTCTGGTGTTATTTCTTAAATTGTATTATATTAACCATAAAAACTTGATGAAAAAGTACCTACTATTATTGGTTTTTTTGTGTATACCATGTATTCATTATGCACAAATAGAAGATGCCTGGGTTTATTTAACAGATAAACAAGATGTAGCTCAGTCTTTATCTAATCCTATTTCAATTCTTACTCAAAAAGCCATCGACAGAAAAAATAATCATGGCGTTGTTATCGATGAACGCGATGTGCCAGTGAATGAAAACTATATAAACCAGTTAAAAAGCCAAACAGGTATTACAGTCTTGGCTAAATCAAAGTGGTTTAATGCAGTGCATATTAGGGGAAATGAATCTGATATTTCTGCGCTTATCATTTTAAATTTTGTGGATTCAATTGATTTTGCCAATAAAAACTTGAGTACTTTAAAATCTAATCAGCAGAAAACGGAATCTAAATTAGAAAGCGTAGCTACAACTTTTATTTATGGTAGTGCGTTCAATCAAATTGAGATGATTAAGGGCAACGAACTACATCTAGCTAATTACACTGGTTCTGGGATAACCATTGCTGTTCTTGATTCTGGTTTTCCTAATGTCAATAATATGTCGTCTTTTCAGAGATTAATTACTGCTGGCAATATCTTGGGAGAATATGACTTTGTTGATCGAGATAATGATGTTTATACAAATACGACTAGTAGTCATGGTACATGGGTTTTAAGCTCGATGGCAGGATATATTGAAAACCAATACGTTGGTACGGCACCTGATGCGTCTTATTATTTATTTATTACAGAAAATGCACCATCTGAAAATCCGGTTGAAGAGAGTTACTGGGTGGAGGCCGCAGAGCGCGCTGATAGTTTGGGTGTTGATATTATAAATACATCCTTAGGATACAGCAATTATGACAATCCTAATTATTCGCATAGTGCATCCGATTTAGATGGCAATACAACCTTTATTACCAAAGGCGCTAATATTGCTTTTGAAAAAGGGATGTTATTAGTTACATCGGCAGGAAATTCTGGATTAAGTGGTGTTTCGGCACCGGCTGATGCTGCAGGTGTTTTTACAGTTGGTGCGGTCAACTCAAGTGGAACTTACGCTTCTTTTAGTTCGATAGGAAGTACAATGCAACCAACCCAAAAGCCTGATGTAGTAGCTCAAGGAGCAGCTAGTGTTTTAATTAGACAGGATGATGTGATTATAACTGCAAATGGAACATCCTTTAGTTCGCCTATTTTAGCTGGTGCTATAGCCTGTTTGTGGCAAGCTTTACCTGATAAAACGAATGCTGAAATCATGCAAATAGTTCGAGAATCGGCATCTCAATTTAGTTCGCCAGATTACTTTTTAGGTTATGGTATACCGAATTTGCAAACCGCACTGAGTAATGCATTATCGAATCAGGACGTTTTATACGATGAATTAGAAGTTAAAATATTTCCTAATCCGGCAAATAATGTATTAAATATTTCAACGCCTTTTGATGAGGATGTGTTAACGATTCGGATGTTTAATATTTTAGGACAAGAGACTTTAACTAAGAACCTTTCTGGTGGACGTAATCAAGTGGATATTTCTAATTTAAATGAAGGATTGTACATATTAGCGGTTTCTTCAAAATCTTTCAAGAAGACTTTTAAAATGGTTAAGAATTAGCTATTATGAATAGAATTACCAGTTTATTCAAAATAAAATATCCAATAATACAAGCAGGTATGATTTGGAATAGTGGTTGGAGATTAGCCTCTGCAGCCAGCAATTCTGGAATATTGGGTTTAATTGGAGCAGGATCTATGTACCCTGAAGTCTTGCGAGAACATATTCAAAAATGTAAAAAAGCAACCGATAAACCATTTGGGGTTAATGTGCCTATGTTATATCCTAACATTCAGGAAATTATGGATATAATTATTGAGGAAGATGTGAAAATTGTATTTACTTCGGCAGGAAACCCAAAAACCTGGACGCATTGGTTGCAAGAACGTGGAATAGTTGTGGTGCATGTTGTAAGTAGTGTGAAATTTGCCCTCAAAGCACAAGAAGCTGGCGTTAATGCTATAGTTGCTGAAGGCTTTGAAGCGGGCGGCCATAATGGAAGAGATGAAACCACTACATTAACTTTGATTCCAATGGTTAAAGAAAAGATACATATACCTTTAATTGCTGCTGGTGGTATTGCAACGGGTAGAGCTATGCTAGCAGCCATGGTATTAGGTGCAGATGGCGTTCAAGTTGGTAGCAGGTTTGTAGCAAGTTTAGAGTCCTCGGCGCATGATGCATTTAAAGAGGCGGTTATAAATTCAAACGAAGGAGAAACACAATTAACATTGAAAGAATTAGCACCCGTGCGTTTAATTAAGAATAAGTTTTACCACGAAATAGAATCACTATATATTAAAGGAACTAATATCGATGAATTAAAAACTTTACTCGGTAGAGGAAGAGCAAAAAAAGGTATGTTTGAAGGTGATTTAAATGAAGGTGAATTAGAAATAGGACAAGTTGCTGGATTAATTCATGATGTTAAATCGGTTTCACAAATTGTTAGTGACATGATGCATGAATTTGAAGAAGCTAAATCTGAAGTTAAATTACTTTAAAGAGTTCATTAATTTTCATATAATGCAAAAGGGGAAATAAATAATTTCCCCTTTTTTATATTGAAACTAAAAGCTTATTCCTATCGTTAATCCCTTAAAACAGAAAAGCTAAATGTTTCCATATATAAAGTTCATATCTCCTACATAATTCATTTTGAACTAGTTAAATATAGTTTAATTGGTATTATATAGGAAGTAAATTCGATGTGTTCATAATCTATCCGTTAAGATGCTAATATTTTTTTATAAATATATCTTAAACGAGATGTAAAGATTATTTTTGCCTTATGCATTTATCAAATTATACCAAAGAATTTAAATATAATTGGCAACTGGCATCACCAGTTATGCTCGGCATGTTGGGTCATTCTTTTGTGAGTTTTGTGGATAACATTATGGTAGGTCAGTTAGGAACAGCAGAATTGGCAGCTGTTTCCTTAGGTAATAGTTTTATGTTTATTGCTATGTCGCTTGGTATTGGTTTTTCAACCGCTATAACACCTTTAACGGCTGAAGCTGATGCCGAACAAAATTTTGAAAAAGGAAAGTCGTCCTTTAAACATGGTTTGTTTCTGTGTACCGTTTTAGGAGTTTCATTGTTTTTAATGGTTTTAATTGCAAAACCTATTATGTACTTAATGAATCAGCCAATAGAGGTAGTAAAGTTAGCCATACCTTATCTCGATTTAGTTGCTTTTTCATTAATCCCTTTAATTGTTTTTCAAGCATTTAAACAATTTAGCGATGGTTTATCCATGACTAAATATCCTATGTACGCTACCTTATTGGGAAATATTTTAAATGTTATTTTAAATTATATACTAATATTTGGGAAATTTGGTTGTCCTGAATTTGGTATTGTTGGAGCCGCTTATGGAACATTAGTTTCACGTATTATTATGGTCTGGCATTTGTGGTATTTACTCAGAGGCAAAGAAAAATCCAAAGCTTTTCTAACGCATATTAAAATTTTTATTTTAGATAAGTTAATGCTTAAAAAGATAATTAATTTAGGTACGCCAAGTGCCATGCAAATGCTCTTTGAAGTTGCCATTTTTACGGCAGCCATTTGGTTAAGTGGGACATTAGGAAAAAACCCACAGGCAGCTAATCAAATAGCATTAAACTTGTCGTCTATGACTTTTATGGTAGCAACTGGGTTGAGTGTAGCAGCTATGATAAGAGTTGGAAATCAGAAGGGAAAACAGAATTATTTAGAACTTCGCAGAATTGCTTTCTCAATATTTTTATTTGGGATTGTTCTAGCCTTTGTGTTTGGAATTTTGTTTTTCAGTTTCAATGCCTATTTACCAAAAATATATGTCGATTATAATGATGCAACCAATTTAATAGATAATGTTGAGGTGGTTAAAATAGCCTCGAAATTACTAATTGCCGCCGCTATTTTTCAGATAAGTGATAGTATTCAAGTAATTGTTTTAGGCGCGTTAAGAGGTTTGCAAGATGTTAAAATACCAACAGTAATTACTTTTATATCGTATTGGCTTATTGGTTTCCCCATAAGTTGGTTTTTTGGTAAAGAGGAGGCTTTAGGTAGTTTTGGTATCTGGTTAGGATTATTAGCTGGACTTACAACCGCAGCAATTTTATTGTATATTCGATTTAATTATCTAACCAAAAAATTAATTTTGTCTAATAACTTATAATCATTCAAGTATGCAACTTCCAAAATTTATATTAGGTGATAATTCAGATTACCCAAATGCCATATATGTCATTCATACCGAGTTTCCTAGATTTATTATAAATCTTGAAAATGATGAGATTGAATGGTTTGAAGATTTTGATGTTGAAGATGAAAAGGAATTAGCTGCTGAGGCAGAAAATATGATTAAGTTAGCTACTGAGTTTTATGATAAAGAAATTTCTTTATACGAGGAATAATGATTGACCAGCTCTTAGAATACGATAAGGTCCTGTTTTTGTTTTTAAATAATCTAGGAACGTCAACTTGGGATAATTTATGGCTAATTATTACCGCTAGAGGAACCTTTATACCACTGTATGCCTTGTTACTTTTTTTTATTTATAAGAGATTAGGTTGGAAGTCTCTTTTGATTTTGATTGTTATAATTGCACTCATGATAACGTTCACAGATCAAGTTACTAATGTATTTAAACGTGGGTTTGAGAGGCCTCGACCTTGTGGTGAGGAATCTTTAATAAACCAAATGCGATTTATAGCTGTACGATGTGGTAAATACGGTTTTTTCTCTGGACATGCATCTAATTCAATGGCAGCAGCTGTTTTTGCTGGATTATTGCTAAAACCATTCTATAAAAACTTAATTTTTATCCTATTGTTTTGGAGTGCCATGGTCGCATATAGCAGAATTTATGTAGGCGTCCACTATCCTTTAGATATTTTATGTGGATTAACGTTTGGTGCTTTAACGGGTTTTGCATTTTATAAGCTCTCAAAATATATTTTGAATAAAGTGCTTAAAACTCGCGTAATTGCCTAATTATGCAATAACTCTAAGTCTTTTTTCAGCTATAGAGATATTAATTTTATTGGATTCAATAAAGTTATACTCACCATCTATTTGCATTTTAAAATGGTTAAAATCTTTTCTGTGTAATAATAGTTGTTTGGTTTGTATGCTTTTCACCTCTTTTAGCAAATGATGTTTTTTAATCATCATTAATAAACTGATTAAAATAATTTTTATGACACTTATTTTTGGAACAATTAGTATATCTAACAAACCGTCTTCCAAAGAAGCTTTTGGAGTAAGACTAACCTTATAGCCTAGTTCATTTGAATTAGAAATAAATATCATGAATGGCTTGACTTCAAATGTTTCCTCATTGATTGTTACTTCAATTATACGGGTATCATTTATATTTTTAAATGATTTAAAAAATGCTTTTATATAACTTAGAAACTTTCTGTTATTTGACTCTTCATAGTTTTTTATGACGTAGGCGTCAAATCCGACGCCTGCATTACTAAAAAAATATTTTCCGTTTAATACACCAACATCAATGATGCGAACTTTTCTCTTTTTAATAATGCTAATGGCCTTAGCTAATTTTTTAGGTATGTTGAGGTTTGAAGCTAAACCGTTTCCAGAACCCAATGGTATAATGCCTAATAAAATAGGCGTACCAATGATACAAGAAGCCACTTCATTTATCGTTCCATCACCACCACAAGCTACAATAATATCAGCCTTTTCTGAAATCGATTTTTTGGCTAATTCAGTAGTATGCGTTTTGTAATTTGAATACTTAGCAGTGATATAGTATTCATCTTTACTAAAAAATTTTTCTAAAAAAGTTTGATCAATTTTATGGTTTCCAGAACCAGCAATTGGGTTTATAATGAAATGTATTTGTATCAATCGAGTTATTTTATTTTAAGGCTATTATTGTGAAACAAATAATCGGTTACTGGATAATACGAAATAGTTTTATTAAAAAATGTAATATTAACGGGTTTTTTATCTTAACGACAATAACAATTCAGCTGCAGCAAAAGGGGTTGTTTCGTTGTTTTCTATGAGTAATAGTTGTTTTTCAAGCTCCTTTTTAATGTCGGATTGATTGAAAAAATCTGTTTTTAATCGACTCTCTATGGTTTGAATTAACCAAAATTTATTTTGATCTTTTCGCTTTTTGTTAAAAAATTTATTTTGAGTCGTTAATTGAATGTAATCTTCAATAAGTTTCCAAATACTTTCAATACCTTCATTATTTATGGCACTGCAAATTGTTGTTCTGGGTTGCCAGCCCGATGATTTAGCCGGATAAAAATGTAACGTACGCTCGTGTTCAACTTTTGCTAATTGGGCACGTTTTAAATTATCACCATCAGCCTTATTAATAGCAATAGCATCAGCCATTTCAATGATGCCGCGCTTTATACCTTGTAAATCATCTCCAGCACCCGTTAATTGAAGTAGCAAAAAGAAATCTACCATACTATGTACAATAGTTTCGCTTTGGCCAACTCCTACGGTTTCAATAATAATAATATCAAAACCAGCAGATTCACATAAAATGATACTTTCTCGAGTTTTTCGTGCAACACCACCTAAAGAATCACCAGAAGCTGAAGGCCGAATAAAAGCATTTTCATGCCTAACCAAACTTTCCATTCTTGTTTTATCACCAAGAATACTGCCTTTAGAAACCGAACTACTTGGATCAATAGCTAAAACGGCGACTTTTTTTCCTAAGGAAATTAAATAGTTTCCAAAAGCCTCGATAAATGTACTTTTACCAACTCCAGGAACACCTGTTATTCCAATGCGAATTGATTTATTGGCATGCGGTAAGCATTCTTTTATTAAGTCGTTAGCTTGATTTAAATGATCTTTATTTCTGCTTTCAACAAGCGTAATACCTCTGCTTAAAGCCGTAATATCTCCTTTTAAAATGCTACTGATTAAATCTTGAATTTGTATAGCTTTTTTTCTTTTGCTTTTAATTTTTTTAACCGAATCAGAATTGGTTATTTCATTTTGAGAAACACCTGCTTTTTCGTTTAACGCTGAAGCTATTTTATTTTTTTTAATCAATTTTGTTTTGAATTATTAATTCTGACTTTTAGTAGTTTCTAAAGGAACAGCAATTTTTGTTTGGTCCCAGGCAAGCGTTAAATATAGTTTATCCGTACTATTGTCAAACGATATGGTAAACTGCTCAACAATCGAATCAATTTTCTCAACTGGTGCATCAATTTCGAGTAAATCATAATTAGGATCCCACATGGGTCTCATTTCCTCATCAACGCCCCAAGGATATTTTTTTGTATTAAACATAATTTGCCAAACGCTATCTCCCGGAACTGTCCATATGGTGTATTCGCCTTCTGGAATGGCAAAGCCTCTAATGTATAAAGGCTTATTTGTTTTAAAGGTAGTAGCTTCGTTTGCTCCAGTTCGCCATACTTTATTGTAAGGTACTAAAGCACCAAAGATTTCACGTCCCTTTTTCGAAGGCCTATTATAGGATACTTTAAGTTTTAAATCATTTAATTTAAATTCAACACTATCTTTTGGACTTAGCCGATTTTCAAAAATATTTTCAACAAAGGTTGAATATAAAAAAAGCCCTACGGCAACAATAGATAAAATGATAAGTATTCGTTTCAAAAATGTGTTCATCAAAAATTATATTATTAAATTATAAAGGTATATTAAATTGATATATATGGAAAATACTTAACGTAGAATTATAATATTTTGTATCCTTTGATAAAAAAATATACAAAATTTTGCAACACTTTATTTTTTCTGTCGTCTTTTAAAATGAACTAACTAAAACCAAAATAGTCTCACGTATGTTTCAAGTTGACATTATTGAACAATGCAAACAAAACAATCGGAAAGCACAATTGCAGTTATACAACCAGTATTGTGATGGGATGTATATAGTAGCTAAACGGTTTTTGAAAGATACACAAGATGCAGAAGACGCAGTACAAGAAGCTTTTATAAAAGCTTTTACTAAACTGCATCAATTTAAAGCAGAGGTTACTTTTGGTGCTTGGTTAAAACGTATTGTTGTTAACAAATGTATTGATTACTTAAAATCTGAGAAACAACGTTTAGTTGATTTAGAAGAGGTGCACCTAAAAGTTGTTGATACAGCGCATGATGACAAATGGTTAGTAGATGATGCTATTACCTTACAACAGGTAAAACAGGCCATTGATGATTTACCAGATAAATACCAGTATGTGTTAATGCTGTATTTAATTGAAGGGTATGATCATCAGGAAATTTCAGAAATTTTGAATATAACAGAAGTAGCATCAAGAACTCAATTATCTCGAGGAAAAGTAAAATTACAAGAACTATTAACACTTAAAAAAGATGGCACAAGATATTAGAGATTTAATCAAACAAGAAGAAAAGTTAGTTAATGATAAGATGCCTTCAAATCATGAATTAAGGTTTCTTGAAAAGTTAGATAAAGCTTTACCCGTTGAAAAGAAAACTCATTTTAATTGGCTGCAAATAGCAGCGAGTATTGTGGTGTTATTTGGTTTGAGTTTTGGGGCTTTGAAATATTTTGAGACAGCTGAATCAATTGGTACTATTGTGGATACAAAAACAGAGCCCACCAAAACACTTGGTGATGTGTCGCCTGGATTAAAAAAAGTGGAGGACTATTATCTGGCCAGTATCAACTTAGAACTATCTAAAATGACGTACCAGTTGGAAAACAAGGATTTGGTAGACGGTTATTTGGAACAACTTGATGAATTGAATACTGAATATAATCGTTTATCTGTGGAATTGACCGAAAATGGACCAAATGAGTTAACAGTCAATGCATTAATAGATAATTTAAAGTATCGATTAAGTTTATTATACCGATTAAGAGAACAATTAAAAGAATTAAATGTATCCGATGAGCAAAAGGATATACAACAATCAATCTAAAAATCAAAAAATGAAACAGTCAGTAGTATTAAAATTAAAGTTATTTATGGTTTTTGTTTTTATGGCAGGACATATTTTTGCCCAACAAAAAATATCGAAAGTAACTCAAAAAATTAAAGTAGATAAAGATGTTACAATCGACTTAAATACAAGTAATTGTAATATTATATTTGATACATGGAATAAAAATGAAGTATCTATAGAAGCTTATATGGAAAGCGACGAACTTTCAAAAGAAGAGCTACAAGCAGCTCTTAAAAATTGGAAGGTTGAGGTTATTGGGTCTTCTAATTTAGTATCAATTTTGAGTAAGGGTTCTAGTGGTAATACATGGAATATAGTACATAGCGATGGAGACGAGCATATTGTAGAATTAGTTTTAGGAGAATTAAAGTATGAATTAGCAGACATGCCAGAAATGGATTTCAATTTTGTTCTACCAGAAATGCCAGAAATGCCAGAAATGCCAGTAATGCCAAAAATCCCAGAATTGCCAGAATTACCAGAGTTACCGAAAAATGCTAAAAACATTCATTTTGATTATGAAGCTTATAAAAAAGATGGTGAAAAATATTTAAAGGAATATTCTGAAAAATTCGAATCTACTTTTGGAAAGGACTATGCTCATAAAATGGAAGCTTGGGGAGAAAAATTTGGCAAAGAATGGGAAGAAAAGTATGGTGAAGAGTATGCTAAAAAAATGGAAGCCTGGGGAGAAAAGTTTGGAAAGGAATGGGAAGCTAAGTATGGTGATGAGTACGCCAAAAAAATGGAAGCTTGGGGTGAACGTTTTGCTGAAAAAATGGACGAAAGAGCTAGCCGAATTGAAGAACGGGTTGTAGAAAGAGATAAAATACTTGCTGAAAGAGAAAAACTAGTAGCTGAGCGTGCTAAGTTGGCAGATGAAAGACGTGTTAAAATAGGAAATTTAATTCATAATAAAAGTGAATCAAAAGCTAAGAAAACGATTATTATAAAAATGCCTAAGGATTCTAAGTTGAAACTAAATGTAAAACATGGAGAACTTAAGTTGGCCTCGGTTATCGAGAATGTTCAAGCAGATTTATATTACGCTCATCTTATAGCTAATAGCATTAATGGAAGTAGAACTTCCATTAATGCTTCTTATTCAACTTTAAATGTAACGAACTGGAATGTAGGTACACTTGATTTAAAGTATGTTAAAAAGGCAATTATTGATAATGTTACACGAATAATGTTAATCTCAAAGTCATCTGATATTTCTGTTGATAATTTAATTAATAGTGCCATTATAAATGGAAGTATAGGCAGTCTAACCATTTCTAAAATAGATGATGCTTTTAACAATTTGAACGTTACTATTGAAAATAGCGATGCGTTAATTACACTCCCAAATGTTAAACATAACTTACAATATAATGGCAATAGATCGAAGTTTTCACATCCAAAAAAGCTAAATGAAGAAAATATTTCAAATTTCACTGTGGGCGATTTAAGTAGTCCTAAAACGATTGTAATTAATGCAAAATACAGTAATGTAGCTATGCAATAATAGCGTTGTTCTATTCATTTTTTAAAGTTCTGTTGCGGTTTTCTTATTAAAACAATTATTAGCTCAAATGCCTAAAAATAGCTCTTTCCTTAAAGCGATTTAAATCTTAGTTCTTAATAGATTTAGACCTTTATATTACCTTTTCTTATATTATCCATTCATTAAATTTTTATTGAGTTAAGATGTTGATCTGGTTATGATTCAATTTTTTATAAAAAAATTGATGACATTTTGACATTTTAAGAATAATGGCAGTACTTTTGCCAACTAACTTTTGTATTCGTTAAAATAATACGGAAAATGAGTAAAAAAGATAAACAAAAAGATATAGAAAAGGAGCAGGTTGAAAATCTTCAACAAGAAACTGATACAGTTGAATTAGAGCAAGAGACATCTGAAAATCAATCAACTGAAGAAAAGTTACACGAAGAAGTAAAGCAAGAAAAGGATAAGTTTCTGAGGTTGTTTGCGGAGTTTGAAAATTACAAAAGACGAACGTCTAAAGAACGTATTGAACTTTTTAAAACAGCTAACGAAGATGTGATGAAGGCATTACTTCCTGTTTTAGATGATTTCGATCGCGCGTATGCTGAGATTTCAAAAACAAAAGAGAAGGATCTTTTAAAAGGAGTAGAGCTGATTAGTTCTAAATTAAAATCAACGCTTGAGCAAAAAGGATTATCGGCAATACAAGTTTCTAATGGAGATGTTTTTAATGCAGATAATCATGAAGCAATAACTCAAATTCCTGCACCTTCAGAAGATTTAAAAGGAAAAATTATAGACGTTATTGAAAAGGGATATGCTTTAGGAGATAAAGTAATTCGTTTTCCTAAAGTTGTTATCGGACAATAAGATATTCATATGGCAAAAAGAGATTACTACGAAGTTTTAGGAATAAATAAAGGAGCTTCTTCAAGCGATATAAAAAAGGCTTATCGTAAGATGGCGATTAAATATCATCCAGATAAAAATCCAGATGATAAAGAAGCGGAAGCAAAATTTAAGGAAGCCGCTGAGGCATATGAAGTATTAAGTAATCCTGATAAAAAGTCACGTTATGATCAATTCGGACATCAAGCTTTCGAAGGTGGTGGTGGCTTCGGTGGTGGCGGAATGAATATGGATGACATATTTAGTCAGTTCGGAGATATTTTTGGAGGTGCTTTTGGAGGTGGAGGCTTTTCTGGTTTTGGTGGTGGCGGTGGTCAACGTCGAGTTAAAGGAAGTAATTTGAGAATAAGAGTGAAACTAACTCTTGAAGAAATTGCCAACGGTGTTGAGAAAAAGATTAAGGTAAGACGTAAAGTACAAGCACAGGGTACAACCTATAAAACCTGTTCTACATGTAATGGTTCCGGACAGGTTACAAGAATAACGAATACGATACTTGGCAGAATGCAAACCGCTTCTCCTTGTAATGTGTGTGGTGGTGCCGGACAAACTATTGATAAAAAGCCAGCCGATGCAGATAATCAAGGATTAAAGGTTGCCGAAGAAACTGTTTCAATTAAAATACCAGCAGGTGTGGTTGATGGTATGCAATTAAAAGTTGCTGGAAAAGGTAATGAAGCACCAGGAAATGGAATATCTGGAGATCTTTTAGTAGCCATTGAAGAAGAAGATCATGATACCCTTCAGCGTGAAGGTGATAATTTACATTATGATTTATATGTAAGTATTCCGGATGCAGTACTAGGAACATCAAAAGAAATTGATACTGTAACTGGTAAGGTGCGTATTAAGATTGAATCAGGTGTCCAATCTGGAAAAATATTAAGATTAAGAGGAAAAGGAATACCGAGTATAAATGGATATGGTAAAGGAGATTTATTAGTTCATGTAAATGTTTGGACGCCTAAAACATTAAACAAACAACAAAGAGAATTTTTTGAAAATATGCGTGAGGATGAGCATTTTGCGCCTAAACCAGAGAGCTCAGATAAATCCTTTTTTGAAAAAGTAAAAGATATGTTTTCTTAATTCAAATAGGTAATAAACCTTATTTTAATTAAAAGTATTATAATATTTTATTATTTATTTAAGAAAAAGCATTATATTTGACCATCACTATTCTATAGTGATATTTTCTTTTTCATAGCAATTTTTTTCCCATCCTTAATTTAGTTTAAGGGTGGGTTTTGTTTTTTATACCTTTTTCTAACTTTATCATTTTATTATAAATGTTAATAGCCAACATTTAATATATTTACCAAACTGACAATTAATATCAAGAATGAATAACATATTAGAAGTACAAAATGTTTCTAAAAATTTCGGCTCGTTTACTGCTCTCAATAAAGTTTCAATTTCTGTTCCTAAAGGAAGTATTTATGGTTTATTAGGGCCTAATGGTGCTGGTAAAACAACACTAATTCGTGTTGTAAATCAAATTACGATGCCAGATTCTGGAAAGGTGTTTTTAGATGGAGAGGCTCTAAGTCCAATACACATAAAAGATATTGGGTATTTACCGGAAGAGCGTGGATTGTATAAATCTATGAAGGTTGGAGAACAAGCTTTGTACTTGGCCCAATTAAAAGGACTTACTCATAAGGAAGCAAAAACAAGATTAAAATATTGGTTTGACAGATTTGAAATAGGTGATTGGTGGAACAAAAAAATTGAGGAACTTTCGAAGGGAATGGCTCAAAAAATTCAATTTGTGGTGACCGTATTACATCAACCAAAACTTTTGATTTTTGATGAGCCTTTTTCTGGTTTCGATCCAATAAACGCTAATTTAATTAAAGATGAAATATTAAAATTGCGCGAAGATGGCGCTACCGTTATTTTTTCTACACACAGAATGGAATCTGTTGAAGAACTTTGTGATGATATTGCTTTGATACATGAATCAAATAAAGTTTTAGATGGTAAATTAGTTGATATTAAAAGACAAAATAAGTCTAATACTTATGAGGTTGGTATTGTTGCAAGTAAAAAGGATACTTTGAAGCAGGAACTCGAACAGAAGTTTCAAATTTCAGAAGCAAATTTCAAAACTTTAGGTGATGAGTTAAAGCTAAATATCAAACTAACCGATGAAGCAAAACCCAATGATTTATTGGCTTATTTAACAAATAAAGGACAAGTGTCTCATTTTGTTGAATTGATTCCTAGTGTGAACGATATTTTTATTCAAACCGTTAAGAATAATTAATTATGAACCATTTATCACTAATTATAAAACGCGAATATTTAACTAAGGTTAAAAATAAATCATTTATTGTGATGACTATTTTGAGTCCGATAATTATGATTGCGCTTATTTCGCTTGTAGCTTATTTATCACAACTTAATAATGATAAACTACGGACTATCGCCATATTAGACGAAACGGGTTTGTTACAAGACACTTTTAAGAGTGGAGATAAAACAACCTATAATGTTTTTGAAAACATGTCGTTACAAGACGCCAAAGAGTTAGTAAAACAAACGGAGTCTTATGGGCTTTTGCATGTAGAGAAAATTGATAATATCGATTCTATTTCAAATCAAATTAAATTTTACTCTGAAGAGTCACCGTCATTATCAGTTATTTCAGGGTTAGAATCTAAAATTGAAAAGAAAATAGAGCATTTAAAACTCCAACAAAAAGGAGTTGATGTTGATATGATTGAAGCAACTAAAACCAATATAAATATTGTTCAAGAAAGTTATGAAGGTCAAAAAACATCAAAAATGGATAGTGTTATTAAACTAATTTTTGGTGGTGCTGCAGGTTATCTTCTTTTTATGTTTATCATTATTTATGGTAACATGATAATGCGCAGTGTTATTGAAGAAAAAACGAGTCGTATAATCGAAGTTATCATTTCTTCAGTAAAACCAATGCAATTAATGCTTGGTAAGATTATTGGCACCTCGCTTGCAGGGATTACCCAATTTGTAATTTGGATTATTTTAGGTGGCATATTAATGTTTGTAGTATCGGCAATTTTTGGAATCGATATGGCACAAATGCAAACTGCTAATCAGCAAGAAGTATTGCAGCAGGCTATGAGTAACCCGGATGCCAATATGAAAGTACAAGAATTAATGAATGCCTTTTATAATTTACCACTAACGAATTTATTGATTGCTTTTGTACTCTTTTTTATTGGTGGATATTTATTGTACAGTTCACTATACGCGGCTATTGGAGCGGCAGTTGATAACGAAACAGATACGCAACAATTTATGCTACCTATTTTAATGCCGTTAATTTTAGCAGTTTATATTGGTTTTTTCACTGTTATCGAAGATCCTCATGGTTCTGTTTCTACAGTGTTTTCATTTATTCCATTTACTTCGCCGGTAGTTATGCTGATGCGAATTCCATTTGGTGTGCCGCTTTGGCAACAGTTGGTATCATTATTGTTATTGATTGGTACATTCATTTTTACGGTATGGTTTGCTGCAAAAATATATAGAGTAGGTATTTTAATGTATGGTAAAAAACCAAGTTATAAGGAATTAATAAAGTGGATTAAGTATTAAGATAATGCAGGCTTTAAAAAATATTGAAGAAAAAATAGAAGAAAGTTCGGTATGGGAAAATATTCAAAATTTCCTTAATCAACACATGGATATAGGTCAGGATATTAGTATTTCTGTTAAGGATGTCTTGATTATTATCACAGTTATTTTTATTACTACTATAATTTTAAAAGTAATATTTAAATTATTAACTAGAAGACTTCCTGATGACGATAAAGCTAAGTTTAATGTTGTATACGGATATTTTAGATGGCTCTTTTATTTAATTATATTTTTAGTAACCTTAGATAGCGTTGGAGTTGATGTAACAACCGTATTAACGGCATCTGCGGCATTATTAATAGGTATTGGTTTAGCACTACAAACCCTATTTCAAGATATTATTTCTGGTGTTTTTATTTTGTTGGATCAATCTGTTCATGTCGGTGATATTATTGAAATTGATGGTAAAATTGGACGTGTGGAAGAAATTAAACTGCGAACAACTAGAGCAGTAACTATAGGCAATAAAGTGCTTATTATACCTAACCATTTATATTTGGAAAACAGTTTATATAATTGGACACAAAACGGATTTACAACACGGGAAAGTGTAGAGGTTGGAGTCGCTTATGGAAGTGATGTGCAGTTGGTTAAAAAATTATTAATTGAAGCAGCGAATTCACAACCGGAAGTCATAGAACATGACAATATAATTGTT
>Ga0316197_10001651_pt1 | contig 15882 bp, 16 predicted proteins | sample OudBiesiAoxic_MG_FD_204939 | JGI IMG/M metagenome (GOLD analysis project Ga0316197, IMG submission 204939) | Coastal sediment microbial communities from Oude Bieten Haven, Netherlands - site A oxic | ecosystem: Environmental > Aquatic > Marine > Coastal > Sediment | place: Netherlands... | reverse complement strand
ACCTAGTAATGAAAGAAAAACAGTATTCTTTGAGGCTAGACATAAAACCAATCAAACAACTTCACTAGATGGTATACCAGCTTATATTTTAGGAGTACTGGATATAGATAATATAGCATATGATGCTACTCCTACAAAAAAAGGGTCCAGTGTAGCTAATTTTCCTAAAGAGTTGTTGTTATCTCGAGGAGAAAAAATAGATGTATATTTAGCACAGTATGGAGCTATGAATAGGCCCACTGTGGATATAATAAAAAAAGCACCTGGTTATAAGGCGATAAGAGCAATAAGGGAAGATAGAATCTATATAATAGATGAATATAATGTATCAAGACCAACAAATGGATTATTAGACGGAATAAAAGAAATAGGACATGTTGTCTATCCAAAATATTTTTAACAGGGGGAAAAAATGAGTTATGTAAAAAAGCCTATGGCAATTGAAAATAAAAGTTTTGAGATAATCACCAGTGAATTAGGTGAAAAAGCAAAGGGATTTACAGAAGATGAATTAAAAATAGTAAAAAGATTAATCCATACTACTGCTGATTTTGAATATGCTGATATAGTTGAGATATCAAAAGATGCAATAGAGAGTGGGAAAAAAGCTATCGCAGAAGGAAGTAAAATCTATTGTGACACCAATATGATCGTAAATGGTTTGAGTAAAAAAACTATGGAAAAATGGGACGTAAGTGCTTATTGCTTAGTGTCAGATGAGAAAGTAGTAATAGAGGCAAAAGAAAGAGGGTTAACACGTTCTATAGTTGGGATGGAAAAAGCAATGAAAGATGAAAAAACAAAGATATTCTTGATCGGAAATGCTCCTACAGCTTTATTTACATTGATGGAAGCTATTGAAAAAGGATATAGACCAAGTCTTGTAGTTGGAGTACCAGTTGGATTTGTAGGAGCTGAGGATTCTAAAGAAAAATTGAGAGAACTAGATATTCCTTATATTGTAACTAGAGGTAGGAAAGGTGGGAGTACCGTTGCAGTAGCTACATTCCACGGTATTTTATATGATATGTATGACAGAAAAGGATTTTTAGGAGAATAATTTTAATTATGAAATTAGATAAATATACAGTCCAAGATGGTAAAAAAATGAGATATGGATACACTACTGGATCAACTGCAGCAGGAGCTTGTAAAAGTGCAGTAGAAATATATTTTCAAAAAGAAGACATATCCACTATAGAGATAGAAACTCCTAAGGGGTGGAATCTAAACTTAGATATAAATAGTATCGAGGTAGGAATCAAAAATAACTCTAGATATGTAAAAACTAGTATTATAAAAGATGGTGGAGATGACCCTGATGCTACTGACAAGATAGAAATATTTGCAACTGTTAGGGAAGTTTTAGATGATGAAGAGATAAAAGATAGAGGAGATAACTTTATCAATGATAAAAATAGTATATCTCTATGTGGTGGAATAGGTGTAGGAAGAGTTACTAAAAAGGGCTTACAGGTAGCCATAGGGAAACCAGCAATAAATCCTGTACCTGCTCGAACTATATTTTATGAGATAGAAAAGATCTTACCTAAAGATAAAAAAATAGAACTTACTATAGACATTCCAATGGGAGTTGAGATAGGAAAAAAAACATTTAACCCTAAATTAGGAATATTAGGTGGTATATCTGTCTTGGGAACTACTGGAATAGTAAAACCCATGTCGGAAGAAGCCTTTAAGGACTCTATAGCCATAGAGTTGAAGATGCTCCTAGAAGAATATTCTGAAGACACTATAATTATTACTCCTGGAAACTATGGGAAGAAATTTTTGGTGGAGGAACTAAAGATAGATCCTAAAAAAATCCTTATCATCAGTAACTTTATGGGATTTATCTTAGATAACATAAAAGTATTGGGATATAAAAAAATAATTTTAGTGGGACATATAGGTAAACTCATCAAGGTAGCAGGGGGGATATTTCATACCCATTCAAAGATATCCGATGCTAGAATGGAAATATTAGGAGCTAATGCTCTATTGGCAGGAGAAACTTCCGAAGATGTAATTAAAATTATAAAGTCTAATACCACAGAAGAGGGATTATCCTATCTAAAATTAAAAGAAACCAATAAAATAATAGCGGAAAAGATTAAACAGAAATGTGAGAGTAGAGTTTTTGATGAAGTAGAGGTAGAAGTATTAACTTTTTCCTTTGATCATGGAGAATTAGCTAGAACAAATGGATTTGATAGGATGGTGGAGAACTATATGGAGAATAATTATGAAAAAAATTAATATATTAGGACTAGGCCCTGGGAATAAAAAATATATCCTTCCTATAACTAAGGAATATATAAAAAAATCCGATATATTGATCGGAGGTAGGAGAAATATAGAATCCTTAGGAGTCCTTGCGGAAGCTAAGGAAATAAAGTATATAGACAGGTATTTAGATCAATTATCTATCTATATCAAAGAAAATAGAGATAAAAGAATTTCTCTTATAGTTTCTGGGGATACAGGATTTTATAGTATGGTTCCCTTTATGAAAAAACATTTTGAGATAGAAGATCTAAATATTATTTCAGGTATCTCCTCCATGCAATATATGTTCTCTGCAATAGGTTATTCCTATGAAGATACTTTTATCGCTAGTGTTCATGGTAGGGAATGTGATTATATTTCACCTATAAAAGTTGGGAAAAAAGCTGGGCTCCTCACAGATAATAAAATGACTCCTCAAGTAATAGCCCAAACTTTATTAGAAAATCAAATAAAAGGAACTATATTTGTAGGAGAAAGATTGAGTTATGACGATGAAAGAATAACAACTATGAGTTTAAAAGATATGGCAAATTTAAAAATTATTTTTGATATAAATGTAGTTATAGTAATACCTAAAAGAGGTGAAGATAATGTTTCATATAGAAGATAAAGAATTTATCCGCGGAAAAGTCCCTATGACTAAGCAAGAAGTTAGGTGTATATCTGTAGCAAAACTAGATCTAAACAAAGATAGTGTCTTAATCGATGTGGGAGCAGGATCTGGTAGTGTCGGAATAGAAGCTTCTAATTTTATATCCAAAGGAAAAGTTTTTGGTATTGAGATAAATCCTGATGGGATAGAAGTAATCCATCAAAATCTAGAAAAGTTTAATGTGACAAATTATGAATTGATAGAAGGATTAGCTCCAAATGATATTCCTGAAATAGAAGTAGATAGGATGTTTATAGGTGGATCTAAGGGAAACTTAGAAACTATATTAGAATGGTTTTTGAATCATTCTAGAGAAGAATCAAAGGTAGTTATAAATACCATAACTTTAGAAAGTTTAGGAGATGCTATGAAAGCATTAGAAAAACTTAAATTTTGTGAAATAGAAGTAATTAACATAAATATAGCAAGAAATAAAAAAATAGGTAGATACAATATGATGATGGGTGAAAATCCAATATATATTATATCAGCCAAAAGGAGTAAATAATATGGCAAAATTATATGGTATAGGTGTAGGTGTAGGAGATCCAGAAATGTTAACGATGAAAGCTGTAAGAGCTCTAGGAGAATCAGATGTAGTTATCTTACCTCGTGCAAATACAAAAAACTATAGTACAGCATTTGAAATCGCAAAGGGATATATGAAAGAAGATATCGAAAAGGTATTTTTAGACTTCACAACTGTAGATAACGATAAAATACGTGAAGATGATAGATTAGAATATTCAAAAATTGTAAACAAGTTAGTAAAAGAAGGAAAAAATATAGCATTTATAACTATTGGAGATCCTATGACTCTTAGTACATTTGTATATGCCATGGAGTTATTAGAAGATGAGATAGAGGTTGAATCTATTCCTGGAATTACTTCATTTGCTTCTATAACTTCAAGACTAAGAACACCTTTACTTATGGGAGATGAAACATTAAAAGTTATACCTATTGCAAAGGAAACAAACTTAGTAAAAGAGATAGAATCAGCAGATAATTTAGTATTTATGAAAGTTACTAGAAATTTAGAAAGATTAAAAGAAGCATTTAGAGAAACTGGGAATATGAACAATGTAGTTTTGATCTCTAATTGTGGAAAAGACTCAGAAAAAATTTATTATGATTTAGAAAATATCACTCGTGATGATATCTCATATTTTACAACTATATTACTTAAAAAGGGTGGTGTAAGACAATGGCGAAAGTATTTTTCATAGGAGCAGGCCCTGGAGATCCAGAATTAATCACAGTAAAGGGACAAAGACTAGTAAAGGAAGCAGATGTTATTATCTATGCAGGTTCATTGGTGCCAAGACAAGTTATAGAGTGTCATAAAGAGGGAGCAGAGATATATAACAGTGCTTCTATGAATTTAGATGAGGTAATAGAAGTAACAGTAAAGGCTATAAATGATGGAAAGATGGTAGCTAGAGTACATACAGGAGATCCTGCTATATATGGAGCTCACAGAGAACAAATGGACATATTAGCTAGTCATAACATAGAATTTGAAGTTATCCCAGGGGTAAGTTCATTTTTAGCATCAGCTGCAGCTATAAAAAAAGAGTTTACACTTCCAGATGTATCTCAAACTGTTATTTGTACTAGGATGGAAGGAAGAACACCAGTTCCAGAACTAGAAAAATTAGAGCTACTAGCTTCTCATAAGACCTCTATGGCAATATTTTTGTCGGTACAGATGATAGACAAGGTAGTAGATCAATTATTGTCTCACTATGATCTAGATACACCAGTAGCAGTAATCCAAAGAGCTACTTGGGAAGATCAAAAGATAGTAATGGGAACACTAGAGAATATAGCAGAAAAAGTAGAAAAAGCAAATATCACAAAAACAGCTCAAATTTTAGTAGGTAGATTTATGGGTGATGAATACTCAAAATCAAAATTATATGACAAGCATTTTACACATGAATATAGAGAAGGAATAAAGTAAATTCTTAACGCTCCCTTTGTTTCCCCCTCTTAATATAAGTGGGGGGAAGTGGAGTTTTTGGGAGATATGAAAAACATTGGACACAGAGATGCGCAGAGAAGAGAAAGAGAGTACGCGGAGAAGACTCAGTGTAGCTCTAATCTAATTCTCAGTGGAACTCAGTGTCAAAAAAACTTTAAAACAATAAGGAGGTTAGCTATGAGGTTAGCTATTATTACACTAACTAAAAAAGCTACTAAAAAAGGAGTGGAGATAAAAGACCTCCTCACTCCTACAAATAGATTTGAAACTATAGATGTATTTACATTATCAAAATACAGTGATGATAAAACTATCCCTATGGCAAGTGGGTTTAAAGATACTGTTACTAGAATATTTAATTCTTATGATAGTTTATATTTTGTCATGGCAAGTGGAATAGTAGTGAGGACTATAGCTCCCCTTCTAAAAAGTAAGGATGTAGATCCTGCTGTAATTACAAGTGATGAAGATGGTAAGTTTATTACATCACTACTTTCTGGTCATCTAGGAGGAGCTAATGAGTTAGCCTCTCTCATAGCAGAAAATATAGGTGGTATACCTGTTATTTCTACAGCTTCGGATGTATCTGGTAGTATAGCAGTAGATACTATAGCTATGAAGCTAAAGGCACACCTAAGGGATCTTGAGAGTGCTAAAGATGTAACAGCTCTTATAGTCAATGGAGAAAGGGTAGAACTAAGATTACCGAAGAATATGTCGGTAAACCTAGATTCTAATTCTCCTGGTTGTGAAAAAACAAAGAATATAAAAAAAGATGTAGCAGGAATAGTGATTATGTCTAATAGGCTTAATATAGAGGTAACACAGATAATTCCTAAAAATATAATATTAGGTATTGGATGTAGAAGGGATACTCTTGCTGAGACTATACTAGATGGGATAGAATTAACTATGAAAGAGTGTAATTTACATATGGATAGTATAAAACATATTGCCACTGTAGATGTAAAAGCAGACGAGGTTGGATTATTAGAAGTCTGTGATAGATTAGATAAAGAATTGATAGTTATAGATAGGGAACAGATAAAACCTATCCAAGATAGCTATGAAGGATCTGATTTTGTAGAAAAAACCATAGGAGTGAGATGTGTATCGGCTCCTGTAGCATATTTATCTAGTAATAGAAGTGGTAAATTCATAAAAGAGAAGAAAAGATATAATGGTGTGACAGTATCAATATATGAGGAATACTAAAATATTGTTTTAAACAATTTTATATTCTTATATTGAAAAATCCAAAGTTTCCGTCTTTGATACGGCCCCTTTCGATTCACGATTTTCAAAATTAGAGATAAAAATATCTAATTTTAAATGTGATTGATACAAGGGGGAAAGAAAATCAAGAAAGTTTATAATTGTCTTAGCTAGTAATACACAATCGTCATTGTAGAAACGGTATTGCTGAAGCTCAACGACTATAAACTTCAAAATTAAAAAATATTAGTGTAATTCGTGACAAAAAAGAAAAAGAGAGGGTTGGGTAATTCATGAATTACCCGTACTAATAAAATTTAGAGGAGAATATATTATGGAAAAAGGGAAAATATATGTAGTTGGAATGGGGCCTGGAAATAAGGATAATATGAGTTTTAAAGCCTTTGACTCTATGAAAAAATCGGATATATTAATTGGACATAAAACATATATTTCATTGGTAGAAGATATGTTCCCTGAAAAGGAATTAATTAGATCTGCTATGAAAAAAGAGATAGACAGATGCAACGAAACATTAAAACTAGCTGAAAGTGGAAAAACTATATCTCTAATCAGTAGTGGTGAATCAGGAGTTTACGGGATGGCAGGAATCATGCTGGAAGTAGCTTTAGATAGTGATATCGAAGTAGAAATAGTTCCTGGGATTACAGCTTCTAATGCTGGAGCAAGTGTTGTAGGAGCTCCTATAATGCATGACCATGCAACGATTAGTTTGAGTGACCTATTAACTGACTGGGAATTAATAACAAAAAGGATAGACTTAGCTTCTCAAGGGGATTTTGTAATTTCATATTACAATCCTAAGAGTTTTTCTAGAACAACTCAAATTGTAGAAGCAAGAGATATCATGTTAAGACATAAAAATAAAGACACACCTGTAGCAATAGTGAGAAATGCAAAGAGAGATGGAGAAGACTATGTTATAACTACATTGGAAGACATGTTAAATCACGAGATAAATATGTTTACTGTAGTAATAGTAGGAAACTCTAAAACTTATGTAAAAAATGGAAAAATGATCACACCTAGAGGATATAAACTTTGATTTTACTAGCTGGAGGGACTAAAGATTCTAGAGTAATAGCTGAAAAGCTTTTGATAGATAAACATAAGATCATAGTTACTACAGCTACAGAGTATGGAGGACAGTTGATCTCCCATCTAGGTTTAGAAGTGAGAGTGGCAAAATTAGACCTAGAAGGTCTAAAAAATTTGGCTAATGAGATGAAAGTAAATAAGATAGTAGATGCTACTCATCCCTATGCCATTGAAATATCTAAGAACCTACTGGAATTATCGACAATTTTAGGAGTGCCATATTATAGGTATGAAAGAAGTATGTTAGAGTATGAAAAAGAAAACAGTTTTTATAATTTAGAGGAGTTAATCAATTTTCTAGAGGGAGTAAAAGGTAATATACTGCTTACTTTAGGAAGTAATAATATCCATCGATTTAAAGACTTAAAAAACAAAAAGTCTGTCTATGTTAGGGTACTTCCTACTGAATATGCCATAAAAAAATGTGAGGATGCAGGATTTAAGCCTTCTCAAATATTAGGTCTTCAAGGTCCATTTAATACAACTTTTAACCAAGCTATCTACAGAAATTATGATATAAAATACGTTGTAACCAAGGAAAGCGGTGCTACAGGTGGAGAACTAGAAAAAGTAGAAGCAGCTTTAAATTTAGGAGTAAAAGTAGTAGTTTTAAAAAGACCAGTAGTTCAGTATAGAAATCTTTATAACGAGATAGATGATTTGATAGGAGCGATTAGATGAGAGTTGAAAATATAATATTGACTGGATTTATTTTAGATTTAGTATTTGGGGATCCTAGGAGTTTACTACACCCAGTAGTAGTAATAGGAAGAATCATTACTTTTTTAGAAAAAATATTATATAAATATAAAAAAATAGGTGGAATAATATTAAATTTAATAGTTGTAGGATTAACTATTGGAGTGACATATCTAATTTCAGGATATCTAGAGATAATTGAGATCTATCTGATATACACTATATTTGCTACAAGATCATTGGCTCTTGAGGGAATGAAAGTATTTAATATATTGAAGGAAAAAGATATGCAATTAGCAAGAAAAGAACTCTCCTACTTAGTCAGCCGTGATACAAATTATATGCAGGAAAAAGATATAGTTAGAAGTGTTATGGAAACCATCTCTGAAAATACAGTAGATGGTATAATATCTCCATTATTTTTTATGGTAGTAGGATATTTGATTGCACCTGCAACGCCTCTTGGAGTGGCCCTTGCAATGGGATATAAAGCTATTAATACACTGGATTCTATGGTAGGGTATAAAAATGAAAAGTATAAAGACTTTGGATGGTTTTCAGCTCGTGTAGATGATGTAGCTAATGTTATTCCAGCTAGATTAACAGGTGGATTACTAATCCCTATATCGGCATTTTTTCTTAGATATGATTTTAAAAATTCATGGAAGGTATTTTTTAGGGATAGATATAACCATGCCAGCCCAAATTCGGCTCAGTCTGAATCTGCTGTAGCAGGAGCATTGGGGGTTCAATTTGGAGGAGCAACCAGTTATTTTGGGAAACTAAAGGAAAAACCTACAATAGGGGATAAGAAAAAAGAGTTTGAATTAGAAGATATAAAGAAAAATATTAAATTGATGTATGGATCATCTATATTGGGTATGGGGATAGCTTATGTTGTACTTATACTAAATAGTTTGAACTAAAAATTTATAATTAAGGTAAGGGAGAAGATAAGAATGGAACTACATGGGGGAAACATATACAAATTGAAACGTGAAAAAGGTTTGGAGGTATTAGACTACAGTGCCAACATAAACCCAATGGGTCTGTCTGACAGACTGAAAGAGGAGATAGGTAAAAACTTATCTGTCTTGGAAAAATATCCCGATCCAGACTATTTAGAGATGAAAGAGGCAATAGCAAAACATAATAAAGTAGAGGTTGAAAATATAATCGTAGGAAATGGTGCTACAGAGATTATGTTTTTATATGCTAAAAATCTAAAACCTAAAAAAGTTCTTATTATCTCTCCTACCTTTGCAGAATATGAGAGAGCTCTAAAAACTGTAAATTGTGAAATCGATTATTTTCAATTAAAAGAAGAGGAAGATTTTATATTAAATATACCTAAGTTAAAGAAAACTTTAGAAGATTCATACGACCTATTGGTAGTATGTAATCCTAATAACCCTACAGGGAAATTTATAGATAAGGTTATCTTAGATGATCTAGCTCTAACATGTAAAGATAAAGGAATAAGTATATTACTAGATGAAGCCTTTATAGAGTTTGTAGACGGTAGTATGGATAGGTCGCTAGTAGAATACAAGCATAAAAATGTATTTATTGTGAGAGCTCTTACTAAATTCTTTGCCATTCCGGGATTACGTTTGGGATATGGTATAACCTTTGATGAGGAATTAAAGGGTAAGATAGAGGGAAATAGAGAGCCTTGGAGTGTAAATGCAATAGCGGAACTAGCTACTAAGGTTCTACTAGAAGACAGTGAATATATAAAAAAATCTGAGATGTGGATCAAAGAAGAAAAAAAATTCATGTATCATGAATTAGAAAAAATAAAAGGTATAAAACCATATATTACAGAGACAAATTTTATCTTAGTAAAATTAATGACTGGAATGAAAGTAGATGAATTTAGAAAAAAAATGATTACATTGGGTGTTTTGGTCAGAGATGCTAGTAATTTTAACTATTTAGATGACAAGTATTTTAGACTTGCTATAAAGGACAGAATAAACAATATAAAAGTTTTGAGGTGTGTAGAAGATGCAATTAAATAAATTTTATATATTAGGAGTTACACATAAGGATCTTACTTTGAAAGAGAGAGAAGCCTTTATAAAAGGTGGCCCTAAAAAAATAATGGAAAGCCTTGTAGCTGAAGGTACTGTTAATGGCTATGTTTTACTTGAAACCTGTCTTAGAGTTGAGATCTATATGGAATCTGAAAGTATAGAATTAGTAAAAGAAAAATTTAATATAGGTCCATTATTTGTTAAAAAAAGTGGGATTGAAGCTGTAAAATATTTATTTGATGTAGTATGTGGGGTTAACTCTATCATAAAGGGAGAAGATTCTATCTTATCTCAGGTAAAAAACAGTTTTTTTAACGGATTAGAGGCAAAACATACTACTAAAACTTTAAATGTTATTTTTAATAAAGCTATTGAGGTAGGTAAGAAATTTCGTTATAAAAGTCAAGTTTCAAAGAATGCAATGTCCTTAGAAGCAATAGCCTTAAAATTTATAAAGGGACACTTTGAGAATTTAGATGAGAAGAGAATATTTATAGTGGGAACAGGAGAGATGGCTGTAGCAATACTCAATATATTTACTAGAAATAACATAAATAATATTGTCATGACAAATAGGAGTCGTATAAGGGTATTAGAATTAAAAGAAAAATATAATATCGATATAGTTGATTTTGATGACAGATATTCTGAGGTAGAAAAATCTGATATAATTATCAGTGCTACCTCTGCCCCACATGCAGTATTATTGGAAAAAGATATAAAGGAATTAGATCTAAAAGGTGAAAAAATATTTTTAGATCTAGCTGTACCAAGAGATATTGAACCAGTTATTGAAGAGTATTCAAATATTAATCTATATAATCTAGACCACTTGTGGGAAGTAGTTAGAAAAAATGAAGAAAACCGTGAGAGACTTTTAAGAGAATATAGATATATATTAGAGGATCAAGTAAGAAATTTATTAAAATATTGTGAATATAAAGGGGATTTAAGATGCAAAAAAAGATAATTATTGGAACTAGAGCAAGTATTTTAGCAGTGGCGCAAGCAGAACTGACTAAAAAAATGTTGTTGGATAGCTGTGATAATTTAGAAGTAGAAATAAAAAAAATTATTACCAGTGGCGACAAAGACCAAAGAACCAATTGGAATAAAGATAATAAATCCCTTAAGGATATGTTTGTAAAAGAGATCGAAAGAGCACTCTTAGATGGTGAAATACATCTAGCAGTACACTCAATGAAAGATATGCCTGCTGTGTCTCCTAAGGGCCTTACAGTAGGAGCTATACCGATGAGAGAAGATAATAGAGATATTATGATTACCAATTCTGGTGTCACTTTAGATGAATTACCAGCAGGAGCTATAATAGGTACAAGTAGTTTGAGAAGGGTAGAGAGTATTAGAAGTTTAAGACCTGATTTAGTAATAGAACCTATCCGTGGAAATATCCACACTAGGATAGAAAAGTTGAAAAATGAAAATTTTGATGGAATCGTCCTTGCCTATGCAGGATTAAAAAGAGTAGGATTAAAAGATCTAGCTACTGAAATATTTGATTTTAAAAGTATAATGCCTGCACCAGCTCAAGGAGCACTATGTATCCAGTGTAGAGAAGATGATAATTTTACTTTGGAGTTATTAGATAAAATAAATCATAAGGAAACTAATTTAGTTATCGATGCAGAAAGGGAATTTTCTAAGATATTCGGTGGAGGATGTACTACTCCCATGGGATGTTATGCAACTATAGATGGTGATAGTATCAAGATACATGGAATGTATTTTCACAAAGATAAAATCTATAAAGATGAAATAACTGGAGATAAAAATAATGGAAAAGAATTGGCTATAAAATTAGCTGAAATGATTAGGGGGCAAATAGATGGGTAAAGTTTATATAGTAGGAGCAGGCCCTGGAGATCTAGAACTATTGACATTAAAGGGTAAAAGATGTGTAGAAGAAGCTGATTGTATCGTTTATGATAGATTAGTAAATCCTCAAATACTATCTCTGGCTCAATCAAAATGTGAATTGATATATTTAGGGAAGGGTAACACTCAAGGTGGAGTTATTCAAGATAAAATAAATAAAACTATAGTAGAAAAAGCTCTTCAGGGAAAAGTAGTTACTAGATTGAAGGGTGGAGATCCTTTTGTATTTGGTCGTGGAGGAGAAGAGATCTTAGCTCTGAATGAAGCTAAGATAGAATTTGAGGTAGTTCCTGGAATCACATCTTCGATATCTGTACCATCTTATTCTGGAATACCTGTTACTCATAGAAACATAGCTCGTTCATTTCATGTATTTACGGGACATACCTCTAAAGAGGGAACTTGGCATAACTTTGATGCTATTGCTAAGTTAGAAGGAACTTTAGTATTTTTAATGGGAATTAAAAATTTAGATCTAATAGCTGGTGACCTTATTAAATATGGAAAATCTCCTACAACTCCTGTCGCTATTATAGAAAAAGGAAGTACAAGTAAGCAAAGGGTAGTAGAGGGAACATTAGAAACCATTGTTGAGATAGCAAAGGAAGAAAAAGTTGTCCCACCTGCAATTATAATTATTGGAGAAGTAGTTAACTTGAGATCTGAGTTTAATTGGTTTGAAAAATTACCATTGTTTGGTAAAAATATATTGACTACAAGGGATTATAAGAAATCTGTAGAATTTGCCTATGAAATCGAAAAATTAGGTGGAAAAGCTACGGTCATGCCCCTTATAAATATAGAGCCTTTAGATATTAAATTGGATATAAAAGACGCTAAAGCAATATTGTTTAATAGCCAAAATGGTGTAAAAACTTTCTTTGAAAAATTAGATGATATTCGTATATTAGGAGATAAAAAAATAGGTGTTGTAGGAATAAAAACCTATGAAGAACTATTAAAATATAAAATAAAGCCTGATTTTATGCCTGAAAAGTACCTAGGTGAGAGGTTAGCAGAAGAAAGTGTCAATTTTACAAAAGATGGGGATAAAATCTTATTTATAACATCGGATATTTCACCTGTTAAGACAGAGAAATGGTCTGAAAAACTAAATAGAAATTTTGTAGCTACTAGAATATTTAAAACAGAAAAAGTAATAATAACTGATATAGAGGATAAAATAAAAGAAGTAGATATGATTACTTTTTTAAGTTCATCAGCTGTGGATGCATACATAGAGAGTTTAGGAGATAAAAAGCATAATTTCAATATAAAGATAGCATCTATAGGTAAGATGACGACAAAAAGCATCGAAAGTTATGGCTTGGAAGTAGAGATCGAAGCTAAAACTTCTACAGCACAAGGTTTATTAACAGAGGTTAAAAATTATTATACTAACTTATAAAAGGGAGAAGAGCAATGTTTAAAAGACACAGAAATTTAAGAAAAACAACTGGGATTAGAAAATTAGTGAGAGATGTATACATAAGTGTTGACGATTTGGTATATCCAATATTTTTAGAGGAAGGAACAGGGATAAGAACTGAGATCTCTTCTATGCCTGGACAATATAGAATGTCACTTGATATGTTAGATGCAGAATTAGATACATTGAATGAGTTGGGAGTTAACTCAGTATTATTATTTGGTATTCCTTTGGAAAAAGACTGTGTTGGAAAAGAAGCTTATAATGATACTGGTATTGTACAAGAAGGAGTTAGACAGATCAAGAGACATTCACCAGATATGGTAGTTATAACTGACGTTTGTATGTGTGAGTATACTTCTCATGGACACTGTGGTATCATTGATGAGTCTGGTGTTATAAACGATACTACTATCAAATATATGGCCAAGATAGCTTTATCACATGCAAAAGCTGGTGCAGATATAGTAGCACCTTCAGATATGATGGATGGTAGAATAAGAGCAATAAGAGATATCTTAGATGAAAATGGATTTAAAGAATTAGCTATTATGAGTTATAGTGTAAAATATGCATCATCATTTTACGGTCCATTTAGAGAGGCTGCAGATTCTGCTCCTACACATGGAGATAGAAAGCAATATCAAATGGATTATAGATTTAGTATAGATGCCGTATCTGAAGTTAGATCCGATCTTGCAGAAGGAGCGGACATCGTAATAGTAAAACCAGCTTTAGCATACCTTGATGTAATCAGAAAGGTAAGAGATACATTTGAAGTTCCAGTAGTTGCATATAGTGTAAGTGGAGAATATTCAATGATAAAAGCAGGAGCATTAAATGGATGGATAGATGAAAAAAATATAGTTATGGAAAAAACATATGCTATGAAAAGAGCAGGAGCAAATATAATTATTACATATTTTGCAAAAGATATTGCTAGATGGTTAAGAGAAGATAAATAAAAACTAAAATAAAATATTTAGCCACCAAATTTTTTATTTGGTGGCTAAAAAAATAAAAGAGGAGAAGTTATGAATTATAAAAATTCTGAAGATATATTTAAAAAAGCGGTAAATATTATTCCAGGAGGAGTAAATAGTCCTGTTAGAGCATTTAAATCAGTTGAAAAAGAATTCCCTATATTTGTAAAATCAGCAAATAAAGCTCATGTTATAGATGAAGACGGAAATAAATATATAGATTTTATTCAATCATGGGGGCCTATGATCTTAGGACACAATGATGAAAGGGTAATAAAAGCAGTTCAAGCTGCGATCTTAGATGGTTGTTCATTTGGATTACCTACAAAAAAAGAAGTAGAGTTAGCTGAATTGATCATATCTATGGTTCCTTCTATTGAAAAAGTAAGGTTAACTACCTCAGGTACAGAGGCTACAATGGCAGCAGTAAGAGTAGCTCGTGCATATACAAAGAAAAATAAAATATTAAAATTTGAAGGGTGTTATCATGGTCATTCAGATTCATTGTTAGTAGCAGCTGGATCTGGACTATTAACAGAAGGTTATCAAGATAGTAATGGTCTTACAGAGGGTGTCTTAAGAGATACATTGACATTACCATTTGGAAATTTAGAAAAAGTAGAAAAATTAATGGAAAAGGAAGAGATCGCTTGTATTATAGTAGAGCCAATTCCTGCTAATATGGGTCTTATCGAAACTAAAAAGGAATATTTAGAAGGATTACGTAAACTATGTACAAAGTATAATACTCTTTTAATATTCGATGAAGTTATTAGTGGATTTAGGATCGCAAGTGGTGGGGCTCAACAACACTATGGTATTACTCCTGACTTAACTACATTAGGAAAGATAATTGGTGGTGGATATCCTGTAGGAGCTTTTGGTGGAAAGAGAGAAATAATGGATATGATAGCACCTGTAGGAGATGTATATCATGCAGGAACACTATCAGGAAATCCTATCTCAGTGACTGCTGGATTTGAAACTTTAAGTATTCTAAAAAATACACCATCTATATATACTGATTTAGGAGCTAAAGTAGATTATATTGTAGAAGGGATATATAAATTATCTGAAAAATACAATGTACCAGTATGTGTTAATAAAGTAGGATCATTATTTACTATATTCTTTACAGATTTGATAAAAGTAGAAACATTAGAAGATGTAATGGCTAGTAATACTAGTAAATATTCTAAATATTTTAATGTTATGTTAGAAAATGGAGTAGTAGCACCACCTTCTAAATTTGAGGCCCACTTCATGGGAATAACTCATAGTGAAGAGATCTTAAATGAAACTTTATCTGCAATGGAAAAAGCTTTTATAGAAATTTCGAAGTAACTAAAAAATTAGTATGATGACTTAGTAAAAACGTATTTTATTTAAGTTGTCATATTTTTTTTATTTTGTGGTAAAATAATTATATGTAAATGGAAAAAAATTAGGCTGTATAATATTAATGGGGGGATGAATTAAAGAAATTAAAAAAAAGCATACAAAATCTGATATCATAGGAATTGACTAAGAAACTTATGATGGAGGTTTTGTATGCATAATGATAATATCATTAA